>SWCA01005107.1_pt1:0-30000 | contig 35045 bp, 29 predicted proteins | sample 4692961 | NCBI WGS metagenome assembly SWCA01 (sample SAMN10267275, study PRJNA491770) | bioreactor metagenome | isolation source: DHS bioreactor inoculated with | place: Japan: off Shimokita Peninsula
GTCACTATCCGTGCCGGGGGCGGGTCATTTTGAGTGCCGGTTGACAGCTTGAGAACATCCAGAGCGCGATCAACTTAAAAAATACCGGGCGATCGTGACGGCTCTTTCATTTCTCTTGACTTCGCTTGCTGTCAGTCCAAGGTCCTTTCGTGGACCCGACGCCAGACAGGATCATTCGTGATACCTTCTCTGAAAGAGAAGAAGCCATTCCTTTCTTCCGATCCACTCTGCCGCCCGGGTTGCTTGCAGTCCTTGATCTTGATACTCTTGAAGTAGAACAGGGAACCTTCATCGATGAATCCATGAAGGAATACCGTACGGACGTCCTTTTCCGTATTCAAACCGCCAGTGGATTTCCAGCGGAGATCTATCTGCTATTCGAGCATAAATCGCAAAGAGATCCGCGCATCTTCACACAGCTGCTTTCCTACCTCGCACGTATCTATGAACGACAGGATAAGCCCGTTCCCGTCATTCCCTTCGTCTTTTATCACGGGAAGAAAGCATGGGATCTCGGAACCGATTTCACGGCCCACTTCACCTTTTCCGAAGCAGAGCGACAGATCTTTGCTCCCTATCTACCCGATTTCCGATTCGAACTGTTTGATCTCGGTGATCAGGATGTTGAGACGCTCACTATTACACTCTACGTCAAAATGCTTCTGCAGATCATCCGCTCTATTGATACGGATCGTCTTGATGACAATCTCAGAGACATTTTCGAGCTCTCTGAGATCTTTTTCTCAGAGCAAAAAAGCTTGAGAAACTCAGAAAATTGATCTTTTATGTCCTCACAAGAGGCGAGGTGCCGCACGAGAAAGTTGCGAGCATCCTTTCCTCGGTCTCGAAACGACTGGAGAAGGAAGCTATGACCGCTGCTCAAAAACTCAGAGAAGAAGGATTTGCACAGGGTATGCAGCAGGGCATGCAACAGGGGCTCCTTGAAGGAGAGCAGAAGCTACTTATCAAACAGATGGAGTGGAGATTCGGCAGTCTCTCGAAACAGGAGAATGATACCATCCGCGCCTGCTCAAACAGAGATCTCATCGAAGCAGCAAGCCGGGCTATTCTCGAAGGAAAGAGCAAAGAGGAAGTGCTGGCACCGCTACGCTGACCTATACAATCATGAAGATCGCACACATTCTTCGCTCGGAAGAGATTCACCCCACGGGCGACTCAGGGCAGAAATGCCTCCCGATCGACCGCTGATCTCCGTTCCGCGAGTCCGTGGACTCCATACTTTCCGCTGGAGAAAGCCGCATGAGATGCATTTTTGTAGGCGACAGCCGCTTGCTTCTGCAAACAAAAAGCCGCTCCGGTTAAAGAACGGCCCTTGGCCTCCGCCAAATGCCCGCCTGCTGGGCGGGCACTTCGGGAAATTGGTCGTTATCCGAAAGGGAAAGGCGAAGAACCCTCATCACTCCAGCCCCTTCCTGATCTCATCCGGAAGCGCAATCTCGCCGTTCATTTCTTCATAACGCTCAATCTGCTTCTCAAGCGCCTTATAAAGCGTCCAAGCCGTCTGCGGTGAATAACGCAGATTCACAGCTCCCTTGACGTTGCGCTGCGAATCCACAAGCAGATTCTGCACCTCGAATTCAAACGGCGATACGTTCACGACGATCGTATTCGAATAGAATTCCGGAATGGCAAGGTTCTCGCCCGTCTCGGGTTGTTTTGCGAAGTTAAGCTTCTTTAAGTTGTCTTTAATGCTCATGCGGTTAGATTCTCCACTTTCTTGCGGTTCTCTTCTGCCCTGCGCCGAACTCTCTCAATCAATTCAACATCGGGCTTCTTTCGCCAGACTTCGATATTCGCCAGTGTTGACTCTTTGCCAAAAGAAACCGATTTGATATTCTCTGCCCTATCAAGGATCAATTCCAGCATGGCGCCAAAATTATCGGTAGGTGCTGGATAAAAGATTTTCCCACCAGTATCAATCAACCGCCACTCGTTCCACGGCCAGGGTTTAAATTCCAATACCTCCAGTTCTGCAAGTCTCATGGAGAATTCTCTGCCAAACGAATCATAGCCAACAATATCCTGCTCGTCCACAATAATGTCACCGCAGCGGCGAATATAAGCTCGCAAGAGCATGGCACAATGATACCATACCCCGGTTGAGCAGGCAAGGACGAATAAAAAACCAAGAGCCTGAATCTCCAAGCCATCATACCTCACCCCGGAAGACTCCCAGTAAACAAAGGTCTCTCCAGAAAAGGCTTTCACCACCACCATTATTACAAGCCAGAATGGGGCCAATGCATAAGGAAGCCAGAGCAGTAAGAAAAGAACCTGTTGTAACGGGCCCCAGCCTGGCACAGTAAACCGAGAGACTTGTCCTCTCATAGCTATCGCTACTCCTTGTATTCAATTCGCCGATAAAAAGGTTATTTTGGTTCCAGAAATATTGCTTTTCCTGCACCACTAACAGGCAGAAAGACAAGATTCTTTGTGAGAGAAGCCTGAAGTTCGATACGCAAACCTGTATACTTCAAGTCCTGCGAATAGGAACCCTTAAGATAAGAGGAAAAACCTTTCCCTGAAAAAGCTATCAAACCAGTAGCAAGAGACTGTTTCATGTTAAATTCGCCATTGGTAGCAATTTGGGTAACTGCATCTTCGGCCCCCATAGCGCCACCCCAGAGCAGGGCAGCAGTTAACTGACGCTCGTTGCCAAGCTTAACAGATAGGGATTTCGATGCAATTCCATATACGGCGCCTTTAAGAACGGCTTTCGAGAATCCATCCGAAGTGGGATCTTTCTCAGTCAAGGCATACCCAAGGCCTTTAAAGAGGCCGTCTGATGCAGCATTGATGGCAAACTCGCTATAGCGCCCTGTCATACCTAAAGCGTTGGCAATCTTTGATGTTACGCCAAAACCGAACAAAGTCAGGACATTCTCCCCGAGCTTAGCATTCATGTCCATTACAAGTTCTGGGTGAGCATGCGCCACTTCAGGAACCAATGCGCCGTAGCCAGTAAATTGAACATCGGGACGACGTGAAAGAAGATATCGGGGGTCTAAACCTTGATTTACGAGCCGCCGATATTCTTCTCGGTCTATCCTGTCATGATCAACGCCCATTGAAAACCGACTTCGGGGATTCATAATCGCCTCCTGCTTGAGCTGCTCACCAACAGACTGCCAGTAGGCGTCCATAGCTTCAGAAACTGCGTGAAAATCGGCCATTATAATGCTACATTGATACGAAAAATTCATCTTCACGTCGCTTTCAGAGGCTCGCTCGGTCAGCCCTTCGATGTGATAACCGACTTCGGTATTGGGGAGGAAGCCTGGACCGCCCAGGCGAGGAATTAGAGGCTTGATCAAGGTTAGCTGAGCCGGTCCGGGTCTCCGTACAGGAGCCGGTGGCTTCTCAAGTCCGGCTACATGTTTCTCCATTTGCTTGAAATGCGCATCACGCACAGCCTGATACTCTTCCTCCTCCTTCCTCCGCACAAAACCAGCTATAATATCCATCATTTGCTTCGTTTTTGATCCGTCGGCAGAAGCAGGTACGTCTTTGAAGTCTTTTTCAATTTCGCCTTGAAGTTGATCATAGAGCTCAGGGGACTTCGCTTTCAGGTTTGCGAGAAAGGCCTGATTCCATGCCTCCATCTGCATATCCCCGTAGGGATCAAACTGACCTAAACTACCAAGGCCTATCAGACCCTGTAGACTGCTCAACGCCCCCTCGGCAAATCCAGACATCGCATTATCCCAGCTCCAGTCGCCGGAAGTCGTGTTTGTGGCACTATTGTCCCTCGATGCTCGACCGCCCATCGTGACGGCAAGGCCCCAGAAGGCACTGGCATTGCCGATATCGGGATTCGCCATGGCCGCATAGTTGTTCTGGTAACCCTGATTATACTTGTAGTATTCGGCGAATGTATTCACTTCCGTGCTGCTCACGCTGGATATGATATCCTGTGCGTAGCCGCCCTTGATGTCAAAGCCTTTCGTAATTCCCATTGATATGCCGGCAGAAAGGGCTCCCGTTCCGATATTCTGCAAGAAGGCGTCTCCATTGGAGCCAGAAAGGCCCCATCCCGTGATGTTACCATGACTGTTATAGTCAAAGCCTGCACTCAAGGCGCTGACGCCTGTGGTGATCATCGATGATGTCATGCGGGCTGCCAGCAGATCGGCAAGAGCCTTGGCTTCACCCGATGTACCCATAGCACCGGTAAGAGTACTCTCTGCCCCGGACACAAGACTGGCCCCATACATAGAAGCCAGGCCTATAGCCGTTCCTACAGCGGCACGGTCATTCATTACGGCATCGCGGCTACCGGTCTTCGTGTCCACCTGAATTGCGTTCCCCGATGCTATGATGGCGGCGCCTACAGCGATACCGACACCACTCCAGCTCGTTGCAACAGCAACCGCTGTGCCAAGGGCATTTGCCATTCCCTTGTAGGCGCCGAGAACCTGCGCCTCCCACATGTAAGCCTCATCCGTACCGTAAACCTCAGATGCTACACGCACATTCGGGATAGAATTGGCAAGAATCGTCACCGGGTTAAACTGGTTCACCGTCGCCGTAAGCGGATCAATGGCTCCGGCCATGCGCTCCATGCGCTCCATGCGCCCGGCGTCTTTGCCGTCTATAATCGGTTCACAAGGTCAAGCTTGTTGTAAAAGCCCAGATAGATGCCGCTCGGGCGGTTCCCGCCGTCGCCTAATTCACCGAAGCCGGGGTCATTCACATACTAACGACTCAGGGCGCCCCGGTTAGTACCAATGCCTGCCGCATTCGTTCATGCCTCCAACCGTCGGGCTCTTGCATCGAGGAACTCCCCGCTATAAACGCAGGCAAAGGGAACTACAGAAAGGTCAGTCAGCGGGTCCCCTCTCCGCCGCGGCGATCCCTGGCGCGGGGTCCGTCGCCAGAATCTACTGGCGTTACCCGAGAGCCATGTTTCACCGAAGAAGAATCATCGGCGAAATCGAAGTGGTCTTCTCTAACAGCATATCCGAGGCCAAAATCAAGACCATGAAGCACGAGCATCTCTCTCCACAGAAGCCTCACGCTTATGCCGACGTTATCCGAATTCCCGAAAAGGCCTCGAGTTTAACAGTCGGCCTCACGGTCAGCTCTGCGGTCTTTCTCCCGATGATGTTCTCGCGGGAAAGATGCCCGATAAGCATCTCTTTCGCGAAAAAATCGAGCAGGCGAGAGCGAACCGACCCGAAATCAACAGAAATAAGGTCTGCGGTATCTGCTGATAACCCGGGCAAGACGTTAACTGATCTCAAATCTCTGACCTCCTTACCGATTCTCCTTTCTTCTCGTATCTCAAATGACCTTTTCCAGCATGTCCGAAAATCCGGATAGTTCCCTTTCCTTTCCACAAGCAAGTGTGCAGTGGAAGCTAATGCCGGTGATCGACAAAATGGCACAATGAGCCCGATGGCGGACGGGCTGCCACAAGACGGCCTGCTTTGGCGTCAAACAGCCAGACCTTCATAATACTGTCCCGGTAACTCCATGAGTTCAATTCTTTTCCGGGAAGCCGCTTGCTCTCGTTGAAAGGGAAATCAACCAATGCAATAGGAAACGCAATCCCTGATGGATCAGTACAACGATACCCATAGGTAGTATATTTGGTACCAAAAAGAATCATTGAATTTGAGGGAAACCGATCGGACGGGAGGAAAATAATCTGCTTCACCCTACCCTGATATTCAAGATAAGTATATCGTCCTCCATTGAAGATCAGAAAGCCTAACGTATAGGCCTCATCTTGTGGTAACTGAGCTGGGCATGGATTCGGACATTCATATTTATACGGTTCAGGCAGGCCGCCAACAACCATACCTTCAAACGGGCCATTCTCAAGCTGCTCGCGATTGTACAATACGGGTGTCAAAGTATTCCCGAACAATAGATACCCCGTTCTTCCCTGAGAGGTTCCATAGACCCAAGACCTTCCGTCAGCAAAAAAAGCGGTAGTCAAGCAACGAACAAGGGAGCCTTGGGCAAGATGAGCAAGGATAGGCGCCGTTGAGCTCGGGCCACTCCGAATATCTAGGCCTTCCTCAGGTGAAGCAAAAAGCGTTTCGGTTGATTGCACCAAATGCACCTCTTCAACATCGTGATGCGGCGCATCCGCCTTAAAGACCCATCCACTTTGTCCTTGATGCCTGACTTGCAACCAACTTCCCCACGTTCCCGACACTTTCACAACTCTTGTTCTTCCCAAAATCCGAACCTGCGCACCTAAGGGAAGCCAACCCAAGGCTTTCGCACTAATGGAGGGCCCATCTCGAAAACTCAAGCCCAACTTAGTTACAACGACCCCAATGGGATGGGCCTCCTGTGTATCACTCTCTTGCGGTACCGCAGGGGCGAAAGGCATGACAAGCAGGCCCGCCGTTAGTAAGATAGAAACAACGTATGATTTCATCGTCACTTTGCTCCTTATTCATCACAGCTTCGGGGCTATGATTCTTAGAAAGTAGGCCGGATCAATGTGATACTTATTCGGATCATGCGGATCTTGATGTACTGACCCTGTCCTGATTTTGTGTACAGCCAATCAGGCAACTTCTTCTTTTTCAAATTCTTCAGGACTGAGATAATTGATATGTGAATGCCTTCGCTGTCGATTATAAAACACTTCAATGTAATCAAAAAGTTCATGCCGGGCTTCAGCATGTGACACAAAGGTTCTTCGATATACCAATTCACGCTTTATCGTAGAGAAGATGGATTCCGCACATGCGTTATCCCAGCAATTCGCCTTCCTGCTCATACTGGAAAGCATCCCGTACTCCTTCAACCGGTGGCGAAACTCCATACTTGCATACTGTGATCCTCGATCTGAATGAAAGATCAAGCCTTCCCTTGGTCGTCTGATCAGCCAGGCCATCTCAAGGGCTGAAAGGACGAGACTTGTTTCCATGTATTCCTTCATAGACCAACCGACGATTTTACGCGAGAACAAGTCTATAATCAGGCAGAGATAGAGCCAGCCCGATTTTGTTTCAATGTATGTGATATCAGAAACCCATACTCGATTCTTTTCCGCTACATTGAAATTACGCGTTAGTTTCAGATGCCTCCGGCGAGAGATACCCTGCCAGTCATCCCTACGGCTCTTCCAATCCAAGAATCATTCTTGTCAATCTACCGCAGCTCTCTCTCAGATATGGGTTGGATGAATTCTTCTCCAGGTGATCGAGGACACCAAGGAATTGCCTTCTGGTAATATCATCAAACCATGGATCCAGTTGAAAGTCCTTTAATCCGGGCGGCATTGTCGCATAGATCTCTACCCATTCCCGGTATGCTTCGAACAATGGCTGTTGATGCTCCAAGGAACCATGGATCAATTTCAAGCGTGCGCCCATTTCGTTCAAAAGCAGCTCCAGCACCGCATCCTTGATGAGCTTGCTCCGGCCGTCATATTTTATCAAGCTGTGCGCCATTATGAATAGCCCCTCAAAAAAAAAACCCCGCATTCACAGAATACGGGGCCCGTTGAGGTACTCAATGAATATGCGAAAACCAATGTATCATTTCGGAGCTCCAGGGCGCGGATCAAAGGCCCTGTAGATGAAGTTAGGCTGAACGGCCTTGATCTCAGCAGAAGACTTTACCGCTGCACTGACGGCCTCTGGCCCCGGATCTTTCGCAAGCCTGACCCGCACGATGCCGATAGAGAGCGTCTCAACTATTTGCACGCCATACGGAGCAAGCGCCTTCTGGACCGCTGCCTTAAACTGCTCCTGCGAATAACCCTCGGCCGGCGTGAGCAGATACTCGCCGATGACGCGCTGCTGTGCGGGCAGATTCGGGCGTGGGTCGGCCTTCACGCCTGAGTCGCCATTCTGACAGGAAAGCAAGAGGGCGCAGCAGAGAGCTGCGCCCGCAAGAGATACGATTCTCATGGAGTGTTTACCACAAGGCCTTCGGTTTGTGGAATATACTTCAGGGCGCCAAAGGCGTTCAGAGTCTTTCCAGACTTCGTAATTGAAGTGGAAAGTGTGGTGTGGATGGCCGTATCGCCGCCGTTTAAGATGGCATTGATCGTATCGGTGTAAGTGAAGTTCGGATTGCGAGCCCGCACCATCGTTGCAACACCGGCCACATGAGGAGCTGCCATAGATGTTCCATTCTCGGGAACAAAACTGTCGATAACATCGACATCGAATCCTGTCAGACCAAGAGCAGTAATACCAACACCAGCCCGGTTATCACTTGAGTCTGCATCAACGCGAAACCCTACGGAACATGTTGTTGCCCCAGCACATTTCTGTAATTCTGTTTCATAGTAAGCCCATCCACCGTTAAACTCTCCTGACCCTACGAGGAAGGTCGAACCTGAGGTCACCGGGTTTCCGGCCACATTATTATGAAAACCATCCAGCCAGTCATATCCTTGCTCAAGATCCATCGTTATGTACAACGAAATACTCAACCCGTCGGAACCCGTCGGAACGCTAAGGTTTTTGTAAATGGTTGCATCAGTGTTACTGAGATATCCCGTCGTTGACGTGCCTGCAAGGACGGTCGAGCAGGCATTAGGAAGCAGGAGCATCGGGTAGGTGCCTCCCAGCGCTACGGAGGTACAGTCGCTCATTCCCCAGGACGTTCCCGATGTCGTAGCTGTAGTCCAGCCTGTCATCATGTCGTACGTAGTCGACGTTGTTTCACCGGCATATGTGCTCAGGATGTTCGTTCCCGGAGCCGCAATATCTACATGCGTAGAGCTGTAATTCGAGAAAGATGCCCTCGTATACCTCTGATCGGCTGCGGCCACACAGAGGATATTGTCCTGAGTGTAATTGCAGGGATAGCTCGGTACGGAGTTAGTATTGTTGCCTTCGTTCCCGGCGGCAACAACAACGACCACGCCATTTGTACGAGCGGTCGTTATTGCATTCGAAAAAGCCGTATCAGAGGAACCTCCACCAAGCGACATGTTAACTACTTTAGCGTTACCCTGTCCGGCGCCGGTACCCACGGCAAAGGCCAGGCCTTCGACGATATCGGACGTGCTTCCCGACCCTGTGGCATCGAGTACGCGAACGGCCAGGATTTTTGCGCTCCAGCAAATTCCGGCAACGCCTTCTGAGTTATTTCCCTGTGCTCCGATCGTGCCGGCAACGTGCGTGCCATGCCCGTTGTAGTCCATCGGATCATTATCACCCGCACCGACGAAGTCGCAGCCACGCGTGCCTGTTCCGACCGGGCAGGTGTAGGACCCATTCGCCATATTAGCGGTGAGGTCAACGTGATTGTAGTTCACACCCGAGTCGATGACGGCGACCGTTACGGAACTGCAATCGGTGATAACGTCCCATGCGGCTTCAGCGTCGATATCGTTGTCAACGTAGCTTGCCCCCGGCGGGTTATTCGTATATGTTCCGCCCGTTACCGTCTGATTCGTATTCTTCAGGCCCCAGAGCTGCTCATACAGATAGTCATTCGGAGCCGCTTTCACTCTGTAAATATAGTTCGGCTGCGCGTATTCCACATCGGGATCGTTCTCGAATTGCCGAACAGCCTCTTCGACAGTCGTTCTTTCTTTGAGCTGCACGACGGCCATCGGGCCTTTACGCTTATCCAACCGCGGAAGAGCCTTTAAAAAGGCATGCTTCTTGCCGTTCACGTTCATTGCCGCATAACCCTCCGACACCGACGGACGGTACTGGACCAGCACCTGTCCGGGCACATAGGTCATCCAGTTGCGTTTCAATTGCGATCGATCGACCTCGCCGGGCGTGGATTCAAGCCGTCCCGGACCTACGGCCGCCAGTATTGTTGCACAGAAGGCAATATAAAGTGGTAATCTCTTCATTCTCTTTCTCCTGATTACGGAATAGCCCGGGAAACTTCGCTGCTGAGGGCGCCGCCCGTCGGGTTGATAGCACTGTAGCCCTTCACCTTCACGTAGTAGGTGCAGCCTTTGTTCAGACCGGGGATAGTCGTCGTCGTCTTGCTTGTCGTATTCGGAACATCGACAACGGTAGAGTTCGCCTCAGTCACGCCTGATGACGCTCTATAATAAACCTTATGACCGCCGCCCGAGGCGTCGTTCACATCGTAGGATCGGCTTGCCGTCCATGCAACAGTGAGCGAACCGTCTCCGTTGCAGGATGCGCAACCCGTGCAATTAATGACGACGTTGTTGACGTTTGCCGCTCCGAGCGTTCCCGTTCCGTTTGTAACCGTGCACGAAACGTTCGACGGCTGCGAGTAAACGGTAACCGCGTAGTTCGACTGATAATTCTGTGACGGAAATGTAAAGGTGGGAGTAGCTCCGCTCACAATTGTATTGGATCCACCGTTATTCCGGATCGTGATCGTCTGCCCACTGCAGAGGCCGTTCACAGATCCGCCGACGGTATACTGATTAGCCGCGCAGCTGATGCTAACATTCGTTTTATTGGCGCCGGCGATAGTGCCTGATCCGTTTGTCACGCTGCAGGTTTTCCCTGTAGGGTTTGCGACAACAGACACACTGTACACCGTTCCATCAGTGACGTTCCACGAGAACGATGTTGTCGAGGTGCTGAGGAGTTGATCGCTCCCTCCGTTCAACTGCACGGTTATCACTTCTGCACCAGCAAGGCCGGTCACACTTCCGCTCACTGTGTACTCTTTCGTTACACAGGCAATCGCTACGTTTGTTACATTGGCTGAAATCGTACCGTTTCCGTTTGTAACGGTACAGGTTTGATTGAGATTGCTCGGCTGTTGCGAAACTACGACGGCATAATTCGTTCCAGCGACGACTCTCTGCGAGAAGGCAAACGTATCGGCGGCAGAATCTCCAGGCACACTGAAATCCAGCACTTCGCCTGTGTTGTTCAGGCGGATCTTGAGTCCGCTACCGGCCAATCCGGAATAATTGCCCGAAATCGAATAATAAGAAGGACCACATGCAATATTAATCGTTGTGATCGCACTCATCGTTCCCGTATTGATGCCTGTGGCATTGCATGTCTGCGCATCGCCGCCTGTCGGCTGAGTTTTAACCACCACGTAGTAGCCAGCGCCGGCCGGAACCTGAGTCGTGAAGGTTGAAACGCCGTTCGCTGATACGGTCAGATCATCCCCACCGTTATTCTGGACGACGAAGCTGTTGCCGGCTTCCATCCCTGTAACGTTCACGCGCAGTGCGTAGGTGGTATCGCTACATACGACCTTCACCGCCGTTACGCTTGTCCCCGTAACCGTGCCATAATTGTCCGAGGCCATACAGCTCGTGCCCGAAGCCGATTCAACAGCGACTTTGAACTGCGCTCCTTCATTTACGGACCTTTCGAACTGGAACCCAGTATTCGAATCCACAAGCTCATCAGTCGTCGGATCATCGTTCAATCGAAGGGTCACGGTATCACCGGTGCCAAGGCCCGTGACTGTACCTCCGACTTTGAAAGCTGTGACGGTGGTAGAATCGGAAGGTGGAAAGAACATCAATCCTCCCCCTCCGCCAGCGGGACAGCCCACGGATAACAGCGATGCGGCAACCACCGCCAAAAAAAAGGTAGTTTTATTGATCATTTTTGTATTCTCACACACATTTTGTAATCGTAGACAGAAGTCCTAACAAATCGGATCGGACTATTACGAGATTTGGATCAAAAAAGATGGATCAGGGTTCACTTTTTGCACTTTTTAACGAAAAAAAACGTACCTGCCCTTGTTGCAATCAAATCTCAGCCTACACATATACAGCCTATCCAAACATGAATAAAACCTTGCAGTAATCACATAAGTCAGGCAATGCCATCAGGGTTGTCCCCTGTCAGCTTGTTAGATATAGCCCCGTTCGGTGCAAAATTCTCAAAAAAATCCGCCTCATCCGTTTTTTTTTGAGTACAAAAAGCCGGATTCTGACCTTGCAGGGTATGAGATCCGGTATCAAGAAGATTCTGCTCGTCGTAATCCCGATCACTCTGTCAGGCAGCTGTGGCGACGACAGCCCTATGCGCCTGTACCAAGCGCTAACAGGCAACCCATCAGGGGCAGCTGTCGTCCGAGCGGGAACATACATCGTTCATGCCAGCGAAACGGCATTCGCCCGCGAAAACCTCTCTGTACTCTCGCCCTTAGACGTGGCCGCTCTGCCCTCAAACGCACGTCAGCTTCTTCTCAAGCGGCGGATGCTGCGCAGACTCTCTATAGAAGACGGGATCCAACGAGGCATCTTTGAATCCGCCGATGCCAGAGAGTACATTCTGCCGCGCCTGGAGAAGGTTCTCGAAGACTACTATCTCTATAAGATGTCTGACGAAGAGAGCTGGAGTCGCCGGCTTCACGAGATCGAGAACGATGAGAAGGCAATCCAGGCCTTCCTGAATGAGCAAAGATCTGATCGCATCTCGCGTAAGGAATTCAGGCAGGCGACAAGACTCACTCTGGAGCGAATAATAAAGGAGAGGCGAGAGAAAGAACGCGGCCGCATCCAGGAGGAGCTTCTGCGACGTTATCCGATCGAGGTGCTGCCATGACTCGCGTCCGTTGCCGATCCATCATGAAGGATCATCCATTTCTTTTCCACTCAGCACGGCTTTTTCTGCTCGCAGCATTCAGCCTGACTGCGCCTTCTCTTTACGCCTTCGATCCCGGATCGGACTCTATCGACGAAGCAGATATACTCGATAAAATCGAATCTGAGGTCGGGCTCAAGAAAAAAGAGGAGCAGGAAGGCAATACCGCAGCAGGGCGGCCGGACAAAGACGGACAGAGCATCGTCGTCTCATCCGAATCGGGGACTGTGATTGAGGGCACGGTACGTCTGAACCAGCAGAGCATAAAGATAAAGACAACTGAGCAGAGCGGTGAAGGCCGTGGTCTGACCATTAGCAGCGTTCAAAGTATAGAAATAACGACATGGAAATCCCTCTATGCGAAAAAGGAATCAGAACACAAGTACACCGTCTTAATGATTCCCTGCAAAGCTATCATTCGGCTGCGAAGCGGAGAGACGGTTCAGGGAGAGATTGAAGGCGAGGATTGGATTCAGTTAGTCATCAAGGTGAAAGAAGATACACGCCTGATCAGACTGAGCTTCACAGTCTCTGTAGAGGCGGATTCCGTCTCAGACGCTTTAGAAGAAGCATCGGCGTCAAAGCCGGATCACAGCCTTTTCGCAAGCTTGAAGTTTCCAAAGAAGGAGCGGCAGAATGAACTCAGCTCAAGCGTTCCGTAGAATCAATCTGTTCGTGCTGCTCATACTGATCTCATGCACGACTACGGAAAACAGGATGACCGCCGAAGAAGAGGTTAACGTTCGTCCCGTCGGCATGGCAACAGTAAGCGCCCCCGATCAGTCTTTCCTGATTGACCGCTTCGAAAATTCAATCGTGAATGGATTTGCCGTTTCCACTCCCAACGCTACTCCGGCTACGCATATAACGTTTTCTGATGCGCGACATCATTGCGAAAGCCAGGGTAAGAAAATCTGCACGGATCGACAGTGGATGGATGCCTGCCTCGGCATAAACCGATACACGTTTACGTACGATTCACGACAGCGAAAGGGCAGATGCAACGTGGACTCCTCTCGCCCGTCTACCACGGGAAGCTACAGGCAATGTGTTACTGATGGAAATATCTACGATATGCTGGGGAACGTTATGGAATGGGTGCAGTCAGACGAAAACCCCGAAAGCGGATTGCTTGCAGGTGGCAGTTACAGAACGGGAGCCGAAACGAGCTGCTTTACTCGAAGGGTTACGACTCTTGAGGCAAAATCAATGGAGGCAGGATTCCGATGCTGCGCAAAACAGTAGTCACTATACTTCTTCTGTCTTTCTCGTCCTCATGCCGAGCGGTTGAAGTATTCGAGACAGGCAATCCCGAAGTGTGGAACACCCGCCCGATTGATCAGACCGTCAATCTCGGTTACTTTGCGGTTCGGGGATCAGGCACAGCTCAAACCACCGAACTACTGCGGTCTTCGCTGCGTTATCATCTGTCGAATCTCGGCTACAGGGTGGCGGATCTTGATGATTACATTCCGGTGCTTGCGGAAAAAAGGCTGAATTCGAATCAGACACTTGCACGCAATGATCTTCTACTTCTTGCAGGTTCCTTGAAAGAACGATTCCTGATACAGGGCTATCTCTACGAGTATACTCGCTTCGCTATTCCCGAAGACAGGATCGATCTCACGCTAACGATCTCCATCTACGATACACGCACCGGCCAGACGGCATCGGAATACAGGCTCTTCATGTCGGGGACGTCGCAAAATCACGCGATGAACCTTTTCAAAATATCTCAGAGCTTCGCCGAACAATTCCACTCCACACACAGGAAGTACAGACCATGATCAAAAACTCGCAATTCATCAACTTAGCTCTGATACTGCAGATTCTGTTACCACTGTCGCACTGTTCAGACGCTCCCAGAGACCTAACAAAAGAAGAGCTAAAGCAACTGGATACGGCCAGCCATCTCTACTCAGAGCGTAAATTTGACGAGGCTCGAGAGATTCTCCTCCCTCTCGTAACAAGCTCAGACGGCTCCGTAGAACCGGCGGTTCTTCTTGCGAAAGTTCAGTTCTTTACGCGCGATTTTGATCAGAGCGAATCAACGCTTCGCTCATTGCTCAAAAAAAGAAAGAGTCCTTATGCGCTACTGTGGCTGGGCCGTGTTATCGCCTCCGATCCTGAACGAAGGGAAGAAGCGGCCGATATCTTTCGCTCGTTACTGAGAGACGATCCAGAAAACCATGCCGCGCATTACTACCTCGGAAGATGCCTGGAGAGTCAGGGGAAGATGCAGGAAGCGCTTCTCTCGTATCAAAGAGCTCTCGCCGTCGAATATCCGCTCTCAAAGATGCATCTTCATATCGGAACGGTTCTGGAGGGCCTGCGCATGAAGGATCGCGCGGCGATTCATTTCAAGCGTGTGCGCCAATTGAACGTATATCCCGACGACATTCTCTGGATCGATGAACAAACGCCCGACTCGAAAAAACGAAAAAGCGATGGTGAATGAAGCTTATGAGCCATCTAATGAAGACATCACTCTGCATCGGCGTTTCTGCTTTCTTGCTCTTCGGCGCAGCTCTGCCGGCAAAAAACGATTCAGACCAGAGGTATTCGATTGATGACATTGAAAGCCTCGCCGAGAAGCACAGCATCACGCTACGTACGCTGCGCCTCGAAGCAGAGCTGGCTCAGATCAACGAGCGTAACCGATTGCGGGATTTCTTTCCCACGCTCAGTCTGTCATACCGTCGCAACCGCACGATCGCACAGCGTGACTTCGATACGGGTTCAAACTCCGTACAACTGAGCATCTCGCAGCCGATCTACGACGGAGGTCGTTCTCTGCTCGCCCATGAGATAGCGCAGCTCGACTCCATCCTGAACAGCGAAAAGATGCGTGAGACGAAAGAGCAGCTGCGTTTTCAAATAAGGCAGAACTGCTTTGAAATACTACAGAGCGAGCAGAACATCGCAATTCTCAAGGAATCACTGAATCAGTACAATCGGTTCCGTGAGATCTCTGAGGTTGAATATCGAAACGGAAACACCTCTCTGCTCGATATACTTGAGATCCGCAATCAGCTTCAGCAAAGACGGATTGAACTGCTCAATGAAGAGGCAGCCTATCAATCGAAGCTGGCAGCATTCAAACTGATGCTGCGTTTGCCCGATGATGCTCCTTTTGCTCTGAAGCGCCTGGATCTGCGCGCGGCCGGCAACGAACAGCTTGATCTACAGAGCGACTCTATCGTCGAACGCGCGCTCGAACGTCGACCTGACATCAGAAAAGCGCGACTTGATTTATACAGAGCGCACAGGGAATATAAGATCACCGAGTATCATTTCTTGCCCACCGTATCGCTTACGGGTAATTATGGCAAATCGGGAAATGATTGGCCGCCTCAGAGCGCTGAATGGGGTATTGGCATCAACGTAACGATGAATATTCTGGGAAATACGGTAAGCACCGATTATCGATACTTGAATTCGGCGCAGGAAACATCAAAAGGATATTCAAGCGGAGCGAGTGCGACGGTTTACGATAAACCCGGATACGAAGAGCCGCATCTTCGCAATGAGATCGAGCTACTGCGCGCGAGAGAGAAGCTGCGCGAGACCGAACAATCCATTCGAAACGAATTGAAAGCCCTGCGCGGCGAGTATGCCCGAAAACGGGCATCCCTGCGATTGCTCGACCTATCTACAGCCGTGCGAGAACAGCGTTTCAGAGTATCCGAGCAACTGTATAGAAACGGCGAGATCTCGATCGATGAGTTCAACAAACAGGAGATTCAACTACAGCAGGCCCGTCTCTCTTTAGTACAGGAACGCTTCCAGTATGCGCTTTTTATCTATAAGATGGAGCATTCACTCGGGCTAAAGATAGGGGACCTCGGAGAACTACCCATAAAAGAAGCCGAGGGCGACGACATATGGCGTCCCAATACGCCTCCTCCGGAGAATGACTCGCTACCTTTGCCTCACCTCAAAGAGGAAAACGAAGTAAACGACGAGAACCTATGAAGGATGCATATGAAACCTTTTCCTGTCATTATCACCGCCACAAGAGATCACTGGAAAAAGCTACTCCTGCTGCTTGCTATCGGAGTTGCGGCCGGATACATCTATCAACGCAGATCCGGTCCGCCCGAAGCGAGACGCCTTGTTCCAGAGGTCGAAACGATTACGTTATCCGAAGCGGATTTCGGACACTCCATCAAAGCTCCTGGAACGATCACATTTCTTGAAAAGGCATCCATAAGCGCCCGCATTCCCGGTCGCCTGGAATCATACGCCTTCGATCAGGGCGAAGAGGTTAAAAAAGGATCGGCCCTTGCGCGACTGGAACGACTTGAAATGGAATTGCAGCTGAGGCAGGCCGAGGCTGCTCTTAAATCTGCCATCGCCCAGGAAAAGCTGACGGCGGCGCAGTATGGTCAGGCCCGTCGTAATATAGAGCGCCGGTTAAAGCAGATCGAATCGTCACAGGCAGGCATTATCGAGGCTCGCGCGCAATTTATTCAGTCCCGGCAGGCGCTTTTGAACAAGGTTGCAATCTACAAAATGGGAGGAATTTCTAAAAAAGAACTGCAATCCCTGCATGCTCAGTACTTAAACGGCATGAGTCGCTATTTTCAGGCAAGGAAAGGACATCAGATCGAGATGGTCGGATTCCGAACCGTCGATCTCGAACAGGCCGGGCTCAAGATCGACGAGGCCATTTTGAAAGATACGAAAGCGAGGACTGAGGCCTTTGTAGATTTCAATACGGAGGTTGAGAAGGGAAACCTTGACGTCGCTCGCGAATCAAAAGAAAGAGCCGTGATTGAAGTTCAGAATCTGCGGAGAATGCTTGAAGAGACCGTACTGCGATCGCCGATTGACGGAGTAGTGGCTTCCCGTTCCATAGAGATCGGTGAAGAGGTAAAGGTCTCCGAGCCCGTATTCACCGTCGTCCGCATGGACGAGTTACTCGTTTCGACGAACATCGCCGAAAACGACATCCCACATCTGAAAAAGGGCCAGAACGTTACCTTTACCGTAGACGCTCTGAACGCAGAAGCATTCACCGGAAAGGTCAGACTTATCTCACCTGTCGTCGATCTTGCAACGCGCACCGCAGAGGTTAAGGTTCATGTAAAGAATGTGGAACGGCGGCTCGCTCCTGGGATGTTCGTACGCTGTGAAATAGAAACGACGGAGCGTCGCAAAGGGCTTCTTGTTCCGGAGTCGGCCTTTACAGATCCGGTGGACGATAACAGCCCGCAGCCTTACGAAACGTCCGTCTTTGTCGTCCAGGACGGCAGGGTGTTCCGTCGATCCATACAGGTGGGGATGCGCTTCGACGGAGGCCGTGAGCTGCTTTCAGGGTTGGAAACGGGGGAAAGCATTGCCGTTTCAGGCGTGGCATATTTGAAGGAAGGCGCCCAGGTTAAACCAAGAGCGGTGACACCATGAGAGCACAACAGAGACCGCAGCTCTCGACTCGCCTGCCACTGACGCGTCTCTCGCTACAGTCAGCGGCGTTCGCGCTCGTAATGCTATCGTTTGCCGGCTGCAGTCGCGATTTGAGCGAGATGCTGGGTCCGCTTCTGGAGGCTCCGGCATCTTCTCGCCCCAGGATCATCTCCTCCAATCCTTCTGAATCAGGCGGAGCTTATAACCCATCTCTTCCCGTCTATGTCGATTTCGATCGCCAGATGGATGCATTCAGCACCGAAAGGGCCTTTTCTCTTACAGGGGCAGGCAAATCATCAGGCGAATTCCGCTGGATAGGCAACCGACTTGTATATGATCTCATCGCCCCTCTCGACCCTGGAATTGCCTTCGTCCTGCGCATAAGCGGGTCGGCAAAATCCGCATCAAATGCTCCCCTTGAAGTGGACTATATCGTGCACTTTATCTCGGGTTCGACGATAGCCGCCCCTGTCGTTCTATCGAATACTCCTTCGGCGAATAGCCAGGCCGTTCCACAGAACAGCAATATCACTCTGGTTTTCTCGCGCTCCATGAATAGAGAATCTGTAGAGCAGGCATTTCGCATTAATCCTGCCGCTCCTGGAGCCTTTCTCTGGAGCGGCAACGATACCACTATGACGTTTCAACCATACAGCGATCTACAGGCGCCTGTAAGATACAGCATAAGCCTTGGAACGACGGCCACCGACAGAGAGGGAATCTCATTATATACTGCTCTCTCTTTCTCGTTTCAAACGGGAGACGATCTGACCCGACCGAAAATCCAGGAGATTCGCGAACAGGGAGCGATCACGGCGCTCACCGATACTTATGACGGCGTTCAGAAAGAAAGTCCGCTTGTGATCACTTTCTCAGAACCAATGCAGGCGACCGATACCGAGAAAGCAATCAGCCTGGTTCGTCGGCATGACGGAGCATCCGTTAAACTACAGAGCTTCTGGTCTCCGACCTTTCAAAGCCTTACAATTAAAGCAGAGCCCGAGCTAATTCCCGAAACCGACTACCGGCTAACTATAAGCACCGCCGCAAAGGATCGCAGCACGAATGCTCTTCTTGAAAATTACCGACTGGATTTTCGCGTAAGCAACGCCGCCGGAGCAGTTAACTCTGAATTTATGCGACTCGATCATGCGGAAAAGACTTCGCCGGGAGATGTTCAATCCATCGGTCTTTCTTCTGATGAAGAAAGCCTTCTCTATGTAGACGGTTCGGATCTTGCCACCTCCGGCGCGGCCGGGGCTACGGCTCAGATCGTCCTCGACTTCTCTCATTCCCTCACCCCTGCCAGTCTTCCCGAATGCTTCTCGATATCTAAGATCCTTGGATCACATCCTGCTTCGGGTCGGATTCTCGGCATAGCGATACAGAACAACGGAGCGCTCACGGGCTCGAGGGTAGTGTTAACAATAGGGGGACTCGGAGCCGGAAATGAATACCGATTGCGCATCACAGGCGGGAAAGATTCGACCCGTTCCATCAAATCCACAGAGCAGCCTGGCGAGAACCCAACCTATCTTAAAGACAGCATCATCCTGAATCTAAGAATTGAGGATCTCCCCTGATGCGTCCGTGTACGTTTAACCGGAAACGGAGCCATTAACGATGAAGAACCCGAATTCCATCCCTCTTTTTCAGCCACATCAAATCAAGAGAGCGATCGTGCTCGTGCTTGCCCTGTTAAGCCATTGCTCTACAGAAGCACAGCTCGATAAACTTCTCTTTCCAGGAGAGGCTCCAGAAAGGCCGGTCGTCGTCGCAACGACACCGGTTGACGGAACGATCGGCGTTTCACCGAACTCAACCGTCGATATCCTCTTCAGCACGGCCATGGATATGCAGAAGACACAGGACGCCTTTCGTCTCAGTTCGAGCACGGCACAGGTCGAAGGCAGCTTTACGTGGGAGTGGAATCGTCTGATCTTTCATCCGCGTTCTCCGCTGCCGGGTGGAAAATACACGCTCAGCCTCGGCTCCGCCGCAGAATCGGCAACGGGCGTCGACATGGGAAGCGATCATGTCGTTCTTTTCTATGTGGGGAACGACACTGAAGGTCCCCGATTTCTGTCGTCATCACCGACAACCGGCGCTCTTGACGTCGATCCGAGTTCTGTAATTCGACTGTCATTCTCAGAAGCGATAGCGTATGCTTCGTTAGCCGACGGCCTGCTGGTGTCGCCGGCCTTCAACTACGTCATCTCTCTCGAAAACGGTGGAGCGGACGTGATTCTCACCCCATCAAATCCTCTGCAAACAGGCACGACACGCATTACTCTCAATCAGCGGCTTACGGATACGGCCGGAAATGCTCTACAAAACGAATCAACCGTCGTATTCACGGTAGGCTCGGACTTTATAGCGCCGGGCGTTCTTTCCGTTCGGTCGGGCACACAGACGCTGACTGAGAACATACTCACAGCCGGCATTCAAAAAACAAGCCCTGTCGAGATTCGTTTCTCTGAAGCCATGGACAGGATTTCCGTAGAAGATTCCATCTCGCTTTCGCCATCGACCTCGCTTCATTATAACTGGATTTCAAACGAAGAAGTACATATCTCTGCTCTGCCCGCTCTTTTGCCGGAAACACGCTATGAGCTTCGCATAACGTCGACGGCGCGAGACACCGAGGGAAATCCTCTTGAAAGAACCGTCCAGTATCCCTTCCTGACCGATCATCCGGATTCCGTGCGCCCTCGCCTTATCGAGGTAAGACAGCTTGCCTCAACGTCTGCCTCTATTCCCTGTACGGATAACTCTTCAAGAGCCGCTCCGCTTTCGGCTCTTGAGGCGATGAGCCTGATCGATACGTCGCAATGGATCGACGTCAACTCTGCGGCCGGGGCGAAGACATGCGTACTACAGTTCCGATTTCTCTTCAGTAACGAGATGATCCGGGCCTCTCTCGTCGACGCCTTCACGACATCGGTTGTGCTTCATCCGACCGGCGATCTTATATCGCTTCAGGTTCACGATCTGCAGATGGATCCTGTCGATAAGCGCGTAATGTTCGTTTATCTTTCGGGAGCTTTCCCGCCGAAAGGAATCGGTGAGACTCCGATCATACGCTTCACGTTGCGGGGCGGCGACTCCGGCGCACGAGATATCAACGGGAATACGATGGGTGAAGATGCCCATCTGTATGTGAGCTACTGATGATACGATTCTGCGTAAACCGCCCAATCGCCACATCGATGGCCTTTACTGCGATGCTCCTACTCGCGCTCATCGGATCATCGCGGCTTAAAGTGAATCTGTTTCCCGATATCGCCTTTCCCCGAATCAGCGTGATCACGCCCTATTCGAACGTACAGGCCGAGGAAATCGAGAATCTCGTCACACGCCCGATCGAAGACGCCCTCAGCGCCGTTCCCGGAGTTCGCAAGCTGCGATCGATTTCTCAGGAAGGGTTATCCATCGTCCATGTAGATCTGGAATGGGGATCATCGACCGATAGCGCCATCATTCAGGCGAGACAGAAGGTCGATCTTGCTCGCTCCGTTCTGCCACAGGATACGGGAAAATCGATGATTTCTCGATTTGATCCGTCACGAGAACCCATCATGACGCTAATAGCTCGCCCGTCACCTCGCCTTTCATTTAAAGAAACCAGAGAATACATCGAACGCAACGTGCGTCCTCTTCTTGAGCGAATCGAAGGAGTAGCCTCGGTTTCGATACAGGGCGGGCTGCGCCGCGAGATACAGGTCGACATAGATAGAGATAAGCTGCGTTCTTATAACCTCACGCTTTCTCGTATCGGGCAGAACCTCGATGCATCCAACTACACCTTCCCGGCAGGTGCCGTCAGAAAAGGAAGACACGAATATCAGGTGAAGGTCAAAGGAGAATTCGATAGCGTCGAATCCATCAAAAACGCCATCGTCGCAGTCGGCGAAAACGGCGCTCCGGTCACGCTCAAAAAAGTCGGAACGATCCAGGATGGCTTCAAAGATCGCACGGCTACGGCCGTTCACAACGGAAAGCCCGCCATCCTGATACTGATTAGAAAAGAATCCGATGCAAACGCCGTTCAGACGGCCGACAGCATCTCCGGCGCGCTGATCGACATCAACAATCGCTTCGATGAGCACGTTACCTTTCAGATCCTGAACGATAGCTCCCGGCATATCGTGGAATCGATCAACTCCGTCATCATGTCGGCTCTGCTCGGCGCCGTCATCGCTTTCGCCGTCCTTCTCTTCTTCCTGGCAGACATTCGAACGTCCGTGATTATCGTCATCAGTATTCCGGTATCGGTTCTCTTCACGCTGCTTCTGATGTTTCTGAACGGAATATCGGTTAACATCATAAGCCTTGGCGGGCTTGCTCTGGGAACGGGCATGCTTGTCGATAATTCCATCGTCGTCATCGAATCCATCCAGCAGCTCAGAGAGAAAAATGCGGGCCAGCCTGTTGAAAACGCCATACAGGGGGCAAAGGCCGTTTCGGCCTCGGTGATCGCCTCGACGGCGACGTCCGTTATCGTATTCCTTCCCATTCTTTTCGTTCCCGGTATCGCAGGAGCCATCTTCAAGGACCTCTCCCTGACGGTGACATTCTCTCTGATCGGCTCTCTGCTTGTTTCATTGACGCTCATTCCCATGCTCTCCGCATTGCCGGCCGGTCCCGCCGAATCCGCGTTTCGAAAAATCGATTCCATTCTGAGGCCGGTTTATGATTCCGCTGATGGGTTGGTCACTCTATTGCAGACGTCATACACAACGGTCCTGCGCCGTTATCTCTTTAACAGTCGCACATTCCTGCTCACCATTACCGGGCTCAGCGTGGCCGGCATAGTATTGCTCTATGTACTCGATCGGGAGCTCTTTCCCGCGACGAAGGCCAGAGTCATCGAGATGAAGCTGATCTTACAGGAGGGAACCAACATCGACGAGGCCGAGGCTTTTATAGCAGGTCTGCAGAGGCATCTCATCGAAACGTCCGATTCGCAGCTTCGCGACATCACGACGATCATCGGCATGGAAGACGATGATACCGAATCGAAGATGAAAGGAAAGAGACGCCCCCATCATACGGAATCGCTGATCTATCTCAGCGATGGGACTGACTCTTCTGAATACCTGACGCTTTTGAAAGAAACGGTCGAACAAATCCCGGGAACGCGCTCTGAAGTCCGAATACAGGGAGACATCTTACAGGCGCTGCTCGGAAGTGACAGGAAGATACAGTTCGATACCGAAGCGGTGCAGAGAAAAAAGGCGCGATCCGTAACCGATGATGTGCAGAGCCGGATCGCATCTGACCGGCGTATTCTCTACCTCAGCGGATCGTCCAGAGCTTCCATTCCCGAGATTCGAATTACTCTCGATCGCACGCGACTTGCCGCCCTCGGGTTATCCGTACGCGATGCCGCCCTCGCCCTACGATCGGCCGTATTCGGAGAGGTATCGACGATCTATCGTGAGCAGGATCGCGAGATCGACGTCCGCCTTCGTTTCCGTAAAGAAGACCGCTCCGAATCGGACGATTTGAAGCATATACCCGCCTCGTTACAGGACGGTCGTATGGTCGAACTAAGTTCGTTCATCACGTCGCGCAACGCAGTCGGATTCGAAACCATACTGAGAGAGGATCAGCGCCGTCTTGAACGGATTGAAATCGAAGCGCATCCGGATGAAGAGGCTTCTTTAATGGAAGACCTCTCAACAATCAAGCAGGAGCTTGAGTCGACCGATCCGGCGATTCAAATTCGAGTGCAAAAAACCAATCAGGCGACGATGGATTCGCTCAAGAATCTCGGACTCGCCTTTCTGCTTTCAAGCGTTCTCATCTACCAGCTTCTGGCCGCCCAATTTGAATCGCTCATTCATCCGTTTACGCTGATTCTGTCGATTCCGATGATGTTTGCCGGAACGTCCCTTGCGCTCTTACTGACGGGCAACACCCTCAACATTCAGTCGACGATAGGAATTGTGATGCTGACGGGTATCGTCGTTAACAATGCGATCGTTCTATATGAGCGCATTTCGGAGCGCCTCGACTCTATCCCTGAAACGGAACGCATCGGGCAGTTGCCTCAAATCCTGAACGAAGCGGGGCGTGAGCGGCTGCGACCGATTCTCCTGAGTACGTTAACCACCATACTCGCCCTGCTTCCGCTGGCCCTGAAGATCGGTCCGGGGGCTGAGATGCAGGCCCCTCTTGCCGTAGTCGTTATCGGCGGGCTGACGACGTCCACCGTCCTCACTCTGATTTGCTTTCCGGTCATCTACTATCAGGTCGAAAAGGCGCTTGCGCGTCGCCGGCAAAGCGGAGCCAGGAAATCATGAGCATGTCACCCTTCTCTAAACTTCTGGGCCGTCCCATCGCCGCCTCCATGATCGTAAGCTCTCTATCGCTGATGGGACTCGTTTCGATTTTCCGTCTGCCGCTGGGTCTGCTGCCCAATCTGGCAAACCCGGGCGTAACCGTACTGACGCGTTATCCTGGAGTCTCGTCCGATGCTATCGAACGCATTCTCACCATACCCATTGAAAGAGAGATGCGCGACATTCCGTCGATAGAAAAGATACTTTCATCTTCAAGCGACGGCGAATCACGAGTCCATCTGGTCTTCTACCCCGATACCGATGTCGATATTCGCATGCTGGACGTCAGAGAAAAACTCTTTCAACTGGAAGATCGCTTCCCTCGCGAAGTAGAGCCACCCTCCGTTCTGCGATACGATCCGTCGAATCGGCCCGTATTCATCGTATCGTTCTCTCCGCCTGAATCAGGCGATGAACCATTCAGACGCCTGCGTGAGATCGTCGAATTCCAGATCAAGCCCGCCTTCGAACGCATTCGCGGCGTTTCAGAGGTTTCCATAGGCGGCGGCTCGGAGCGTGAGATTCAGCTTCAGATTGATCCGCACCGGCTTGTCGCCCTTCAGCTATCAGATCAGGTCACCTCCGCGCTTGATGATGGGAATATGTTTATTCCCGCCGGCCGTCTCGATGCAGGTCGATCGCTCGTCTATGCGGATTCAAGGCTACTGTCGATCCGGCAAATTGGAACGCTCTTCGTGCCGATGCAAACATCGTCTCGCGACAGAGAATCAAGGCGTCCACAGATTCCTTTCGACGCCTTCGCAGAGGCGCGCGATTCGCAGCGCGATCCGACCAGCCTTTCTTTGAGCAACGGCAAAGAACGTATATCTCTCTATATCGAGAAGGCCGGCGATGCTAACACGCTTTCTATAACGGATGAATGTGAAAGAGAGATTGCAAGCATGTCGACTCGGTTTCCTGATATACAGAGTCATACGGTTTATAATCAGGGCGCACAGATCAAAGAAGCGATCTCGCAGGTCCTTTCGGCCTGTATCGGCGGGGTCGTGCTTGCCGTCGCCGTCTTGCATCTCTTCCTGCGACGTATCGGATTCACGCTCGTCATCGGCATCGCCATTCCAGCATCGCTCCTCACAACGTTCTTTCTCATGTTTCTTTTTGATATAGAGCTCAATGTGATGAGCCTGTCCGGATTGGCTCTGGGCGCAGGAATGCTCATCGATGCCTCCATCGTTGTCTGTGAGGCCTCTGCAAAGACACTTGCATCTGCAACCGCTCATATGACGGAAACCGTGTATGCCATTGGCAGGGCGGCGGCGTCCGTCCGCGCAGAAGTCGTCGCATCGACGCTGAGCACGATCATCGTTTTTATTCCGTTGCTTTTTACCGATCACGAAACACGCGCTTTATACCGGGATTTTACCGTAACGGTAAGCCTGTCCCTTATCACATCGATGCTCTTCTCGCTGACAGTTCTTCCAGTCTTTCTCGTGCGAGCGGCGAGCTTTCAGCAGAGCGCCCGATCTCTGACAGGATCGCTGTCAGGGGTCGGAATGCACCGCGTCTTTTCTTTCACAGGATCAAAGGCCTCGAAGTATATCACGTATACTCGTTCCATTGAATTCATTCGGCCCGAACGATGGGTTTCTTTTTATTCTCAGATGGGAAAAAGAAAGTACCGGTCGATATTCTTCATCGGTTGCGCCATGCTTGCCGCTCCTCTGCTGTTCGTCTTTTCCGCGAAAGAATATATGGCCCGAACGGAAAGTGATACGATTGAGGCCAGTATCGATCTTGATCCGGGTATTCATCTTGAAAGGACAAGAGCGATCGTAGAGAACATCGAAGAACGTATTGCGAAACATCCGGCAGTACGCGAAACAAATTCGAAGATTGAAAGCTCGCACGCCACGCTTACGATAAAGATAGATCGCGAAAGCGGTGCGGAGCTCATCATTGCGGAGCTTCAATCCATCACCGACGACAACTCAGACGCCTATGTTCACTATGAGAGAAGCGTGGAGGGTTCCGGCTCTACCGAACTTGAGCTTGAATTCTTCGGTGAAGACGTCGGAGCGATGAAGCAGTTTGCAAAGGCCTTCGCCGATAAGATTCAAGGCCAAATTCCCGAAGTAGAACGAGTCATTTTCAGGTTCAGAGACGGCAGGCAAGATCTCGCCCTTTATCCGTATTCGCTGAAAAACGAGATGCAGGGCGTGAGCGCATCGATGATCGGCCGTTCCCTGCGACAGCTGCTTCAGGGAAATGTTATCACAAAATACTATGACAGCACGCCCGGATCGGAGCGCGAGATCGACGTGCGTATCAAGGCCAGGGCCGGCATGATCGAAACGCCCGAAGACGTTCTCGAACTTCAGCTTCCAGGAACTCCGGCTCCGATTAAGACGCTTCTTCGTCCCGTCTTCGAAGAAAGCGAAACCCGCATCTATCGCAACAATCGGCGACGCAGCATCAGTATTCTTCCGCAATTTCAATCAGGTTCAGCGGCCAGCCTTGCGGCGAAGGTCGCAGCGCTTCTCGATGAAAGCACGCTGCCTGCTGAGACAGTGGCAGCTTTCGCAGATTCTTACAAACGCATGCAGGAAAACCAGAAGCAGATGAGCATAAGCCTCGTTCTCTCCGTCGTTCTTGTGTATCTGCTTCTTGCCTTTCTATTCGAGAACCTTCTTGATCCGCTTATCGTTCTGACTTCGATTCCCGTTTCTCTCTCATTTGTATTCCTGTTACTCATGATATTGAAACGCCCGCTTAACATCAGCATCTACATCGGCCTGATCATGCTCGGAGGCATCGTCGTTAACAACGCCATTCTGATCCTGTCTGAGATCCGCTCAGAAAAACAGGCATTACGAACCGTCGAACAATTCATGACCGTATCCTTTCGCCGGCTTCGGCCGATCCTCATGACGACCGGTACGACGGTGCTCGGAATGGCGCCGTTACTATTCGACACGGGCTCTCAGAGCGCTCTCTGGAATTCTCTCGCTATTACCGTAACTTCAGGGCTTCTCTTCTCGATGCCTGCCGTTCTCTTTATGATTCCATTCCTCGCGTATTTACAGAAGACAAGCTCAAAACAGGAGAGCATATGAAAAGCAACACCGGCGTTCGCAACACAAAACGAAAGCGAGAAGAGCCCTCTGATTTTCCCGTCGAGAATCCGATGGCTCTATACTCCGATGTCGATAGTTATCCCCCTGTCAATACTGGAAGCAAAGCCAGCTTCATGGATCGCTTCAGACGATTCGCCTTTCGCTCAAAGGCGTCGCTCTATCTGATTCTATTGATCTCTATCATCGGATTCTGGATCATCTCGCTCAGGCAACCGGGGCCTGCATCGACGACATCGCTGCTGCGCGCTTACTTTGCGCGTTTCACGCAGCAGGATGCTTCGGCCCGCTACCGAATTGGCGCGATCGCCGTTCCCGATTCACAGATCGTGGCCGCCTTTTCGGCGCTTATGTCGGTAAACCCGCAGACCGTCAATGGCGGCTCTTCCGATTCTGAATTTACTCGGGATCTACTTGCCGCATTTCAGCGCTCGCAGTTTGAGAACGATCTTCTTCTTCATGCGGCCATCGAAAGCGGCCAGCTCGATACGCCCGAGGCGCGGCTCTTTCTTGAAACCGTTCTACGTCAGGCTGCCGCCGATTATTTCGTTCTCACGAATCTTTCCCGCGATGATCGTAATTTTCGAACAGACATATCGGAATCGGACGTTCAGGCATTATACAGAAAGAACGGCGATCGATACGCTAAGGCCGGAATCGAAAAAGAAGTGGCTCTACAATCCATCCGATCCACGTTACAGAGCGAGCGTATTCAAAAGCGAAACGAAATCCTCGCAATCAAGAGAGCGCTGATGACGCGCACCATTCAAGAGGCCACAGGGGCTTTTTATAGAGAGGGAAACCGATGATAGATCAAATCGAAGAAACGCCTCAGGGAAAAATCCTTCCCGCGGCGCTTATGGCGTTTGCCGAATCGAAGACACGAATCCTCCAGCTGCTGCGTTCGCCGTCCACGTTCTTCGCAGAGAGTAGGAACGGCGAACGCACATTCATACAGGCCATTAAGGATTCGATGCTGCTCTGGATGACGATAACCGTCGTGCTATTTTGTGTGACGGTTCTGAACCTGAATGCCATAAAAACGATCAACCTTGCTTTAAGCAGTCTGACCGGTACACCGCCACATGCGAACGCCTATCTACCGTGGTCGCAGCTCGGATTTCCGCTCTTCTGGTCAGTCGTGCCTCTTATAATCGGAGCGATACGCCATCTTTTTCTCGTTGTACTCGGTGAAAGAGATCGCAGTTTGCAGAAGACGCTGGCCATAGCTCTCTACGCCGCTCTGCCCTTTTCCCTGGTAACGGGTTTGAGCTCCATCCTCGCAGCAGCCATTCCCTGTATGCCGCGTCCTAATAGCGGCATGCTTTCGTGTCCGTCCCTTCTTATCGGTAGCCTGCTCATAATCGCAGGCGGCTGCACGGATATATACGTCTGGATAAAAGGCCTGAAGATGGTTTATCGTCAGAATACGGGGCGAGCGTTCCTCACGTATATCTCGCCCCTTATTCTATTCATGCTCGCTACGTTTGCGGTGTATTCAGCGGCAAGCATGCTGCTACTCCGGCCATGACGCTAGCATAGCCGGAGGATCATTCCATCCGTGGTGACGCGATCGAAGCACCGTTGTTGACGGCATCCGTGCTCGCGGCGCCTCCCGAAATATTCATGATCTGACAGGAAAGAAGGTTAATGTGTAGGTATTCTCCGGTCCCCTCCATTATTCAAGGAAATCCTATCGTCTGGAAAACTTCGACAGGAAAACGAAACGGGAGTCAAAAAACCATGCCGGAAAATGAAACCTCAAACGGAGGGCGCGTCATTTTGAGGCCGGTTCTCACCGATCGCTGCGAATCACCTACCGATGCTGTCGGCGCCGCATAGTGATTGACCCTACCTTTTGTCTGCCATTAATATCGCCCGACACCATGGAGCAAACGGTCAGAGATATGGAAGACGATGGTGAATTCATCGCCATGGTTGAAAAAGTACTCCCAGATTTGCGGAAGCACAGGGGACGCAGAAGGTTCATCTTCGGAGGGAACCGCATTGGTATCTGGTACCACAGCGCTCCTGAAGTGAGCGAGACCGACTATTATTATTTGCGTGATGAATCTGACCAGATCGGAATAAAGTTCCGCATTTCGATAGCGACGAATAGGCCAGAGCTCTTCCTATAGGCCCACAGATATTCCGTTCTAAGAAATTGCGTGGCCTTCACGGCATGGGAGCCGTAGCGCCGGAGCACACTGGCAGGCGAACCGACGCTCGACCGTCAATGGCCGCCGATCAACGAAAAAAAACACAACCCTCACGAGCCTGCCCCACAATACAAAAAGCCCGCTTGAAGCGCCCCCATAAAAAGCGAAACCCCGCACGGCGCGCCCCATAATACAAAAAGCCCGCTTGAAGCGGGCTTTAGGGGATGAGATGCATCGTAGTCGTCTGCGATCAGCAGACGGGCCTTGCACCACCGGACTCTGTCGAAGAGTCCAGAGTAATATGGTCAAGCCTCACGACATATTAGTACTGCTCGACTGAGCGTGTTACCACACTTACATCTGCAGCCTATCAACCTCGTAGTCTTCGAGGTGTCTTCAGGGCCTTGCGGCCAGGGAGATCTAATCTTGGGTAGGGCTTCCCGCTTAGATGCTTTCAGCGGTTATCCACACCGAACATGGC
>SWCA01001656.1_pt1 | contig 34868 bp, 34 predicted proteins | sample 4692961 | NCBI WGS metagenome assembly SWCA01 (sample SAMN10267275, study PRJNA491770) | bioreactor metagenome | isolation source: DHS bioreactor inoculated with | place: Japan: off Shimokita Peninsula
ATAAAATTTACAAGAAGAATAATTGCCAACTAATACTTGACAGTAACGATATTACCAAATAATTTACAAATTTTTTTTACTATGTTATAATTTAGTTGAAAGTGAAGAAATAAAAGTCTGAAAAATGGGGAACTAGGAAAACGCTTGCTTTGTTTGTTCACATTTTAATTGTTGATCAATGTTAAATATTTAACGATATTAATATATCTAAAACAGTAAAGCTCTAAATATTATTAAATATTGAGGGTAATAATAACCATGTACATAATAAATTAGTAATAATGAAATATATTATATAAAGGGAGGAAATTAGATGGCTGAAAAAACTTTGAACCCATTTGAAATTGCTCAAAAACAAATTAAGACTGCCTGCAATAAGCTTGGCACAGACCCAGCGGTATATGAAATTTTAAAACATCCTTTAAGGGTATTAGAGGTACATCTACCAGTAAGAATGGATGATGGTAGTATAAAGACATTTAAGGGTTTTAGGTCTCAACATAATGATGCTCCTGGACCAACTAAGGGAGGTATTAGATTTCATCCTGAGGTATCAAGGGATGAAGTTAAGGCGTTATCTACTTGGATGACATTTAAGTGTGGTGTTATAGGGCTTCCCTATGGCGGAGGTAAGGGAGGTATCATTGTAGATCCCCGTGAATTATCCCAAGGAGAACTTGAAAGATTATCTAGGGCCTATGCAAAGGCTATAGCCTTCTTTGTAGGAGACAAAAAGGATATACCAGCCCCAGATGTAAATACAAATGGACAAATTATGTCATGGATGGTTGATGAAATAAGTGCAATGAGAGGATATAATGAGCTAGGAGTTATGACTGGTAAACCCGTTGAATTTGGTGGTTCTTTGGCTAGAACTGAAGCAACGGGCTATGGTGTTGCAATCATGGCTATGAAAGCAGCAGAGAAAGCTAACCTAGATTTAAATGGAGCTACAATAGCTATTCAAGGCTTTGGAAATGTTGGGAGTTTTGCAGCAAATTATATTGTAGAAATGGGTGCCAAGGTTGTTGCTGTATCAGATTCCTCATGCTGTATAATAAATGAAAATGGATTTAATATTGAGGAACTAACTGAATATACTAAGAGAAATAAAGATATAAAGGGCTTCCCAGGAGCAACTAAAGAAACCCATAGAGATGAATTATTGGTTGCAGATGTAGATATGTTATTCCCATGTGCCTTAGAAAACCAAATAACCTCTAAGAATGTTAATGATGTTAAGGCTAAAATAGTGTGTGAGGGTGCCAATGGACCAACTACACCGGAGGCCGATGAAGTATTATTTAATAAAGGAATAGTTGTTGTACCAGATATTCTAGGAAACGCAGGCGGAGTAACAGTATCATATTTTGAGTGGGTACAAAATCTGATGAACTACTACTGGCCCTTTGAAGAAGTTCAAGAAAAGCAAAAAACATTAATGTTCAAATCCTTCGAAGAAATTTGGCAGCTTAAAGAAGAGCATGGAGTTAATATGAGAACCGCAGCTTACATGATGTCCATAAAGAGAATAGCAAATGCAATGAAACTAAGAGGATGGTACTAAAATAAAGATTTAAAAGTTAAGAATTAAGAGTTTCAAAACCTAAAAAACAAAGATTTACAGTACTGATATATATCTATTCAAATTTTGGTATTGAAATAATAATTTGAATCTAATATAATATAAATGTCAATTAAGATTTTCAACTCATAACTCTTAACTGACCATAAACGAATACTCGAAAGTTTTAAGGTGCCCTTTAAAAAGGGAGAATAGGGAATGGAGTGTAAATCTCCAGCGGACCCACCACTGTATAGGGGAGTCCTTAGATATTATCCACTGATTAGTTAGCTAATAGCTCACTTGTTGGGAAGGAATTTAAGGGTTTTGAACCTAAGCCAGGAGACCTGCCTAGGATTTTGAGAGACATGAACGAAGGTAAAGTTCATGGTTTGTTTGCAATTTGCAAATGAATCATGAGCTTTTTTTATTTTTTACCTAAAATGTGATGAGGAGGAAGAAATAATGAATTTATTAAATGAAACTATTCAAAAAATTGGAATTCTTGACAAGGAAATGATGAAAAAATCTAGAGAAAGGGTAGACAACCTTATTAAACCACCGGGAAGTTTAGGAAGACTCGAAGAAATTGTTGTTCAGTTATCTGGAATTACTGGTGATATATTTCCAAAGGTTGATAAAAAATCAGTTATAGTTATGGCAGCAGATCATGGTGTGTTTGAAGAAGGGGTTGCAGCCTTTCCGCAAACTATAACAGCTATGCAAACCCGTAACTTTGCTAAGGGATTAACTGGTGTGTGCGCATTGGCAAAGCAAGCCGGAGCAGATGTAGTTCCAGTGGACCTTGGGGTATTAGAGGACATTGAGGAAGAGGGAGTAATAAATAAAAAGATAAGATATGGTACAGGAAATATGGTAAAGGGCCCTGCCATGACTAGAGAAGAGGCCATAAGATCGATAGAAATAGGTATAGAGATTGCCAATGAAGAGATTAAAAAGGGTAAAAATCTACTTGCCACTGGAGAGATGGGCATATGTAATACTACTCCCAGTTCAGCTATTGTATCGGTTATAGGAGATTTTGACCCCATGGAAGTAACAGGAGTAGGAGCTAATTATCCAACTGAACAACTTATACATAAAGCAGGTGTAATAAAAAAAGCCATAGAAATAAATAAACCAGATCCACAGGATGCCATAGATGTACTAGCGAAGGTAGGTGGATTAGAAATTGGTGGCATGGCTGGAGTTATGCTGGCTGGAGCAGCGGCTAAAGTGCCTGTTGTAGTAGATGGATTTATTTCAACGGCAGCAGCTTTAATTGCTTGTACAATAGAGCCTAAAACTAAGGACTTTTTAATTGCTTCCCATGCATCCTTAGAAAAGGGAGCACAAAAGGCTTCAACATTATTAGGATTTAAACCAATGTTACATATGGATATGAGACTTGGAGAGGGCTCAGGGGCAGTATTAGCCTTTAATATAGTGGAGGCAGCAGTATATATGAATAATGAAATGATTACTTTTGCAGAGGCAGGAATACCGGTTTAAAATTAGGTAACAGGTAACAGGTAACAGGTAACAGGTTAGGGTCAATTCTTTGGAGACTTGGCTAATAGCTCATAGCTGATGGCTGATAGCAAAGATTAAATTAGGTTCAATATATAAAATCTAAATGGCAGAAGACTTTGTTAATGTCTTTTAAATTATCAATTTGACCTTAATTTTTTTGCGTTTGCCATAAGCTATCAGCCATTAGCCATAAGCCAGATGGCCAAAGAGGTAGCCACAAACTTTAATCTTCATTCTCAACATCTTCCAAAGTATTATAAATAACCTCTACCCCCTTGTACCAATTCTTATCTTGGGCGTATTTTCTATTTATCCACTTAAAGGGGTTTTCTTTAGTAGGACGTTCCTTTAAAAGGTTAAAAACTGTTCTGGCGGCAATTGTTGAGGAATCTTGGATATCGGTATTATATTTTTGCCAGCTATGAAATACGTTAAAGGGATTATTCCCAATCTCCTGGGCAAATTCATGGTCACTTGGAACAAAGGCCTGTTCATGGCCGGCTATGGCAAAGAGTACAAAGGGATTGAGATTAAATCTCTTTGCTGAAGTGATGATAGTAGAAAAGTAAGGCTCCTGCACTAAGAGGGAGTCTTTTTTCATAAGATAGCTTTGTAGTTTCTCTTCATTTATTTGCTTAAATCTTAAAGACATTGGGATATGTTTGAAATCTAGATGACTATAGTCAGTATCATTTTCCTCAGAATTAAGATTCTCATCAGTTAGTTGATTAATATTTGTGGACAAGACTTCTTTTTCTTGATTAATTTTATCTATTATTATATTTGATAAGGGCTGGGATATTAATATACTAGAAATAAATATAGCAATTAGCATATTAATACTAGATTGTGACCAGTGTGCTTCAATTCTATTATCAATTTTAATGGCTTGGCTGAAGACTTTAATAAATTCAACTATTTTATCTATAGTTATATGAAAAATTGTATTTTGTTTATTTACTGAATCTATGGCTATGTTATTAGACTTAATAATAATCGGATCAGGCTTTGAATCAAAGATTTGATTATCATCTAACTCAATATCAATATTTTTTCCAGCTTGCATTTCATCATTTTGAGCATCTGCACTAATATCTTTTCTTTCTTCAATGGATGTATTGGGTGTATTATTTTTAGAATAATCCTTTCTTAAAATTAATAAGTAATTTTTTAGTTCTTTATCATTTAGAGATAACTCTTCACCTATATTATCCTTAAGCCACTTAGAAAAATTGTTTGATAGATTTTCTTCTTTGTCTTCTATATAAATAAAGGTCTTAAAAATATCCTGTATATATATATCATTTCTATTTTGTATCAAGGTAGATTTTATGACTTCATTTTTTATGATATCTTGTGTTTCAGGAGAAAATTGTTTTAGGTTTAGATTAAGTATGGTATGTATAGATTTTGCTAGAATCATGGCTTTTTCTCCACGACTGATACCAATATATTTACTATCAATATATTTTCTAAGTGTCATTATATCTTCTTTAGATATTAACTTTTTTGATTTTAAGTTATTTATTAATTTATCCATATACATCACCATTTAAATTAATGTAGTTAACTATTTCTACGTATTAACGCAAAATCCTTTTAAGAATATAAATATGACTTTGGTAGATTAAGGGACTAATAATTGTTTAAATTGCTTCCCCTTTGATATAATAATATATAAATGCTATTAATAGAGGTGTAAACAAATATGAGAATAAAAGAGATAGAAGATGGAGTTGTTTTGGAGGGTGTAAGAGATTTTCAGCTGCCCCATATATTTGAATGTGGTCAATGTTTTAGATGGAATGAAGAAGAGGATGGGAGCTATACAGGGGTAGCTTTGGGAAAAGTAATAAACTTAAGAAAAGAGGGTGAAAATGTATATTTTCATAATACAAACCTTGAGGAATTTAAAGGGATATGGCATAGATACTTTGATTTAGATAGAGACTATGGGGAAATAAAGAATAGGTTATCCAATATAGACGATACTATGAAAATTTCAACTGAATTTGGACATGGTATAAGAATATTAAAACAGGATGAGTGGGAGATATTAATTTCCTTTATTACCTCTGCAAATAATAGAATACCAATGATAAAAAAAGCCATAGAGGCTTTGAGTGAAAATTATGGTGAATATATTGGAGAATATAGAGGAAAGAAGAGATATAGCTTTCCTAAACCAAAAGCTTTATATAACTTAACTTTAGACGATATAAATTTCAAAGGAATTGGCTTTAGGGGGAAATACATATTAAATGCAGCTAAATTTGTGGTGGATAAAGAGGTGGATATATATAATCTAAAAAATCTCACAACGAATGAAGCTAGAGAAGAGCTTATGAAATTTCTAGGGATAGGACCTAAGGTTTCAGATTGTATTATGCTCTTTTCAATGGATAAGGATGATGCCTTTCCAATAGATATATGGGTAAAGAGAATTATGGAGTATTTCTATGTTCAAGAAGGTACAAGTCTAAAGAAAATACAAAAATTTGCCCAGGAGAAATTTGGAGGTCTAGCAGGTTTTGCCCAGCAGTATTTATTCTACTATGCTAGGGAACTTAAGATTAAAAAGAAATAGTTTTAAAACCGTCCATGGACGCTTTTAAAGTTGCACGTTACATGTTCCACGTTGCACGTACTAAAGTTGGTCTAATAGGTATTAAAAACATACATCAAGAAAGATAACATAGACAAGGCTATAACACATAGTCTTGTCTTTTTTTATTTTATGACCCATTAGAAAGACCCTAAAACGTGCAACATGGAACAAAAAAGTATCTTGAAATATTTTTTTCTAAATATTGTTATTGGCATTTGACAACAATAGGAATAGGAGTATAATATAATTAGCATATGCCATTAATAGGAGGAGATAATTTTGGTTTTTGAAAAGGAAAAAACTAAAGAAGGAACTACAATAAAAAAAATTATTGCTGTAATGAGTGGTAAGGGAGGTGTAGGAAAATCTTCTGTAACATCCTTATTAGCAACTGCCTTAAGAAATCAAGGCTATGAGGTTGGTATAATGGATGCAGATGTTACTGGACCGAGTATACCTAAGGTGTTTGGAATCAATAATCTTAGAGCCACTGGCAGTGAGGATAGTATTAATCCAGTAAAGACAAATACTGGCATAAAGGTAATATCCTTAAATCTATTAATCGAAAAGGAAGATCAACCAGTAGTTTGGAGGGGACCAATAATTTCAAATATGGTAAAGCAGTTTTTTACCGATGTAAACTGGGGAGAGCTAGATTATTTGTTAATTGACTTGCCACCGGGAACTGGAGATGTGCCCTTAACAATTATGCAGTCTCTACCAGTAGATGGGATAGTAACGGTATCATCACCTCAAGATCTTGTACAACTAATTGTTAAAAAATCAGTTAATATGGCTAAAACCATGGGAGTACCTCTAATAGGTGTAGTAGAGAATATGAGCTATTTTGAATGTCCAGATTGCAAGAAGAAAATACATATATTTGGAAAGGGCAGCATAGATAGGGTTGCAAAGGAAATGGAAATAGATGTTTTAGCCAAATTACCTATTGATCCTGAAATGTCAGAGTTAAGTGATGAAGGGAAGATAGAGCTGTATTCCAAGATTAATTTTAATTTGATGGAAGAAATAGGAGAGAAGCTTATTAATAAAATAGGAGGGCTAAATGAGGAGGTAAGTTTATATGAAAATTGCAATAGCTAGAGAGGGTAATCAAGTATCCCAGCATTTTGGACACTGTGAAGGTTTTGAGGTTATAAATATTGAGGATAATAAGCTGGAAAGTAGAGATTTTGTTAAAAATCCAGGCCATAAACCAGGATTTTTACCTAAATATCTTGCCGAGAGAGATGTAGATATAATAATATCCGGTGGAATGGGAGCAACGGCTCAAGATATTTTTGCTAAAAATAATATAAATGTTATTGTGGGAGCCAAAGGGGAGCTAGAAAAGGTAATAAATGATTTTATCAATGGAAATTTAGAAAGTACAAATTCAGTATGTAGAGAACATATGAATGAAGGGAATTGCGATAGTCATATATAAAGCTTTCGATTAGGCAGAATGTTTACATTCTGCCTAATCTATTTATAGAAATATAGATATTCTTAAAAAAAATGATATAATAAAAGAAGTCAACGTTAACAATAGGGGCTATTATGAACTAAATATATTTAGTCAAAAGTGCATACACCTTCATTTCAAATGTGAGAAATGTGGGAAACTAATAGATATACATAATGATAATATAGCGTTTAAACTAGTTGAAATTATTAATGAAGTAGAGAATAAAAACCAATTTGAAGCAGATGATTTTATTGGAATTATAAGGGGTATTTGTTCTGATTGCAAGGGGAGGTGAAAAGTTGCCTAGACCAGTAAAACCGAGAAGGATATCATTCATGCCAGAAAATAAATATTTTGTACCCATTGGAAAAAGAAAATGTGAGCTGGTGGAAATGAAGCTAAAGCTAGAAGAGCTAGAGGCTATGAGATTAAAGGATATTGAGGGACTTAATCAAGAGGAATGTGCCGAAAAAATGAAGGTTTCGAGACAAACCTTTCAATTAATTATAGATTCGGCCAGGAAAAAGGTAGCGAAGGCTCTGACTGAAGGTAAGGCCATAAACATAGAGGGAGGAAATTATACCCTTAATATATGTAAATATAAATGTAATAGCTGTGAAGTAGAGTTTGATCAAGTATATGAAAAGGAAAGTAATACTTGCCCAAAGTGTGGATCAAAGGATGTTATATGTATAGATAAAAGTCGTTTTTGTAATAAAGGATGTAGAAGACAAAGAATTTGTAGATATTGATTAAAGGAGAGGACTTAAGTATGGCTTTATATGGCACCATAGTAAATGCTCTAGCAATTATAGCGGGTAGTGGCATTGTTTTATTATTCAAATTACGAATGCCAGAAAAGTATAATGAAACAGTGATTAGATCACTGGCATTATCAGTGATATTAATAGGTATAATGAATGCCCTTGAGGTAAATGATTTAATGATTCTTATATTTAGTATGGCCATAGGAAGCTTTGTTGGGGAATTTCTAGATATAGAAAAAAGACTTGAAGATATAGGGCAATGGTTCGAAAGGAAACTTCCAGAGCAAAATGGAGGCGGAATTGCAAAGGGATTTGTGACTGCAAGTCTTTTATACTGTGTAGGCTCAATGGCTATAGTAGGAGCACTGCAAAGTGGTCTTTCAAATAACCATGATACATTATTAGCTAAGTCAATATTAGATGGTATCGGATCTATTATATTTACCTCTTCCCTTGGTGTAGGTGTACTGATTTCAGCAATACCCGTATTTTTATATCAAGGCTTTATAGCCCTAACAGCTTCATTCTTAAAACAATTTCTAATATCAACTGTGGTTGCTGATATGACAGCTGTTGGAGGGCTTTTGATTATAGCAATAGGATTAAATATGTTAGAAGTAAAAAAAATAAAGGTAGGCAACATGCTACCAGCAATATTCATCCCTCTCATTTATTATGTTATTAGACTAGCTATAGGATTAGTGTAAAACAGTTAAGAGTTAAGAATTAAAAATTTAAAAGACGTCTTCAATTGTTCCTGTTAAAGCTATTACAGGAACACTATATTTTTTTGTCTCATTACGTATTGTAAAGGAATTTTTTCTTAATTTAATACTTATGTAAGGTTTTTTGTATATAATAAACTTAAATACATATATAAGGATGTGATTATATGAGATATGAAATCCGTGGAGATGGCTTACCTGTGGTAATGATGGAGCTAGATAGGGGAGAAAGCGTATTTACTGAATCTGGTGGCATGGGTTGGATGTCTAATGAAATTGATATGAGTACAAATATGGAGGGTGGACTTTTTGGAGGTATAGCAAGAAAGCTTTCAGGAGAATCCCTTTTCATGACTACCTATACATCAAGGGCTAATGGTAGTAAGATAGCCTTTCCGTCATCGATGCCAGGTAAAATAATAGATATGAAGCTTGGAAATGGGCAATCAATAATCTGTCAGAAAAAGACTTTTTTATGTGCTGAACGCTCTGTAAATCTTGAAATGCATTTTAGAAAGAGATTAGGCTCAGGACTGTTCGGAGGAGAGGGTTTTATACTTCAAAGAATTTCTGGACCAGGAATAGCCTTCATGGAAATAGATGGTGAGGTTGTAGAGTACGAGCTAGCTCCAGGAGAGATCCTAAAGGTAGATACAGGCCATGTTGCAATGTTTGAACCAACGGTGGATTTTGATATAGAAATGGTTAAGGGATTTAAGAACATATTTTTTGGTGGTGAAGGATTATTTCTAGCTAAGCTAAAAGGACCAGGAAAAGTATGGCTACAAACTATGCCAATAATGAATCTTGCTAGAGAGATAATACCCTTTATACCGTCAAAGAGTGGGGATTAAGAGATAGTAGTTTATAGACCAATATAAAATGACAGGATAGAGCATCTAAGGAATATTCATTTATTCTTAAGGGTTCTATCCTGTGTTGTTTGAGTAAATATGTTAAAGGAGTTTTATAATAAAGTGAATAAACAAAACATATATTTTAAATTAGGCTTTTTATTAATTTTAGTGGTATTAGTATACTTGATAGGGTCATAGATTTAATTATTGAAAACAATTTGGGGATTGTTAGTGATAACTAATATATTAAATAATGTAGTTGATTTGCCTATGGAAGGGAAGATATGATTTGGGAGAGATTATCAAGTTAATAGCAAATATAGTAAATGAGTTACATGACCAACTAGTCATATTATTTGGACTAATGGGATTTAATTTAACAGACAAGGAGCTACATTTTTGGATTATAGGTATATTTGGAATCGTATTCTTCTTCTTTGTGGATATATTATTTAAATGGATTGCAAAATGGTCCATAACAGCTCTTTCTTTTATCTATACCACTACACTTTTAGTCATAATGGTTTTAGCCATAGAGATACAACAGAAAATAACTGGTAGAGGAAATATGGAGTTAAATGATGCAATTGTAAGTATTTTAGGATTTTTAGCTGCCTTTGGAGTATATCTAGCAATAAAAGGAGTAATTTATATATCAGTTTTAACATATAACAAGATAATGGATAAGAAGGAATGAGGAGTTGATAACATGATAGAAGATACACTAATACATATTTGTAAAATATTTAATGAGAGTAAAATTATATATGGAATAGGTGCATCAGTTATGCTTTATTATGAAGGATTAGACACTAGTCCAAATGATATAGACATTATAGTTGATAAAAAGGATATAAAAAGGGCTCAAAGGACTATGGCTGCCTTAGGCTTATCTAAGGAAATGCCTCCTAAGGAGCCCTTTTTAACTGAATATTTCTATCGCTATGAAGTTAATGGGATAGAAATAGATATGTTTAGTAGATTTATGATAAAACATTCTCGGGGAGTTTATGAATATCTTTTTAGTAAAGATAGTGTTACAAATAAAATGATAAAGGAAGTAAATATACCTCTAACCCTAATTGAAGATTGGTATATATTATATCAATTAATACCCCAAAAGGAATCAAAGGTAAAATTAATAGAAGAATATTTTAAAGATAAAGGTATTGAAAGAGGAGAAATATTATCTAATTCATTAAATAAAAATTTACCTGACCACATTAAGATTAGAATCAAGGATTTACTTAATAGTATATAACATGGTTAAACCATTAAAGGTTTCTAAAAAGACCTATAAGATATACCCTAAAACGTGCAACGTGGAACATGGAACGTGTAACTAAAAGGCCTTAGTTTTACTAAATTTAGGGCTATTTATCACTATAAAAAGCAAAAAAATAATAAATATAATTATAAAAAGTAGAAATATTGAAGAAAAATTAGAAAATAACTGAAATTCGAAGTATAAATTAATAATTAATACATTATAATATAAAAGTAGTATATTTAAGTAAATATGGCCATAAATGACATTTGCGTTTAAAAAATATATATTGTAAATTAATAATGTGATTAGCACTCGACTCTAGTGAGTGCTAACAATTTGATTGATTAAAATATTTTTTAATACAAAACAATGATTAAGGAGGTTTTAAAATGAACATCAAACCATTAGGTGACAGAGTTGTAATCAAAAAATTAGAAGCTGAAGAAACAACAAAGAGTGGTATTGTTCTTCCTAGCCAAGCTAAGGAGCAACCTCAAGAAGCTGAAGTTGTTGCTGTTGGACCAGGTGGAGTAGTTGAGGGTAAAGAGATTAAGATGGAAGTTAAAGTTGGAGATAAGGTAATATTCTCTAAATATGCTGGAACTGAAGTTAAGTATGACGGAGAAGAATATACTATATTAAGACAAAGCGATATTTTAGCTGTAGTAGAATAAGAGAATTGAAACATTAAAAATATTATTACATAAGGAGGTAATTAAATATGGCTAAGGAAATTAAGTTTAATGAAGAAGCTAGACGTAAACTAGAAGCTGGTGTTAATAAATTAGCTAATACTGTGAAGGTTACTTTGGGACCTAAGGGAAGAAATGTTATATTAGATAAAAAATTTGGTTCACCTACTATCACAAATGACGGTGTTACAATTGCCCGTGAAATAGAGCTTGAAGACGTATATGAAAATATGGGTGCTCAGTTAGTTAAAGAAGTTGCTACTAAAACTAATGATGTTGCCGGTGACGGTACTACTACTGCTACATTATTAGCTCAAGCAATTATTAGAGAAGGGTTAAAGAATGTTGCAGCTGGTGCTAACCCAATGATACTTAAAAAGGGTATTGAAAAGGCTGTTGAAGTTGCAGTAGAAGAAATCAAAGCTAATTCAAAGCAAATTGAAGATAAAGAGGCTATAACAAATGTTGCTTCAATTTCAGCTGCCGATGAAAAGATTGGTGAGCTTATAGCGGAAGCGATGGAAAAGGTAGGAAAAGATGGAGTAATTACTGTTGAAGAATCTAAGACAATGGGAACTACTCTAGATGTTGTTGAAGGTATGCAATTTGACAGAGGATATGTTTCACCATATATGGTAACAGACACAGAGAAAATGGAAGCAAATGTTGAAGAGCCATATATCTTAATCACAGATAAGAAGATTGCTAATATACAAGAAATTCTTCCACTTCTTGAGCAAATAGTACAACAAGGTAGAAAGTTAATAATTATTGCTGGAGATATAGAAGGAGAGGCTCTTGCTACATTAGTAGTTAATAAATTAAGAGGTACATTTGAATGTGTGGCAGTTAAGGCTCCAGGCTTTGGCGATAGAAGAAAGGCTATGCTTCAAGATATAGCTATAGTAACTGGTGGTCAAGTAATCTCAGAAGAATTAGGATTAGACCTTAAATCAGTTGAGGTAGATATGCTTGGTAGAGCAAAATCAGTTAAGATAGACAAAGAAAACACTACTATAATTGATGGTGCAGGAGATACTAAGGATATAGAAGATAGAATAAGACAAATCAAAGCTCAAATCGAAGAAACTTCTTCAGATTTCGATAAAGAAAAATTACAAGAAAGGTTAGCTAAGCTTTCTGGTGGAGTAGCAGTTATAGAAGTAGGTGCTGCTACAGAAACTGAAATGAAGGAAAGAAAGCTAAGAATTGAAGATGCTTTAAATGCTACTAGAGCAGCAGTAGAAGAAGGTATAGTATCTGGTGGTGGTACTGTATTAATTAATGCAATTCCAGCGGTTGAAAAATTAATCGATTCCCTTGAGGATGACGAAAAGACTGGTGCATTAATTATTAGAAAAGCTCTAGAAGAACCAGTAAGACAAATAGCTTTCAATGCTGGACTAGAAGGTTCAGTAGTAGTTGAGAAAGTAATAAACAGTGAAGCTGGTGTTGGTTTTGATGCACTAAATGGCAAGTATGTAGCTATGCTTGAAGCTGGTATAGTTGACCCAACTAAGGTTACTCGTTCAGCACTTCAAAATGCTGCATCAATTTCAGCTCTATTCCTAACAACTGAAGCTGCAGTAGCAGAACTTCCAGAAGAAGACGGTGGTATGCCAGCAATGCCAGGTGGAATGGGCGGCGGAATGCCAGGAATGATGTAATAGGCCCATAGGTATTTTATTTTAAAAGATTAAAAACTAGAAATTTTAATGCAAGAGGTCATTCATTAGTTTGTAAAACTTTTGAGTGACCTCTTTTTAATTTTTATTACAAAAATATGTTATAATCTAAAAAAGAAAAATATGGTTAGATTATTTTCTGTAAAAAATAATTAGTAATCAAGGGGTGACCAATATGACTGTGAGATGTGGATGGTGTGGTGAAGAAGAAGTATATGTAGATTATCACGATAAAGAGTGGGGTGTTCCTCTTCATAATGATAGGAAGCACTTCGAATTTCTTATTCTAGAGGGAGCTCAAGCTGGGCTTAGCTGGATAACCATATTAAAAAGAAGAGAAGGGTATAGAAAGGCCTTTGATGATTTTGACCCTAATAAGATTGTAAAATACGATAAAACAAAGATTGAAAAACTCCTTGAAAACAAGGATATAGTAAGGAATAAAAGAAAGATACTTGCAGCCGTTGAAAATGCAAAAGCTTTTCTAAAGGTTCAAGAAGAATTTGGAACCTTTGATAATTACATATGGAAATTCGTAGGCGGAAAAACCATCAAAAACCAATGGAGAAGTTTAGATGATATACCAAGTGAGACTCCAGAGTCTAAGGCAATGAGCAAGGATCTAAAGAAAAGAGGATTTAAATTCGTTGGTCCTACAATCTGCTATGCATATATGCAGGCCACTGGAATGGTGAATGATCATATAGTAGATTGTTTCAGATATGATGAAGTTTAGCCGAAAATAGTTTTGAAATTATTATATATAGGGAAACGATATATGGACTTGATATTAAATTGAGGTTTAATATAAAAATGGGACAGACTGAAATAAACGGTCTGTCCTAAATATATTTTATAGCCAAGCTATTCACAAATATAAAGTGTAAACATATAATTATTACAAGAAAATAGTCAATTAATAATTAAAGGTTTAGGTCATAGAAACTTAAAAATATGAAAGGAGGGGAGTTATATGCTGAAGGTCAAAGTGTTTGATGGTCAAATAACTAAAAATTTTAATATTACAGAGTTTGCTTGCCATGCCAATAATGAAGTATTAATCAATGCAAGAGTAATAGATCATATTCAGAGATTGCAAAAACTACGTGATTGGTATTTGAGGCCTATGATTATAAATAGTGGATATAGGACAAAGGAGTATAATAAGAAAGTTGGTGGCGCTACAAATAGTAAACATATAGAAGGTATAGCAAGTGATATTGCATTACCAGAAGAATTTTACTCATATACTAAAGAACGTCAAAATGAATTTTTAAATAATGTTAAGAATAAATGGATAGAGCTTTGTAGTGAAGATGGACTAGGTGGAGGAATTGGATTCTATGATGCATTCTTTCATTTAGATAGTAGGGAAAGTGGTAGATATGCCTTTTGGGACGAAAGAGAGCAGGTGCTTTTATGCAAGAACTAGAAAAAAATAATTGTATAGAAAAAAGTATTAGTTTAGCACACCATAGGCTAGATACACTTGAAACAAATTACAAAGAACTCGAAAACAAACTAGATTCAGTAGAAAGGACTATATCAAAATTAGAAGCAATACTAGAAAGGTTAGAAAAAACTGTGGAGAAATTAGCCACAAGTATAGACAAGGCACAGTGGTTTTTAATAACAGGAGTATTGACTCCAATTATTCTCGGAGCAATTCTTTTGATTTTAAATCTTAGATAGGTGTTAACCTTTTATATAAGCCTAATTAAAGTGTGATAGAAATAGTCTTGAAGATATACGTAGATAAGCTCTCAAGACTTTTTTGTATCTTTTAAATTTTAAGAATGATATAATTAACCTATATAAAAATAAGGTAAGTAGTATACTGAAAAATTATATACTGTAAAGACCAATATTGAATTATTTTAAGATAAATGTGAAGTTTTAAAATAGGAAATCTAAAATTAACTGCTAAGCTAAATAGGAAGGTTGATTTGTATAGATAATTGTATAATCAACCTTCTTGTTATTGGGTTTTTATAAAGGAGAAAAAATTTGAAAATACAGACTATTTATAGTACAAATCAATGTCGTTAGTAAATTGATTATTTATAAATAGCACATAATATTTAGTAAAACATACAACAATACATTTGGAGGAAAAAGTGAATAATAATAAATTAAATAATAATTTTTATAAAACAATGTTATCAATAGCCGTACCAATTGCCTTACAAAACCTAATATCCTCCTTTCTCAATATGATAGATACAGTAATGATTGGGAGACTTGGTGGAGATAATATTGCAGCAGTTGGATTGGCTAATCAATATTTCTTCTTAATGATTTTATTGATATTTGGTATTAATAGTGGGGCAGCCATATTTATTGCCCAATTTTGGGGAAAGAAGGATATAAAGAATATACACAGGGTAATGGGGATAGCCCTAATAACAGGAAGTTTACTTAGTTTAGTATTCACAATTGGTGGATTGATTGTACCCCATTGGATCTTGAGGATTTTTATTGAGGATACCGAAGTTATTTATTTAGGTAGTAAATATTTAAGAATAGTTGCTATTAGTTATATACCAACTGCCATTAGTTTTACCTATGCGGTATCGTGTAGAAGTATAGGGCAGCCAAAGTTACCTATGAAGGTAAGTGTAATATCTTTAATTTGTAATACTTTCCTAAATTATATATTAATATTTGGAAAGCTGGGATTTGCACCTATGGGGATAACAGGTGCTGCCATAGCTACGGTTATTTCTAGGATTGTTGAGTTGATTCTTTTAACTGGTGTCATATATCGTAGTGACGAAGTCTTAGCCTGTGGATTAAAGGACTTATTTGATTTAAATAAAGAATTTGTGAAGAGGATATTTAAAACTATATTACCGGTTATATTAAACGAGGGATTTTGGGCCTTGGGTATGACGTTGTATGCTATAGCTTATGGTAAGATTGGTGCTGAAGCCTTTGCCGCCGTACAGATTGCCCAAACAGTAGAAAGACTATTTATGGTTTTTGCCCAAGGATTAGCAAGTGCCTGTGCTGTTATGATAGGAAATAGTTTAGGCTCTGATGATAGGCATGAGGCAGATTCCTATGCTAAGAAATTTTCTGTTATTGGAAATCTTATGGGAGTTTTTTTGGGTTTGATTCTTTTCTTTGGAATACCATTAATAATATCTCCCTTTAATGTAAGTCCTCAGGTATCTCAAGATACAACAATGATATTAAGGGTTTTAAGTGGATTTATGTTTTTAAAGTTTTATAATACCATACTTATTATTGGAGTGTTTAGGGGTGGAGGAGATACAAAATATTCACTGCTTCTAGAAATATTTAGCATATATGGTATAGGAGTACCTTTAGCCTTTTGGGGAGCTATTTTTTGGGAAATTCCAGTATACATTGTGGTCTTGCTGGTTTCTTTTGAGGAGTTTATTAAAGCTATATTTGGAACCTTTAGAATGTTCTCGAAAAAATGGGCTAAAAATATTGTGAATGATATGTAGAAAAAATAATAGAAGTTTTAAATACAAAAGTAATACAAATAAAGAGTAGGTCAAAACCTACTCTTTGCTTGGATAGCTATTTAATTATCCGATCTTACCAATTGCTTCGGCTAACCTATCCTTAGTAAGGGGCTTAACTATAAAATCCTTAGCACCCCTTTGTATTGCCTGTACTACCATATCTTTCTGTCCCATAGCTGAACACATGATAACTTTAGCATTAGGGTCAATCTTTATTATTTCTCCTACGGCCTCAATACCATCCATATTAGGCATTGTTATGTCCATGGTAACACAATCTGGTTTAAGCTCACCATACAATTTAACTGCCTTAGCACCATCTTCAGCTTCACCACATACATTATAGCCTAAGTCTGTTAAATGCCCCTTTATAACTGTTCTCATAAAGCTGGCATCATCAACAACTAAAATACTAAGCATATTACTCTCTCCTTACACGTGTTTTATATGGGACAATATAAAGCATAATTAACGGTAATGTACTTATTCGATAAATTTTTACAAATTCCTGCAATAAATTTATTTTTTGCCAAAAACTTCACTATTAATATACGTCTAACCTTACAGGGTCGTATTTCTTTATGGTATCAATGACTACATCCTTTTAATATATACCCAATAAAATTAATTTAAAAATAAAATTAATTAGTATATAATATTTAAATACAGGCAATAACATATTTAGAGAATCTCAAGAATACGTTATGATTTCAATAAAATACAGAGAAATATTTGTCCTATGGAAGAACTATTTTTTAAGATGAAATTAATGTATACTATATACTATAAATATTTTATAAAGGGTGATAAGCATGAACAAAATAAGTACTAAAGACGGTAATTTGATCTTTGGCGGATGCAATACAGTAGAGTTAGCTAAAGAGTATGGGACACCTCTATATGTTATATCAGAAGAAATTATAAGGGGAAAATGTGAACAGATAAGAGAAGAGTTTCTATATAAATATGAAAATACAAGGGCTGCCTATGCGAGTAAGGCATTTCTAAGTCTAGCAATGTGTAAAATCATTGAAAGGGAAGGCTTAGATTTAGATGTGGTATCGGGAGGAGAGCTTTATACTGCCTTAAAGGCTGATTATCCTACGGAGAAGATCTTTTTTCATGGAAATAATAAAACTATAGACGAACTTTATATGGCCATTGAAAATAATGTTGGAAGAATCGTGGTGGATAACTTATATGAATTGGAATTAATTAATGGTATCGGAGAGGATCTAAACAAGAAAACAAAAATACTATATAGAATTACTCCTGGTGTAGAGAGTGATACCCATGACTATATATCAACGGGTCAAAAAGATTCCAAATTTGGAATACCCCTTAACGAGAATGTTATATTTGAGGCCATTAAAAATGCAATTAACTATAAAAATATAGAATTAATGGGCTTTCATTTCCATGTGGGATCACAGCTATTTAACAATAATTCCCACTTAGGAGCAGTTGAAAATGTAATGCTTTTAGTAAAGGAAGCTAAAGAAAGGCTAGGTTTTATAACTAAGGAAATTAATACCGGGGGAGGATATGGGATATATTATTATGAGGGTGATACTCCTAAACCCATAGATTATTTTACAGATTCTATAATGGAAAAGATATATGAGAAATGTAATGAATTTAATCTAGATAAACCCACTGTTATTATTGAGCCAGGAAGATGGATAATTGGAGAAGCTGGTATTACCCTTTATACCATAGGTGCAATAAAGGATATACCTAATATAAGAACATATGTATCTGTAGATGGAGGTCTTCCAGACAATCCTAGACCTGCACTTTATGGAGCAAAATATGATGCTTTAGTGGCAAATAAGGCAAATGAAGAAAAAAACAATACCGTAACAATAGCAGGGAAATGCTGTGAAACAAGTGATATTTTGATATGGGATTTAAAGATTCCAAGCATTGAGTCGGGGGATATATTAGCGGTGTTTGGTACCGGTGCCTATAATTACTCTATGGCAAATAATTATAATAGAATTCCTAAGCCTGCCGTGGTACTAGTTAAAAGTGGCTATTCTGAGGTTATTGTTGAAAGGGAAAACTATGATGATTTAATAGACAAGGATAGAGTTCCAGATCATTTAGAGAATTTAGAGAGTACTACCTGTGAGATTGCTAATTAGAGAAATAAATAATTAATTAATCTATGATACCGAGCTACAATTTGCTCGGTATTTTCATATTATTTATAATAGGGAGATAATTCATTATTTTATATAGTTATTGGGGGTATTGAATTGATAAAACCCAAAAAATTAGAATTTGGAGATACTATTGGGATAGTTGCTCCATCGAGTCCTTGCTATGATGAAGAAAAAATTGAAGTGGGAAAAGAGAAGCTTGAAGGAATGGGATTTAGGGTAAAATTAGGAAAAAGCTGTTTTAGTAGATATGGTTATTTGAGCGGAAGAGATGAGTTAAGAGCTGAGGATATAAATGATATGTTTTTAGATAATGAAGTTGATGGCATTATCTGTCTTAGGGGTGGATATGGTAGTCCAAGGATATTGGATAAAATTGACTTTCAAAATATACAAAATAATCCCAAGGTTTTTGTTGGATATAGTGATATAACTGCTATTCACATAGCCATAAATCAATTCAGTAATGTAACGACCTTCCACGGACCGATGATAATAGATATGGATGGTGAATTTAATGTGCTTAGCAAGATATCCTTATTAAATAACACAACAAAAATATTTAATACCTATCGAGTCTTGAATCCTAAGGGCGAGGAAATTACATGTATTAATGGTGGAAGGGCCCAAGGAATCTTAGTGGGGGGTAATTTATCCTTGATCTGTGCTACTTTAGGAACGCCCTATGAAATAGATACCAGAGGAAAGATACTTTTTCTTGAGGATATTGATGAGGAGCCCTATAAAATAGATAGAATGCTTACTCAACTATATTTAGCAGGTAAATTAAATGAAGCAGCTGGAATCATACTTGGTGATTGGAATAATTGTGTAGCTGAAAAGCCTACAAAGAGCTTATCCTTATTAGAAGTTTTTCGCGATATAATTACTCCTATAGAAAAGCCTACTATATATAATCTGAAAGCAGGGCATTGTAATCCAATGATAACGTTGCCCATGGGAATTAATGTATTAATGGATGCTAATAAGGGGGAGCTAATAATCAAGGAAAGTGGTGTGATATAGTGAATAATCCAATAGAATTAGCAAACAAAATAAAAGACTGGTTAATAGAAATAAGAAGGGATTTTCATAAACACCCAGAATTAGCCATGGAAGAAGTTAGAACAGCTAAGAAAATAGAAGAATACTTGAAGGAAATGGGTATAGAATATAAAAATAATGTTGCAAGTACAGGTGTAGTAGGAATTATTAAAGGTAGTAAACCCGGTAAGACCGTTGCACTAAGAGCAGATATAGATGCATTGCCCATAATGGAAGAAAATGATATAGAATATAAATCAACTGTAGAAGGAAAGATGCATGCATGTGGACATGATGCCCATATGACAATGCTTCTAGGCACTGCTAAGATTTTAAATGATCTGCGAGATGAACTCAATGGAAATATAAAGCTTATATTTCAGCCTGCTGAAGAAACAGTTGGTGGAGCTGAGCCTATGATTGCAGAGGGAATCATGGAGAACCCAAAGGTTGATGCTGTTTTTGGACTACATGTAGCACCTGAAATCCCCGTTGGAGAAATAGGGGTTAAATATGGAAAGATGAATGCATCATCGGATAATATTAAAATAGTAGTGCAGGGTGAAAGTACCCATGGAGCTTATCCCCATTCTGGAGTAGATGCTCTACTAATTGCAAGTCATGTGGTTGTAGCTTTACAGTCTATTGTAAGTAGAAATGTTGATCCTAGGGACTCGGCAGTTGTAACCCTTGGAGCCATACATGGGGGGCAAAGGGAAAATATAGTTGCAAATAGGATTGAAATAATAGGAACCGTTAGGACATTAAGTTCTGATACGAGAGAAAAGGTGATTGAAAACATTAGAAGAATTGTTATAAATGTAAGTGAGTCCATGGGAGGTAAGGGAGAATTATTTATAGATCCAGGATATACTGCCCTAATTAATCATGACGATATGGTTACCTTGGTTAAGAAAAATGCTGAGGAAATGTTAGGAAAAGATAAGGTTAAGGTTATAAAGGATCCTAGCTTAGGAGTTGAGGATTTTGCATATTTTCTAGAAGTTACTCCTGGTGCCTATTTTAGGTTAGGTTGTGGAAATGCTGAAAAGGGAACCGATTATGATCTTCATCATTGTCGATTTAATATAGATGAGGATTGCTTAGTTATAGGAACTGCAATACAAGTAAAAAATGCACTGAAAATAACTAATGTTAAGTAAAATGAAGGACTCCATATATGATTATGGAGTCCTAAGTGTTTTTAAATTAATTCTTATTAGCTCATTCCTTGTCCAGTAAATCCAGCACCGCTCATTCCTTTAGAAAGCTCTGATTTAACCTGTTGCTTAACTTGGGCACTTGCATTTGGAGAAGATGGATAGTAGCCTTTTTGTGTAGCAATTTGACCTAGTTGTTCTTGGAACTGTTCCGCTTCAGCCCTAAGCTGTATCAAAGCGTTCTTTAAGCTTTTATTGTTACATTCTGCAATTGCAGTTGTATAATCAGACATACTTGCCTTAGTTCCAGTAAGAACATCATTTACCATTTCTCTTTCACTCATACCTTGTATTTGCATTTTCATACCTCCATTATTAGTTTGATATGTTTGTGTGATTTATAATTTGTTAGTTAGTTGTTGTACAGTAGTTTTAGCAGATTGAGCCCCATCTTTAAACATTTGCTTTACTTGTGCATCTTGACATCTGTTAGAATACTCATTAAGCTTACCTGCCATTGTTTGATGAGAGTCAACAATATGTCTTAAGTTTTCTAATTCCATTTGACTAAGGTTATTAAGGTTTACTTGGTTTAAATTAGCCATAATACATGCTCCTTTCACAATTTTTTTTATTGTGGTTTCACCCAAGTATATTTTGTGCCAGGTCAATGCTAAATATGCATTAATAGTCAGTAAAAAAATATTAATTTTCAGAAGATAATTTAGGAATCAGTTGTTAAGTAAGTTAGCTAAAGGAGTGAAACTAATTAAACTCATTTAATATTTTTATATATTTGTTTTTTACACTCTCTATTAACTCGTGGCTTGCTTCTTCTACTTCGTACCAGCCTCTTTGTTCCATGACTTTAAATAACTCAAATTGACACTGTTGAGCAGAAGTTAGGCACTTATTTAAGGAGAATCTTAGATTTGGACAAGTTGATTCTGTGATTCCAGAGCTATAAGTATAAGTAATGTGCTTTTCTGACATTAAAAGGTCATCCAAGATTTCCTTTTGATTTAAAATAGTTCCATGGGAAATTGAGTTAACCATTTTTTTACCTCCCGATACTTTTTTTGAATTAAATCCACACATTTTGAAATACTATTGATATATATTTAGATAGTTAAGTAAAATTTTGTAATTTTCTTTGTGGATTTCAGCAGCTCTATGGCATAGATTTTTTAATTGAGTATCTTCGCAGAGTTTTGAATACTGAGTATATTTTTTTATCAGTATTGATTCATATGAAAGCTGGTTTTCTAGAACTTTTAGGTTAGGCTGGTCAAGCGTAGAAATGATTAGGCTTTCCTTGGCATAAAAAGTGGTATCCATGATATAGCCTCCTTTTTATTTATAATAATATTATTTGATAAATAGATTTTTATATAGCATGTAAATAATGAAGGGGATAACCATTATTTGAAATATTGGATATTTTTATTACATAGTAACTCAAATATTAACTTGAGAGGAGGTGTAGTAATGGGCTTTTTTGACAACATATTTGATATGTTTAAAACTGGGGATAAAAGAGATAAAAGGAATAATACTGCTAGTAATAATGAAGTAACCAATATGAAAGATACCCATGTATCCATGGGCGAAGATTCAGGTTCCCTTGCTTCTCAGGAAGAAGATGAAGATAGGTCATAGAAATAATAAAAATAAGTTCCCATTATTTAGGGACTTATTTTTGTTTTTGAAAAATTAATTTTAGTTTTGACTTATTATATTGACATTTGCTTGTATATTTGATAGTTTATATAAAAATACAATAGACAAATGTCACTCATATAATATCAGTAATATGGTCTGTAAGTTTCTACCGAGTTACCGTAAATAACTCGACTATGGGTGAAATTATTATAGCTAGTATGAGCTATTGACCATTCAGATTATTGATAAGGGTCTGTATAATAATTTCACTTTTATAAAATTATTGTACAGGCTTTTTGTTTGCATAAGAAAATAATTAAATTAATACTTAAGGATACGATATAAACTATAGAAGGAGAGGTTATATTTATGGAAGGAAAATTAATTAAGGAAGGTCTTACCTTTGATGATGTACTATTAATACCTCAGAAATCTAATGTATTACCGAAGGAAGTTAATATAAGAACTAAATTAACTAAAAAGCTTAGTCTTAATATACCTTTAATGAGTGCTAGTATGGATACTGTTACAGAGGCAAAGCTTGCCATAGCTATTGCCAGAGAAGGTGGTGTAGGCATAATCCATAAAAATATGTCTATCAAAAGACAAGCCATGGAAGTAGATAAGGTTAAAAGAAGTGAACATGGAGTTATAGTAGATCCATTTCATCTATCTGCTATGCATAAGATAGCAGATGCCATGGAGTTAATGGAAAGATATCGTATTTCAGGTGTCCCCATAACTGATAAAAATAATAAGCTTGTGGGAATAATAACTAATAGAGATATAAGGTTTGAAAATGATCCTTCTAAATTAATCAGTGAAGTAATGACTAAGGAGAATTTAATTACTGCCAAGGAAGGGACCACTCTTGAGGAAGCAGAAAAGATTTTAAGAAAAGTAAAAATAGAAAAGCTTCCCATAATAGATGATGAAGGTATTCTTAAGGGACTTATTACAATAAAAGACATAGAAAAAACTATAAAATATCCAAATAGAGCTACCGATGATAAAAAGAGATTATTAGTAGGAGCAGCAGTTGGTGTTACAGGAGATATGATGGAAAGAACTAAGGCCCTATACGAGGCTGGTGTGGATGTTATTACAGTGGATACTGCCCATGGTCATTCCCAGGGAGTGATAGATGCTGTAGGCAAAATAAAGGCAAAATATCCTGAACTACAAATCATAGCTGGAAATGTTGCTACCGCTGAAGCAACGGAGGATTTAATAAAGGCTGGTGCTGATGCTGTAAAGGTAGGGATTGGACCAGGTTCTATCTGTACCACTAGGGTAGTTGCAGGCATAGGAGTACCACAAGTTACGGCCATATATGATTGTGCCCAGGCTGCGGCCAAGTATGGTATACCTATTATAGGTGATGGAGGAATTAAGTTCTCTGGAGATATTCCTAAAGCCGTTGCTGCTGGAGCCGATGTTATAATGGTAGGATCATTATTTGCAGGTACAGAAGAAAGCCCAGGAGAAACGGTTATATATCAAGGAAGAAGCTTTAAGGTTTACAGAGGGATGGGGTCCCTTGGAGCCATGGGAGCAGGAAGTAAGGACAGATATTTCCAAGATGATAATACCGATGCTAAGAAGTTTGTTCCCGAGGGAGTTGAAGGAAGAGTTCCTTACAGAGGTCCACTTAGAGAAAGTATTTATCAATTAGTTGGAGGACTTAAGGCAGGTATGGGATATTGTGGAGCATCTACCATTGAAGATTTAAAGAAAAATGGTAAGTTCATTAGAATAACTGGAGCTGGCTTAAAGGAAAGTCATCCCCATGATATCCACATAACTAAAGAGTCACCTAATTATAGTATATCGGTAGAATAAATAAAAACAGACCTATCACATATGAGGAGGAAAAGATGGAGCCTAAAGAGTTAATACTAATTATAGATTTTGGTGGACAGTATAATCAACTTATAGCTAGACGGGTTAGGGAGGCAAATGTATATTGTGAAATAGTTCCTTATAAGGATGGTTTAGCAAGAGCAAAGGAAAAGAGACCCAATGGAATAATATTTACGGGAGGCCCATCCAGTGTATATGCAGAAAATGCTCCTGGCATTTCAAAGGAGGTCTTCGATTTAGATATACCTATACTTGGGATATGCTATGGGGGTCAGCTAATGGCCCATGCCTTTGATGGTAAAGTTAATAGAGCTGCAACTAGAGAATATGGTAAAATAAAGCTTGATATCAGTCCCAATAAGGATATATTTAAGAATATAAAAAATCAATCGGTATGCTGGATGAGTCATACTGACTTTATTGAAGAATTACCAGAGGGCTTTGAAGTAACCGCATCAACAGAAAGCTGTCCAGTGGCTGCTATGGAAAATAAAGACAAGAAGTTATATGCAGTTCAATTTCATCCAGAGGTAGAACATACACCCTTTGGTAAAGATTTTATTAAAAACTTCCTTTATGAGATATGTGGCTGTACGGGAAATTGGACAATGGAAAGCTTTGTAGAAAAAACCATAAAAGAGATTAAAGAAAAGGTAGGAAACAAAAGAGTTCTTTGTGGATTATCCGGTGGAGTAGATTCTTCTGTAGCAGCAGTACTAGTTCATAGGGCCATAGGTGACCAGCTTACCTGTATTTTTGTGGATCATGGACTTCTAAGGAAGAATGAAGGCGATGAAGTAGAAGAGTTCTTTGGTGAAAAATTCAACATGAATCTTATAAGGGTAAATGCTCAGGACAGATTCTTAGGAAAGCTTAAGGGCGTAAGCGATCCAGAAAAGAAGAGGAAAATTATTGGTGAAGAATTCATAAGGGTATTTGAAGAGGAAGCCAGTAAACTTGGAGAAGTGGACTATCTACTCCAAGGAACTATATATCCTGATGTAATAGAAAGCGGAACCGATGAAGCCGCTGTAATAAAGAGTCACCATAATGTGGGCGGACTTCCAGAGGATATGACCTTTAAGCTTATAGAACCTTTAAATCAGCTATTTAAGGATGAAGTAAGAAGAGCTGGAGAAGAGCTTGGAATGCCAAAGGAAATAGTTTGGAGACAACCCTTCCCAGGACCGGGTCTTGCCATTAGAGTTCTAGGAGAGATTACAGAGGAAAAGCTTAAGATAGTTAGGGAATCCGATGCTATTTTGAGAGAAGAAATAAAAAAATCAGGATTAGAGCAAGATATTTGGCAGTATTTCACAGCACTACCAGGAATGAAAAGCGTAGGAGTTATGGGAGACGAAAGGACTTATTCCCATGCCGTGGGAATAAGAGCAGTTACAAGTACCGATGGTATGACCTCCGATTGGGCAAGAATCCCCTATGATGTTTTAGAGAAAATATCTAATAGGATAGTAAATGAAGTAGATAATGTAAATAGAATATTATATGATGTGACCTCTAAACCTCCTAGCACTATAGAGTGGGAATGACAATTAGAAACGCTGAAACCCTTGATTTTACTGGGTTTGTGAGGTGTTGAAAGTGATTTTGACTCCATTTTGACTCATTTTTTCAGAGATAATAGTGATATGAGAGATTATAAAACCTAATTATGACGGGAACCTTGAGAGATTTGAGGTTCCCGTTTTTGATATTAACAGACAAGTAAAGTATTTAGATTTTTATCAATGCTACATTGATTAGGTAGATGTTCAGGCTTAAAAATGGAAATTTAGATAGTAAAATTGCTCTATTTTCTTGTTATATGCTGTATGATTTCATTAAAGCCACTCTGGAACATTTCATTGAAAGTAATTCCTTTACGATCTCTAAGATAACTCATAAAATCAACAATTTCTAATTGAATTTTTTTAATAACAGTTAATTCTTTTGAATGTTCAACTGAATGCATGGGATCATTAATTATTCTAATCTGTTCTTTTATTTTATCTTCCGCGTTTTTCCAATGCATTATGTATTCAGTATGTCCATCTAGTGAATAAATATTAGCCTTAATACTTGAACCTTTGTCTTTATAATATTTTATATCATCATCAGAAATTGTAATAAACAATAATTTCTCATTGAAATTTCTATCTCTCATGACTTCAATTATTTCATACATACAGTTTCTTGATTTTAAATATTTATCACTAATAATAGAAATGACAAAATCGTGAGTTCCGATTGAGTGCATAAATTCCGTAAAGCTTTCCTTGTATTTTACATCTCGAATATCACGAGATATGTTAACGTTTCTCAATTTAGGATTCATTTCTTCTTCTAGAATATCAGCGATACAACTATCTACTTGACAGTATGAAAGGAAAATATTTTTATTAACAAACTCATTTATAGAATTATTCTCATCTACCATATAACATTTTCCTTTATATGTAACTAAATCTTCAACTGGTTTAACATTAATATACTCTATAATATTTGAATCATCCTCTTTATAAGAACCAAATTCTATCAGTATATTATTGCTAAATAAATCTCTAATCTCGGACTCTCTATTCACTATGTTGAATACGGATTTTTTATAAAGCAATCTATTTCCATCATCTTTTACACCAAAAACGATGTTTCCACCATCAGTATTTGAAAATGCTGAAATGTACTTGCAAATCTGTTCTATTGATGCAATTGGGTGGAAATAGACCATATTCTTTCTATCTGAACTACTGATTTTTTTCTTAATAGTATTGATTACTTCCATGATTCACCTCGATTTCATCCAAATATATTTCTTAGTGGGATTACAGTTATTCCTGTAGTTTTTAGTATATCTCCTAATGTTATTACACCAACGAATCCTCTTTCATCATTAGTCCACAATTCATAATCACAATCATCTAAAGCTTCAATTTCTGTATCTTCATACAAAATTATTTTGTTATCATCACAAGGTCGAACAATTATTCTATAATCAACTCCATTTCTTTTTGCTGGGAAAACAGTTTTAGAGTAATGCTTTTTTTGCCATTCTTCTACCGTTGGTTCAACAGTATACAGTTCACTTTTCAGTAAATACGCGTGAACATTTTTTATCGATCTTTCAATTAGTCGATCAATTTTTTCTTTGGCATAAATTGAATTTGATGAAAAATGTGTAAAAATACTTCTTAAATCATCTATTGAATAGTCACCCTCTTCACTAATAGCTTTTAGAATTTTATTTGCTTCTGTTAGCATTATATCTAATTCGCCTACTTCAACGTTTGTACCAAATTTTTCTTCAACTTTGTCAGCAAGCGTCAATCTCCTCATAGTTTCTTCTCTAGATGACAACATAAAACGACTTTCATAGATATCTTTAAACAACTCATTAGCCATATCTGGATTCTTCATGAACCAGTCAGTTAATTTATTAAATGCAATCTGTGTATCTTCAGATCTCTTTCCACTTTTTGAGTTCTCAATAGAAAGTTTTTCTCGAACTTTTTCAATGATTTTATTAGAAATATCTTTATTTGAATATTTCGTTATCTCAGTACCGGGGGGCAATTGAATCCCACTATATAAAAGTTTTTCCCTAATATTCACATTAAAAAGATTCAATATATCTTTTAGCTCATTCTCAATATTATCATCGATGTAAACCTTAGATAATTGGACAAATTTATTCTCTTGGTTTGGTATATATGCTTCAATATTAAATAATTTCAAACCAATTTCATCAGCCCATAGTTTATATAATGCATTGAGCCACGTTATCAAGTTCTGTTCACATTTTAATCGCGATTTTAAAGAATCAACATTTTTGTCTTTTAAAAGTCCCTCATAGATATTCTTAATTCCAACTCGGTTTTTTGTTGCCAGCGGTGACCATTGCTTGAAGCAGTCTTTTTTTGGTATGGGCTTTGTTTTTAAGGAATCTATTAACTCCCATAAATCATTGTTAAGCTCGTCTTTATCACTGAATGGAATCACTACTGTTGGGCTATCAGCTCCATCAACTGATGTTGTCATTAATGGTTTCCGAGAAGTATCTTCACTACATTGCCGTGCTTCAACAATTGGTATATGAGTAAAAATACTCCTGACTTTCTCATTTGATTCATTTTGTAAGTCAGAGTTTTTCTTACTATTGAGCTGACATAAATTATATAAATCATTCCATGAATTATTACATGCGTAATTGATTACATTCCTATAAAGTTCTATGGATTTAGTAACTATTTCCTTATTCTGAATTGCACCTTCTTGAATCTTATCTCTTTCTTGAGAAACTTTGAAATCTGAGCTATTTATTATCATTGGAAAACTAAACTCCTCCGTGCCTACTAAAGGAAACTGACAGAATAATCGAGGGGTCTCTTCATGAATTGACTCAATGTGAATGCGGTTATTTCTATCACTAACTATAGCTGCTACAGAAATTTGATCACTACAATTTATCAATACTTTTTTTGTATCAATCACGGCACTTGTAGAATTATCTATCTTCGATATTGTATAAATCTTCATAAAGTTATCTAATGAATAGGTTTCCATTTTCTTTTTATAAGTTAAATTATTACAATGAATTTCTGAGATAGAATCAACAAATGTTAAAACATATGGAATGGTCCTATCTAGGTCTAATAAACCGATATCTACAGCTTTCTTTACTTCATTGTCATAACTAGGAAAATTATATGTAAATGCAGTTGTAACTTTTCCTTCTTCAGCTTGAACAGTTTCATTATCATGTAATTCAAGCTTTTTTAAATTTTCAAGCGTTTCAATTACATTCTCTCTCATTTCTTCATAACTATTAGCACTTCTATCTATCGTGAAATCTAATTTTTTATAAATATTCGATTCCGTTAATGATTTAAAAAAACCTTTTATTCTTACCTCCTCTGATATTAGGTGAGTTGAAATGAAACCTGTTCCGAACTTACCCGTTTTATCTTCTTCTTCAGTTTGTTTAGATGATATTTGAGTTATTAAATTAAGTAAGCTTTTATAATCGAAAGGTTTTCCATTATGAGAAAAAGTTATAGAAGTATCTGATGTATTAATCCATATTGATAATGGTTTATTCATACTACAATCACTTGCATTTTGGATCAATTCCCAGACCCAACGTCTTCTCATTATTTTTTTCTCTTGCTCACTTGCTCCTCTTATTTCATCAATTTTTGTGTAAATATTGTTTGTAGCAGCAGTAACATGATTTTCTTCAATTAAAAGACTGTAGGCATTACTTATTTCTGTCATTCGCTTCAGCTCCTTTATGAATTAATTTTGTAGCTAGTTTAATAAATTGTTTGATATACGTTGTGTAAGTTTAGAATTTTACAACGTTACATATTTATGGTTAATAAATCAGGTGATTTCAATATTGAATATGTGTTATTAAAGCCAAATTTAAATCATTCATTTACATTTAAAAATTCGAAAATATCCTTTTGGTGAGGCAAATTGTTGAATTCCTTAGATGTCAGCAATTTGTATAAAATAATGCTCATCTCATCTTTTTCTTTCTTTGAAAAATTATGATAATCTGTATCAAATTTATCGACTGCCTGTTGTAAATGAACTCTATTTCTCAATTCTCTTAATCTCTTTATCGTTGGAAAATGTTCGTGTTCAATATCAATCAAATTCTTTTTCTCAATTTTCTTAATCATTGAATCCAAATCCATCCTTAATTCATAATTTTCTACTTGTTCAAATATCTCGGTGTGTATTTTATTATACTTTTCATTTGCTTTATATTTATTAGATTTAACAATAGATAAACTTTTCCATTCTGAATAGTTCCAAATACCTTTTGATTTCAACAAATTCGAAAACAATCCTTCAACTATTCCCATTCCAGTTATAATATATGTTTTATATAACATTACGTAAATTACACTAGAGAGTTTTAATTCATCAAGTTGTTTTTGAATATACTCAAGATATTGTAAATTGTATGCAATATTATCTTTTAGCTGTTTTGCACCTTCAATATTATAATCAAGTTTAATATATGTTCGATATCTATTGATTGCGGTAGGGTACCATCTATCCTTATAATTCAATTCTTCAATAAGAGTTTTCATAATATTCTCCTGCTCTATATGTTTATAATGTGCGCTGAATAAATCTATTTATATATCTATATTTTCTCTCCATTCTTATCAACAAAATACCCCTCAAATTCACAATCCAATGCCTTGGCTATGGCATCCAATTCGTTCATCGAGAAGTTATCTCTTTTGAATTTATTTGCCATGTTTTGATTTGTGGTTCCAAGCCTTTTGCTAAGTTCTATAATCGTTACATTATTTCTTTTTAGTAAAATTCTGATTTTTTCACCCATCGTTAGTTTCATTAATTATCACCTACCTAAGTTAGATAATACACCTATTAGTGAATATCTGCAATGATTTTAGAAAAGTAAAATAAGTGAAGCATTGATTGCGTTAATTATAAAATGTATTATCAAATTATAAAGTGAATATTAGAAAGGAGCAAAAAAATCATGAGTAAAATTATAGCTGTAGCATCCCAAAAAGGTGGGGTAGCCAAAAGCACGACTTGTAGGAACGTAGCAACAATCTTAGCAAAGGAGGGTTACAAGGTACTCGCAATCGATACGGACAATCAAGCGTCCATGACTGACTGCTTTGGTATTGAAAAGCCGGAAACACTAAATACAACACTGTACCATTTGATGATGGCTGTTATGAACGAAGATAATCTTCCACCAAAAGAAAGCTACATACTAAAAAGGGATGGCGTGGATGTCATCCCCAGCAGTATTGAAATGTCAGCCATTGAAATGAACTTGGTCAGCACCATGAGTAGGGAATACGTCTTAAAAACAATTACAGAAAAGCTTAGAGAAGATTACGATTACATCATTGTGGATTCAGCACCATCTTTAGGCCTAATGACATTAAATGTACTTGCTGCTTGTGACAGTGTATTGATTCCGGCAACACCAGAGTATTTATCAGTAAAAGGACTGGAGTTACTGCTTCAATCAATTATGAAGATAAAGCGTCGTATAAATCCAAGGGTTACTTTTGAAGGCATTCTGCTAACCATGTTTGATGAAAGAACTAATCTATCCAAGAACATGATTGAAATGGTGGATGAAGCTTATGGTGAGCATATCAAAGTGTTTGATATTAGAATTCCCAAATCAGTAAAAGTTGGAGAAGCCAATCTTCAAAGTAAATGTATTGTAGATTATATGCCAACAAATAAGGCTGCTATTGCTTATCAGGAACTAGTAAAGGAGTTGATTATCAATGGATAAAACAAAAATGAAAAAAGTTGAAACATTTGCCTCAATATTTGGTGAAGATCATAGTGAAGTGCCATCTGAAAAAACAGATGGCACTACGTCATTAAAGCTTAACGATCTTATTCCTTTTAGAAACCACCCATTCAAGCTTTATGAAGGGGACCGGTTTAACGACATGGTTGAGAGCATTAAGCAATATGGGGTCATTGTTCCTATTGTTGTACGAAAAGTAGATGACAAGTATGAAATATTGAGTGGTCATAATCGTGTAAATGCAGCTAAAGAAGCTGGATTAAATGAAGTTCCAACAGTAATTAAAGAAGGACTTACTGAAGAAGAAGCGACACTCATTGTTACTGAAACAAACATTATGCAACGCTCTTTTTCGGAACTGGCACATTCAGAAAGAGCGACAGTTATTTCAACGAGGCACAGTGCGATGAAGAATCAAGGTGTTAGAACTGATTTGCTAGATGAAATTGAAAAATTGTCTAAAGCACCTAGCTTGGCAAGTGAAGAGACTTTTTATCCAATGGATAAAAAGTTAAGAACACATGAGACTATTGGTAATGAATACAATTTATCTCAAGCATCGGTTGCGAGATATCTTCGTATTGATAAGCTAAGTGATGCGATTAAAGATCTAGTTGATGAAGGTAAAATTGCCATGCGAGCAGGAGTTGACCTTTCCTATCTATCACAGGAAAATCAAGAAATGGTGGAAGCCATTATTTCTGAAAACACCTTTAAAGTAGATATGAAAAAAGCTGCTCTTTTGAGAAAGCATGAGAAAGAGGGTAATCTTAATTGGAATACAGCCCAAAAGATTATCAGTGGCGATATGCTCAAAAGCACTGGTAAAGTGAAACCATTTAAGCTTCAACCCACAATCATTTCAAAGTACTTTAATCCAAATGAGGACAAGAAGGCTATTGAAAAAACAATTGAAAAAGCTCTGGATTTTTACTTTAGCCAGATGAAAAACCAATCACATGACTTAGAGGAGGGGGAGGAGATGATTGAGTAGACTGACAGAAATCCAGGAAATATATGATTACATCTTGAAAGAAATCATGCAAGATGAGCAGGCATGGAAAGACTTTCTAACATTTCATGCAAGGATATATAAGCACAGTTTTAATAATGCCGTGCTTATATATGCCCAAAGACCGGAAGCTACATTAGTTGCTGATATGGAAATCTGGAACCGTCGCATTGGAAGATGGATTAACAGGGGTGCTAAGAGTATCGCAGTCTTTGATGATCAAAGTGCTTATTTAAAACTAAAGTACCTGTTTGATATTGAAGATACCCATGGTCAACCGCATACCATTCCTAAAGTATGGCAATTAAATGAAGCATTAGAATCGCAGTTGTTAGAAAACTTTAAAGCGATTACCTTGTCAGAATGGATTGCAAGGCGGACCAATGAATCTGTCCTCGCTTATGCATCAGATATAAAGCAAGGGCTTGAAAAAGAGCTGTCTAGGACTAAATTATCGGGACTGCCCATTGAAGGCGTTACAAGGCAGTTTATGCAGTCTCTTATGGATAGTGTAGAGTATATGACAGCCATTCGATCAGGTATTGAAGAACCTAAGTTAAGTAATTTAAATGCATTTAATACCTTAACAGATTTTGACACCAAAGCATTAACCCTAAGATTAGGCTATTTGACAAGTACCATCTCAGAACAAATTTTACGAGAAATTGAAAAAGAAATTAAAATCATCAAAAAAGAAAAAAGGAGTGTGAATGTCAATGAAACCCATGGAACTCAGTTATCAGGAAGTACAAGGGATTTATCATCCTCAGATTCAAATATCGAAGGAGGAAAGCTACGGCAAGAAGCCACTAGGAAAGTACGGACAGATGGCAATGAATTACCTGAAAGAGGAACACATCAATCGGTACAATTATCTAGTGACAGAAGGGACGCTGCTTCCACTGATGCATCAAGTGAACGAGGAAGCATGGGAGAGGATGGAGAAACTTCAGGAGCAGATGCTACAGAAAGAGCCGATTCAAGATCCGACCAACACCTATCAGACTTATCGTCACAGGGAGATGATCAGAAGGAGAGCAGAAGAGATCGTTCTTCAGGAAATCATCTTCAAGGAGAGATAGCAAAAGATTTAGAGCTGCCAGAGCGTAGCTCTTTTTTAATGGAGCTAATAGATAATGAGCTTATTGAAAAGGTGCTTCTAAGAGGTTCTGGCTTTGAAGGTGGGAAACAGCGGATTGTAGATTTCTTCTCAGAAGAACATACTGCAAAAGAAAAAGCAGACTTTCTAAAAAATGAATATGGTACTGGAGGTAGCTCGGTTACATTCTCTGATGATCTAAGCGGTTTTGAAAATCACGACAGTAAAGGAATTACCATTGATCTTTATAAAACCGATAAAGTAATTCATTTGTCTTGGGCTAAAGTTGCTTCCGGTGTTGATGCCTTAATTGATAACGGTAAATACTTTGAACCTCGGTATAAAAATGATCATCCACCAACAAGAAAGGCAGTGTATCAACCAACTTTATTTGACATCAATTACGCTGAAAATGACATTACACATGAGAATTATAAAAAGTTAATGAAGATTGCCCCTGGGATCTTAAACGGACGTTATAGCTATATGAAGCTTAGAGCACCAGGATTTATGGATCTTGTCATTGAAAAGCTCTATGAAAATCGAATCTCTCTATCCCATTATTACGAGCAAAATGGAGATTTAATGAGTGATCCCGATATGGAACTCATTGTGGACCAAAGTTACAAGACATTAACAGCAGCAACCTTTCAGCAAGATAACATGGCAATCTATCATGAAGCGTATCAGGGTGATGAATTAATTAATCCTGATTTAGGAGATGAATTAAATGATTTTCTGGGAGATTGGTTATCCAATATTGCTAGGCAAGGTCACATTGTTTATAAGGCTTATTATTCAGAGAATATTGGTGAAGAGAACCTAGAACCAACATTTGATGATAAAGGTCATGAAATCATTATTATACCG
>SWCA01001277.1_pt1 | contig 34496 bp, 24 predicted proteins | sample 4692961 | NCBI WGS metagenome assembly SWCA01 (sample SAMN10267275, study PRJNA491770) | bioreactor metagenome | isolation source: DHS bioreactor inoculated with | place: Japan: off Shimokita Peninsula
CTCTACTGGTTTCTCTGCCTTTTCTGTTTTTCGTTTTTCAGGAGCAGCCAGGAGGCTCGTGCTCATTGCGAGAAGCAGTATGGTGATAGTCGTGCGTTTCATTCTTTTTTCCTTACGGTTAAAACTCATCGTTCACAGAGTTGGTTATACCGGATGGGCCTGCCTGTAGGTTCCGATTACGCTGCGTACGGTAGCAACGTCAATCTTCATGCGTTCGGCGATCAGTTCGGGCTCCCACTTATGATTCACATAGAGGGAGAGGATGCCTTCTTTCTTCCATTCCTCAAGTCCGGCGGCCTTTTTGCGATCGGCAGGTTTCGGCTCTGTTCTGGATTCTGTCGTTGCCGACGCTCTATCGGCATCATGCAGCATCTGGTCGACGGTCTCGTAGAAGGCCGAGAGGCGATCCATCTTTTCGCCCGCCTCTGAGAGCAGGGATTCGAGTTCGCCGCGCATGTAGTCGCTCTGTTTGGCGATCTCGCCTATCTTCTTCGACATCGTGGCGATCTGATCCTGTTTCTGTTCGAGGTCGGTTAACAGAGTTTCCATCTGTTCGAAGCGCGCCTCGACCTTCTGGAATTCGCGGTCCATATGCTGCAGGCCGGCGACGCGTTTTTCAAGCGCCTCTACCTCTTTTTTAGCCGAATCTCTGCGCAGGTCGATCCTTTCGAGCTGATCGAGGAATCCTTTAGCCATTGTCGCCGAATCGGCGGCCTCTTTCTTCGATTTCTCGACCGCGTTCAGCGTCGTTTCGAAATACTTGCGACGATCGGCCAGATCACGGAAGAAAGATTCAAAGCTCTTGCGATATTCGTCGAACTTCAGCATGCGCTCTTCGATTCGTTCAAGAACGCGGTCGGCTCCTTCAACGGTAGCGAAACGGGCTTCCAGCTCCTGGATCTGTCCTGTTAACGAGGCGAAGCGATCTTCGGCTCCGTCGAGCAGGATGCGTCGTTCGGTCAGGTATCCGACCTCTTTCTCGAGCTTCTGTCTGATCTCTTTCAGGCTTTCGAGCTTGCTGAAGAAGGCGTCCATCTCGGATCGTTCGGATCGCGCCTCGTTCATGCGAGCCGTGAGCGCCGTCACGGCCTCGTCGAGGCGCAGCGCCAGCGTTTCGGCCGTATCGACGAGCGCGAGCTTTTCTTCAAACTTGCGCATGCGTCCCTGGTCTTCGTGAATCTCTTTAAGAATAGCGTCACGTAGATCGCGGCCCTTTTCGGTCTCGTTGATCACCTCGGCGCGGATGCCGGCGAATTCGTCCCTTGCTTTAGAGAGTTCACGCTCCATGTGTTCGATCGATCGACGGATCGTGTCGGAGGTACGGCGTTCCAGCTCTTCGACCTGGATCTGTCCGCGATCGACAAGCATCGTAAGCTGTCTTGAGATCTTCTCGTCGATCGTCGTATTAAGGCGACCGAGCTTCTGATCCTGCTCTTCCATGAATTTAGAGGCGCGACGTTCGAGCTCTTCGACGAGATCGGATTGCTTCTCGGTGATCTCGGTCTTTGCCTTCTCTGAAAATTCTTCGATCTTCTGACGGGCCCGGCCCACCTCGCGGATCTGATCTTCGAGGCTATCGATGCGATCTTCGAGCTCTTCTTTGATGCGAATAAAGCTCTCGCGAGTTTTCAGAAGATCTTCATGGTCTCCGGTCATCTTCGCATGGATCTCGCCGCGCAGGCCTTCGACATGCGTACTCAGGCTGTCGCGCAGACGTTCGCCGGCCGTGGCGATGCCGCCGATGATGTTCTCGTAGTCGGATTGCAGCTGTGCTTCGATCTGAGCGCTTTTCTCTTTGCGCAGGCGCTCGATCTCATCGTTCATCTCGTCAAGCGAGGAACGCATCTCTTCGCTGCGAGTCTTGAATGTCATATCGTAGTTATTCGCAAGCTCTTCGAATTTCTCGTTCAGGCTGGATTTTCCGTCGTCGATCAATTTCGTGAGGCGGTTCTCGGCGTTCAGGAATTTCGCCTGAAAGCCCTCGATCTGATCGACGAGTCCGGTCGCCATGCGTCGCGTGTCGTTGATGATCTCGTCGCGTGAAGCGATCGTTTCCAGACTGAAGTTGTCGAGCTCGTTGCGGATGCGGGCGATCTCTTCTTTCATCGACTTCACGGCCGTTTCGCGTACCTGTCCCAGTCCGGATTCCATGCCGTGGATGCGTTCCTGAAAACGGCGCTCCAGATCATTAAAGCGCTCTTCAAGTCTTACGTTCTCAAGAGAGACGCGCTCTTCAAGCTGGTCCTGAAGACCGGCGACTCGCTCATGGACGAGATCGACCTGATGCATCTCTTCATCAAGGCCGCGTGAGATCGTCTCCTGACGGCCGTGCAGATCGCGAAGAATCTGATTCTCTTTTTCGACGAATTCTCTTGTTTTATCGCGCGCCTCGGCGATGATCTGATTGAGGATCTCTTCAAGCCGTTCGCGCACCTCTTCGCCGCGCAGATGCAGGTTTTCAGAGAGGTCGGCCGTGCGTTTCTCCAGATTCTCGATGACCGTGCGTGTGCGACCCACACGCTCAAGGCCGGCTTCCAGAAGATGAACCTGTTTATTCACCTCAGAGGCCTCTTCGGCGATGCGGCGGATCTCGGATTGGACGCGGTCGATGATGCGGCTGTCTTCTTTGAGGATCTCGATCTGCTCGCGATTCTCGTCAAGCAGGGCCGTCATCTCTTCTCGTGCAGAGCGAGCCTGACGGACCTTCATCTCGAAATCGATCGTCGCATCGTCGATCGCTCTGATTCTTTCGTCGGCCACCTTCTCAAGCTGAAGGTGCTGTAACTCGCTCTGACGGCGAATCTGGCGGATCTCGCTGCGATCCATATACCGTACGACAAAGGCGACGGCAACGGAGCCGAGGAAGCTCAGAAGGATCAGGGTGTAGATCATGGTATCCTCACAATCCGCCGGGGCGGTAAAATTGCGTAGAGCCTGCTTGAGAATTTGCTCGCAGCGGGGCCCTTATTATGTCACTTAACGCTCCTTTTTCTTCCTGTACAGCGATTTTGCAAGAAAAATCCTTTCAGACAGGGTGGGGGCACACTTTTTTGAATTCGCATCTGATGCTGGCTTTCTGTCGGTCTGAGCCCATGTCCGGGTGAGGGTCTACAATCTGGAGCTATGGCGGGTATAACATGAAAGAGAAAGCGCAGAAACACGTAACCGTAGGCAATGTTACTTACATGTGGGGCAGGCCCGATAGTGGAAATCCGGCTTCATCACATCACTCGCAGGCGGGCGCCACAGGCGATCAAGATGCAGAGCAGGCAGCGGACCTTTTATCAGAGGATTTCAGCCTTGAAGAACAAACGGCCATCCGACGTCTTGAATCTTCGCTCTCAGGAACGTGGACGCCCGGTCGCCTCAAAACAAAGATCGCCTCTCTTGGATTTTCTGGTGAGAAAGCCGAGCGAATCTTTCGTCATATTGTGCGCAGCGACTCCTATGATACGCTGTGGGTGGCCACGCGTGAGGTGGGGCGTCGCCTGAAAAAGGGACAGGGCGAGCAGCGTCTGCAGATGGAGCTGAAGGCCGCCGGATTCGATGAGGCCGTCATCTCGCAGGCATTGCAGGCCGTCTCAGAAGACGAATGGCACGAGGCGCTTGACATTGCCATGCAATCGTCGAGCATTCGCAGCAAAGAAGGGCCGGCGTTAAAACAGGCCCTTGCGAGGCGGGGATTCTCGTCGTCGCGTATTCAGTCATTTCTCAAGCAGAGGCAGGAAAACGTATGAATCAGGATCGCATGAACGAAGCACCGTCGAATACCGAGGCTCCCGTAAAAGATGCCGTCCCGGTCGCCGCCGAAGAAGGCCCTGTTAAGCCGACTGGATGGCTGAAATGGTTCTGGATTGCCGTCGCCGTGCTCTCAGCGGTCTATATCGTGATCCCCGAACCAACGGATGCCTTTCTGTTTCCTATTCCGGTTGGTTTGCTTGATGAGGCGACGGCCGCTTTCATTCTCACCTACGCCCTCGAACGCCTGGGCATTCGCATCCCGTTTCTTTCCCGTATGCTGGGGCGCAAAAAACAAAAGAAGGATTGATCGAAACCCCGCAGCGCCTCCACTCTCACCGAAAAGCGTGCCCCCGATGAGAGTGAGAACGGCATCGGACCTTATCTCTGCTCGATGGGAACGTAGGATCGGTTGAGATCGCCTGAATACATCTGTCTCGGTCTGTAGACGCGGCGTTCGGTATCCTGCCGAGCTTCGGACCAGTGGCCCAGCCAGCCGGCAAGTTTACCGATGGTGCGGATCACGTTATTCATCTCGGGCGGAATACCGAGCATCTTGAAAATCAGCGCTGAATAGAACTCCACATTCGGATACATCTTCAGTTGCTTGAAGACCGTATGGTTCATGGCGAAGTGCTCGACGTCGAGGCCTTTTTGAATGAGCGGATCATACTTCGCTTCAGGATGTGATTTCAGATAGTCGTGGAAGATGCGGCGGCTGATCTTCGCTCGCGGATCTTCGCCTTCATAAGCGGCATGACCGAAGCCGTTCAGCTTGAGCTGTTCGCGTCCCTGTAAGAATTTCTCGAAGTATTGATCGGGAGTCAGATTGTTATCGATCATGCGAAGAAGCATGAGCGCCGGCGGCATCGTTGCGTCGGATTCGCGCGATCCCCAGAGCGAGCAGATGCCGGCATTGATGCAGGCGAAAAGATTGGCACGCGCAGAGGCGACGACGCGAACCGTAGTTGTCGTGGCGTTCATCTCATGGTCGGCATAGAGGATGAGCATCTGATTGAGAACGCGATCGTCGGCCGGCGTTACGACATGCGCTTCGGCGGGAATGGCGAACATCATGTTCAGGAAGTTGGTGCAGTAGGGTAGTTCGTCGCGCGGATACACGATGGGCTGGCCGACCGATTTCTTGTAGGACCAGGCGGCGAGCGTGCGAACCTTCGCAAGCAGGCGGATGCGAATATCGACGCCTTTGCTGATATGCTCCTCGAATGAATCGGGGTAATAGCCCGAAAGCCCCGTCACCATCGTGGCAAGAATGGCAAGCGGATGGACGCTTTTGCCAGGAAAGGAATCGAAGAAGTTGCGCATCGATTCATGGATCATCGAATGCTTGCTCAATCCGTTTGAGAATTGGGCCAGCTCTTCGGCGCTCGGCAGTTTACCGTATATGAGAAGAAAGGCAGTCTCGACGAAGGTCGATCGTTCGACAAGCTCTTCGATATTATAACCGCGATAGAACAGGCGGTCATGCTTCGCGTCGATGTACGAGATGGCGCTTTTTGCGATGGCCGTGTTGTTCAGGGCCGGATCAAACGTATAAAGCCCGGTATCTTCGGTAAGATGCTGAACAGAGACGGCCTTCGAGCCGTCCGTCGATTCAATAAGTGGCAGAGAGAGATCGCGACCGTTGTAGTTGTAGGGGATGAATTCCGACATACAGACGTTGTTTTTTATTAAATTTTTTCAAGCAATCTCTTTTTGCAGCAGTTTGCGGATTCGTTCCTTCCAATTCGTGCGTTTTTGCGGAGCGGGCGCCGTATCGTCGCTATGTAGAAAAGTAAGCGTGAGTGGAGCCGGTCCGGCCGCCTTTTCCTTCTTCTGATGCACGGCCGGCAGACTGAGATCAAGGCTGAGGTACTTGCCTGAAAGCGTTCTTGCCGAAAGCCGTCCGTGCAGAAGCCGAATCGTTTCGCGAATTATATTCCATTCGATCCAGAGGCCTTCGGCATCGGGCAGGCGTTCGCTGATGATATCCTGGATATGTCGCAGCTGCTTGCGGTCGCGGTGATGCATGAGAAAGCGAAAATGCAGGCGCTCGTTCAGGTCTTCGGTGACGATTAAATCGATATGGTCGAAGGTGGCGAATCCCGGGAAGCGGATCAACCGGATCAGGGCGGAGTTCACCAGTTCGAGCGACGTGTCGATGAGAAGGTCGGGCTCGACATGCACCGTATGCGATATGCCGGTGCCGGGCAGGATCGTCTGTAGAAAATCGGCGGCCGGAATCGTAACCGTAGCCTCGGCCTCTTCAAGCAGTTCGAGACGGCCGAGTTCGAGCAGATCATCAAGGCGGCTTTCATAGCGTTCGAGTTGGCCGAGCACGCCCTTCTTCTGTTCGTTTGTAATGGATGGAGACAGCAGATCGATCGTCGCTCGCATCGGAGCATCAAGGGCGTCTGCAATATAGCCGAACAGGCGTGATTGACTCATCTCGGAGTTCAAGAAGGCAAGCTGCCGATTCTGTCGCTGGATGCGTCGTTCGGCGAGCAGCATTGAAGTGAGCAGCATCGCAAAAGGCATAAGCGCGGCCGGAGCATAGAAAAGCGTCGTCGCCGCGAAATACTGCCGAAAGAACGAGCCGGCGATTAACGATGTGATGCCGGCATACAGGAAATACACAAGTCCGGCCAGCATCATGAAGCCCGATACGTTCATGTCGCGAGCCGTTTCGCGCAGCACAAGCAGCGCCAGCCCGATCCACAGCGGAAGAAGAGCAAGAAACCATGCATGATGCAGCCAGAGCGCCGCCGCATTCAGCTGGACGGCATGCAGTAAAAAGTGAACGGCGACGAGCAGTGCGCAGATCGGTAACGCAAGGCGCAACACCGTTCGCTGGATGCGATCTTCAACCCTTTCGATGCTGTCTCGCGCAAAGAACAGCAGCGGAACAGGAAGCAGTATGGTAAGACTCTGAAGCATGTAAAGAGTCAGATTGCTCGCCGCCTCGGGCAGCCAGCCGAGAACAAAGGGGCTTTTACCGATCCCGATCAGGCCGAGCAACAGATAAAAATACGAGGCTCTTGCATACACGGACTTCTTCAACTGACGGGAGAGCGCCAGAAGAAAGATGCCGGCCCCTGCATAAAAGAGCGCCAGCGACGTCGTGACGATCTCTTCGTAATAATAGTCTGTATAACCTTTGCGCACGTCGGCAAGCATGATCGCACCATCGGCGCCGACGGGCATGCCGCGTCGCACCGCAAGCCGCAGGGCAAGCGTATGCTGACCGGCAGTATCGACGGAAGGCAGAAGATAGAGGGCGCCGGCGTCGGGCGTTCGGCGCAGCAATCGTGCCGGACGGCCGTCGAGAAAGACCTCAGCCTTGCCGAACAGCCTTTCAAAGCGAACCGAATAAACCCCGGCCTGCGGATCGACGCTGATCGAACGACGCACCCAGATCCACTCGCCTTTTGTGTTTACCTGAGCGCCGACATCATCGGGAAAATCGACCTGACTCCAGCGACCGTCGTCGGTATCGGGCTGCGCTGCAGCCGGTGAATCGACAAGGGTAATGCGCCACGACGAGGCAAGATCTTCAGAGAGGATCTCGGCCTGAAGCAGTGTCGGCGCCAGTATGATCGAGAATGCGAAAAGCGCGAATAATATGCGGTTCATATATTCACCTCCTGCATCTCTGGAAGCTCGATATCAAAGACCGTAAAGAAGCCCGGTCCTGATTCAAGATGCAGTCGACCGTTTAGAAGCTGCACGGCGAGGTCGACGATGGTTAACCCGATGCCGCTTCCCGGTGCTTTCAGTCCGCTTCCGCGATAGAACTTATCAAAGATGCGATCCTGCGCATCGACGCCGATCCCGGGCCCTTCGTCGCGCACGCTCAGACGAAGAGTACCGTCGACGACTCCGGCGCGAATCTGAATCTTTCCCGTCGAATGCAGCACGGCGTTCTCAACGAGATGATACAGGCAGGCATGGAATAAGCCGAGATCGGACCAGAAGCGTTCCTGATCGGGCGGCAGCTCGAGTTGAAATCGCGAGGGCTTTTCGCCGGTTGCGATCTGCACCTCGTTAACGAGAAGGCGCACCTGCTCGCGAATGCTGAAGCGCGCCTGTCGCAGTTCGTAGCTTCCTTCTTCAAGAGCGGAGAGCAATTTCGCGTCGCCAAGCAGCTGTCGAAGTGCTGTCGCATGTTGCTTCAATTGCTTTTCGCTCTGCTTCGGCTTGCTCAGAGCGGAGCGCACGCCGTCAAAATGATGCTGGAATTCTCGCGATACGTTGTAGATGGCCTCGGTCTTTCTGCGTTCGGCCTGCTTCTTTTCAGTGCTGCGGTGCCGCGACATCTGTTCGAGATCGAGTTCGTTTCGCGCAAGCTGCACGGCGAAGGTGGCAAGAAAGACGGGAAAGGCGAATACGAAAAGAGCGGGCGTTTTCAAAAGCCCGGCCGAAACAAGCATGTCGTGTATCACAAAAGGCAGTATAATCAGAAAGCCGATGGCCGGGTACTGGAGGCGTTGCTTCTGCTCACGGTAGATCCTTCCAATAAGGAGAACGCCTGCCACTGCTCCGCCTGCAAGGATGAGCAGATTGATGTACATGGAAGCCTGTAAAAGGGTGGTGACTCTCTGTGCCGGCAAGAAAGGCATGAGCGCAGTGCAAATCCAGAGCAATCCGGCGGCACCTTCGAGATAGAGTACATAACGCGGGCGATTGTGTTCCGTCCAGGCGATCAGGAATTCGTAAAAGATGAAAGGCAGCGGAATCAAAAGCAGAAGCTCGGCGGCAAACGATGTCGTGAACTCTTCGAAGAAATCGTAGCGATATCCGTTACGGATCATCTGATACAGGCCGAGCATTCCGCAGAAGGCGGCAAATATCAGATTCTCGCGCGGACGAAGCGTCACGACTCCGCGGACGGCGAAGAAAAGCGCGAAGAATATATAAAGCGTCGAGAAGGCGAGAGCCATACCCTCAAACTGAAAACGCCCTCCCGTCGCCGTAGCGTCCCGTATCAGAACCGGAGCGGATTTGATTCCGGATAACGCCGATGACCCATACAGTCGGATGGCGATGACATTATCCTCCTGCCAGGCCGTCGCCGGAATCATATACAGGCGCTCTTCAGAGAAAACGGGCTTGAGCGGAGCGAACGAACCCGTCTGGCCGATGCGAATGCCGTTAAAATAGACCTCGTCGGCGTCAGAGAGGTCGCGCAGTCGCAATCCGGCGGCCTCGGGGCGCTGGCCGAAAAGCGTGATATGACAGCGCAACCAGATCTCGCCGCGATAGGCGCCCATCGTATCCTGCCAGCGAAACGGAACCTTCATCGTCGCCCACGACTCGTCGGCAAAGGCCGGGTCGCGTGCGCTGGCAACCTGTCCGCGCGCGTAGAGAAAGGCGCCTTCCATCTTGAGAGCGGATTGGTTATTCAACGTAAAGCGACACTGACCGGCCTGAAGCGAAGGCGCCCAGGCGAAAAATAAAACGATCAGTCCCAGTCGTAAAGCCGTCATGAAACACCCTTCGGGCGCAGTCGGCCCGTTGCCTTTTTATAGTCCCCCGGTCGTATGCGCAGATGCCGCTCTTCAAGAATCAGATCAAGGCTCTTTCTGCGCGATGGAGCAAGTACTCCCTTCTCAAGCAGTTCAATCACGCCACAGCCATCCGTTCCGGGCATGTGTTCGCAGTTTCGAAACTGGCAGTTCTCTACACCGGGTGCAAGCTCCTGCGTCAGCTCAAGGATATCCTTGCGGCTCAGATGAGCGACGCCCCATTCCTTGATACCTGGAGTATCGATAAGGAAGCCTCCACCTTCAAGCGGAAAAAGCTGTGACGATGTCGTCGTGTGGCGGCCCTTTCCCGTCGAACCGCTGGTGTGCGACGTCTTCTGCACCGAACGCATCAGAATCAGGTTGGTCAGCGTCGATTTGCCCGCGCCGGAAGGCCCGCAGAGCAAGGTCGTGCCGTCGAGACTCTGAAGCAGCTCGGCAAGCCCCGGAAGCGTGATCTCTGCCGGCCGGCTTCCCGGCTCGGTGAGATTATCGCAAAAGCAACGGATGCCGAGCGATTCATAGAGGTGCACGTATTCGACGATCTGCCGGTCCTCTTCTTCGTTCAGCTGTAGCAGGTCGGGCTTTGTAAAAATAATCCAGACGGGAACATCGCCGCCTCGAGCGCTCAGCAGAAAGCGATCAATGAAGCCGGTGCGCAGCGGAGGCGTCTTCAGGCTGATGACCAGCAGGGCGCGATCGACGTTTGACCCCAGCTTGTGAATTTCAGAAGGCGAGGAGCGAAAGATGACGTTGCGACGGGGCTCCACCGATTCGATGGCAGCAGGATCGTCTTCGCTTGCCTGCACCCTGTCACCGACGCAGATGGGATTGCGAAAAGGGATGCCGGAAGGGTGGGTTTCGCGGTCGATGCGGTGTTTTCCGCGTAGAACGCCCAGTCGCTCCCTCTGCAGATCCTCGGACAGGAGCGAATAGAAGGCTCCGTGGATTTCTCGTACGATCCATTTCATTTTTTGGTTTCCATACTGTGCCGCCGCCTCAGTGTGCAACCATGAAATGGCTCCTGCCGGCGCTTGATACGCTTATCGCATTCGTTCACAGCCTGCCGCCGCAGCAGGAGCAGCGCAGAGAGCACCGGCTGGAGGAGTTTCGCCGTTCGATTATGCGGCTTCGTAACGTCGACGACGGGCTGACTGAGATCCTGTCGTTTTCGTCAGAGCTCTTTCAGACCTCGCATGTCGGCATCTTGATCTGGGATGAAGATCGCGGGCAGTTTGTCAGCCGCTGTATGGTGCCTGGCCTTCGCTCAGCCTGGAACGTTTATGATCCCTTTTTTGTGACGATTACGGAGTATGATCGAGTCATCACGCTGAAAGAGCTGGCTTTTTTACGAGACGCCCACGATCGCGAGGTGTTGCTGCGCTTCTGTAAAGAGACGCAGGCCTCGCTCATTCTGCCGCTTATACTCAATGAAACCGTGCTCGCCGTCCTTTTTGTCGGATCATGTCCGGCTCCCGATATTGCCTTAATCGAAGATTTTCGTACGTATGCCGTACTTGCTCTGTCGAACTCGATCATCTATACGCGTGTGGAATCGCTTCTCGTCTCTCTCGAAGATAAGGTGCGCGAGCGCACGCAGCAGCTTGAAGAGGCGACGAATCAGATGATTCAGTCCGAGAAGATGGCGACTCTTGGAGTTATGGTGGCCGGCGTCGCCCATGAACTCAACACGCCGTCGGGCGTTATCCTCAATGCATCCGAAAACCTTTTTGAGACGCTCGATTCCTTTCTCGATCGTATGGCCATCCATGAATGGCTTCCCGACACGGAACGCATCGACCGTTTCATTGAAATCATCCGTTTCTTCAATTACCATATGCTGACGGGAAATCCGTCGTTGCCGTCTTCTGCCTTTCAGCTACGCCGCCGTCTGAAGCAAACCTTCGAAGAGCTTTCTATACAGGGAGGGGATGAACTGGCCTCATTTTTTATCGACCACGGCTTTATGACAGATATTGAAGCGGCGGGCATCGAGCAGGTAAGCGAGCGAATCAAGACCGAAAGCCTTTTCGCACAGATCGTTATCCTCTACGGAGAGATCGGGGAAAGCGCGCGCAGTCGTTTTATCGGGTATCTGCGCGATATTGCAGGCATCTACCGTAACGTGAAAAACATCACGGCATCGGCCGCAAGCATCGCCCGTCTCGTGAAGGCCCTGCGCATCTATTCGCGCTCCGGCGCCGGCGATTTCGTGAAGGCCAATCTTGAGGAACTGCTCGATACGACGCTTGAAATCATGAGCAGTATCTGGAAGAATCAGGTTCATCTCGATCGTCATTATGCGAGTATACCGTCGATTGAATGCGATCCCGACCGGTTAAACCAGGTCTGGAGTAATCTTCTTGTGAACGCCTATCATGCTGTGCGAGGCCGGAGCGATCCGACGATCGTGCTTTCAACCGAAGCGGTCGGCGATCGTGTGTGCGTGCGGATACGCGACAACGGACCCGGAATTCCAGAGGGCATTCGCGAAAAGGTCTGGGATCCTTTTTTCACGACGAAAGAGCAGGGCGAAGGAACGGGGCTCGGCCTTTCTATCGTCCGGCGCATCGTCGAAGAGCATGGCGGCACGATTCGCTTCGCCACCGACGATCGAGGCACGGAATTCGTCGTCGAGCTGCCTCTTGAGGGAAGGAATCGCACGCAGATTGCCCGCAATGCGCCTGGACCGGGGCGCTATGACTGGAGATGAACTTGCTCGCCTGTGTCGGCTGAAAAAACTGCACGCAGGAGAACCCCATGCACGGCCACGAAGAGATCCATTCCCTTGTGAAAGAAGGAGGCATCGCCGTCCTTGATTTTGGCGGGCAGTATGCTCATCTGATCGCTTCACGGCTGCGTCGCCTGGGCGCCTACAGCGAAATTCTACAGCCCGACGAGATCGGCGACAGTCTCGACCCTTTTTTTAAAGGTATCATCTATTCCGGCGGCCCATCCTCCGTTTACGATGCAGGCGCTCCTACTGCTCCCGAGGCCCTGCTTGCTCTGGGCCTTCCCGTACTTGGCATCTGCTACGGTCATCAGCTGATCATGCAGCAGCTGGGCGGCGAGGTCGCCCGCGGGCAGGTTCGCGAGTACGGACCGGCACGATTGCATCTTCTATCGGGCGGGGCGATCTTTCAATCTGTGCCCGATCAGTCGATGGTATGGATGAGCCACGGCGACGAGGTTATCCGTTTGCCGGCGGGTTTTGTACGTATCGGAAGCACCGATTCGTGCGAGAATACCGCCGTCTTTCATGCCGAGCGTAATATTTACGGCATTCAGTTTCATCCGGAGGTTACCCATTCGACGTATGGCGAGCAGATGCTGCGTAACTTCATCGCCGTTTGCGGCTTAACGGACACCTGGAAGATCGAGGATTACGTCGAGTTTGAACGACGCAAGATTCGCCAATCTCTCAAAGACAAGAAGGTCTTTTTTCTGGTCTCGGGCGGAGTCGATTCGACGGTTGCCTTCGCTTTGCTCGGTAAAGAGATGGATCGATCGCACCTTGTCGGCATGCTTGTCGATACGGGATTTCTTCGCGAGAACGAGGCCGAAAAAGTCAGAGCCTCGCTCCAGGCCATAGGCGTCGATCTGCGTGTTCGTGACGCGAAAGCGGATTTCTATAAGGCCCTTGCCGGCGTATCGGAGCCCGAGAAAAAACGCAGGATCATAGGCGAGCTTTTCGTCGACGTCCAACAGCAGGTCAGTCGTGAGATGGGCCTGAACGAAGAAGAGTGGCTTCTCGGTCAGGGAACGATCTATCCTGATACGATCGAATCGGGGGCGACAAAGTCCTCGCATACGATCAAAACGCATCATAACCGTGTGAATCGCATTCAGGAGCTGATCGCCCGCGGCCTTGTCATCGAGCCTTTGCGTGATCTTTATAAAGATGAGGTGCGATCGCTCGGTCGCATCATCGGCCTTCCCGATGTGCTTGTCGACCGACATCCGTTTCCAGGACCTGGGTTAGCCGTGCGTTGTTTGTGTACGGCTGCCGATGAATCGGGCGTATCGACGGATTTTAGCGAACTGGCCGGCGAGGCGGAGCTCTTTTCGCGAGTTCAAGCGATGCAGCTTGCCGTTTCTGTGCTGCCGCTGCGATCGGTGGGGGTACAGGGCGATCAACGCAGCTATGCGCATCCGGCGCTTTTTGATACGGCGGCGCTGGGCGATCTGCTTGCAAGGCCTGGGGCCTGGGCCGATCTACTTGAACTTGCCGCTCGCATTCCCGGTAAGTTCGCTCATGTGAATCGAGTTCTGCTGCGCACGGGGCGTCATGCACAGGCGGGTAACGTCAATCATCTGCTTGCAGGCCGTTTTTTAACAGAGGAACGGATTGCAAAACTGCAGAGAGCCGACGCCATCGTCGACGAATTCCTGCATGAGAAGAAGATCTATTCTGAAATATGGCAGATGCCCGTCGTGCTTGTGCCTCTGAGCTCCGATAGCGAAAGCGGGCGCGAAGGCGTCGTATTACGACCGATCTGTTCGACGGACGCCATGACGGCATCGGCGTATGAAATGGACGGAGCTTTGCTTTCTGAGTTAACCGGCAGGCTGCTGGCCACGGATCTTTTTGATGCGGTATATTATGATTTGACGAGCAAGCCGCCCGGCACGATTGAGTGGGAGTGATCGGTTCGTGCCGGAAGCTGGCTGATGGAGCCTGAATCGCCGCTGGTTGTGCCGGGAAGCGATCACGGAGGAGCGATCAAGGGAAATTCTTGACTCTTCACACCAGAAGGCCATGTCTGATCTATGATTCGAGTTCTGGCTGCATGCATTCTTTTCTTCTGGGTTACGGGAATCGCCGCTGACCCGTCGGACAGGGAGTTCCGGCTGCGTATGATGGTCGGCTTCGGAACCTACACGAGGTTTTTTCCGTATCTCAATCATGAAAGCGAGATACTTCGTGCGACCGGGCGAGCAGGTGGAGCAACGTCCACGGGATGGAAAAAAGATGCGAGCGGTGTCGCCTTCGGCCTTCAATTCGATTTCGATCGATGGCGGGCCGAGCTCGAGCTCGGCGGAACGGGACATGAAGATCGACAGTTGACTGCCAGTCGGATGCGCAATACCGCATCAGAGCAGTCCGAGCTGCATTATCTGCATGCACGTGACATCGGAAGGTCCGGTGGAATCATTACAGGTGGCTATCGTCTGACCGACTCAAGATCCCCATCGCAGATCTCTGCTCTTGTCGGCATCAAGAATTTCTATTATCGTGTCGACTACAATCATATCTATGGAATCCGATCTGGGAACGGCGAGGCCTATGACGGCTTTTCTCCCTACGGCAGGCAGGAACTATATCTGCAAGGCGGTATTGCAGGGTTAGACTATCGTCTGAGAACCTCTCGTAATCTTGAATGGCAGCTGCGCGGAATGATCTACCGACTTCGTGGTACCTGGACCCAGGGGCAGCGGCTTTTCACAACGAACGGGTATTATAATTTTCTATCTGAGAGCGCATCGTCCACCGGGGCCGGCAGTTCAGTGGTCTTTGGTATCAATTATGATATTGGGGAGCGCTGGATACTCACGCTACAGGGGCAGTGGGAGTCTTCGAAGATCCGCATGCGCGACGTCAATACATACCGTTTGGATAGCACGGCTACAGAGGAGATGTTACTGAACGAGTATACCCTGTCTCACATAAGGCAGAGGAGCTATAAAGAATCGTTACAGTTCATAAACTTCGGATTCAGCTATCGTATTGGATTGGGTGATCGTTGACTAACGAAACCAGAGCCATCCGTGAGCGCCGGCAGCCGCACCAAGGGTGACGACGGTGCTTATGCCAAGCAGTATCCAGTGCATACGCTGCACCAGCCGAAACGTCCCCGCCGGATCGCGTCGCGCCCGTTCAAGGAACCAGCGATGTAAAAAGAGAGGCTCAAAAACGAAAAGCATCAACGTGAAGATCAGCCAGACGGCGATCATGCCATGCAGCCACCAGTAGTGGGGGGACAGCAGTCGGCTCCAGGCGTTCATCTGCCAGAGCAGTGCGAAGCCGCTGATGCCGGCCAGGGCCGTGCTGACGCGTGCTTGCGTGGCGAAGCGCGATTCGACCTCTTCAAAAAAATGCACCCTGTCTTCAGCAGAGACGCGCTTTGCAACGGCGGGCAGAAGCACCGTCGTTACAAAGGCGACGCCGCCAATCCAGTGGACGATGGCGGCGATATGAACCATGCGCAGCAGCGCAGAGAGCGGGAAGGATTCCATACTCCTGAGAATTAAAATCATTCGCAGGATGTCGAGTACTTTCCTGGTTTTTTACCGCCGTCACATGCACTGCACCATAACATAGGCCCGGCCCGAACTGTCCGTTGACGGTTGCCTCGGATCTCCGTCGAACGAGATGATGCCCAGGTTAGGGCATTTGCTCCTGGCCATCTTCAGGCATTCGGAATCGATGGTTGAGCCTGGGCATTGCACAGTCTGTTTTTCATCGGTCGTCCTGTGGCGACTGGCGGTCGTACAGGCACCGGCAAAAAGACTCATCATCATTATCAGTAAGTGGATTGTTCTCATAGTCCTTCAGGGTCAGAATTCGGTCAGATTGCCAGAAGAAAAAATTCGCCACTCATGCGTTTTTGTCTGAAAACGACTCCTGGTTAGTCGTATATTTTCAATGCAGGAAATTTATCGGGCATTTGTTGAAAATTATGCAAGTTACTGCCTCTTCAGGCGTTTGCAGTTTCAGGTGAATCACCGAAAGGAGATACGATGAATAAATACCTGATAACTCTCTTACTTGTGTTAGGCGCCTGTGATACGGGCGACGACGGCAATTCCGCAGCTCTGCTTTTGCTTGCAGGCAATCAGAGCTTGAACAGTTCTATAGAACAACCGGCCGACAATACGGCGACGATGATTCTTGGTGGGACGACCTACACGATAGATCAGGTCTATAACTGTACGGACGGAGCGCAGGGCATCATCATGGATCGAAGCGGTGCTCAGAGTACGCCCACTCTGAATATCCATAATATCGATTTCACGAAATCGTCGGGCATTCTTCTTGGCCCTGCGGGATGGGTTCTTGATATCGACGTTCCAACCGGCGTTTACGGTCCCTCGCAGAATTGCTCGGCCATACTGCATCAGAACGATGCTATCTATGATCTGGAAGTTCTGAACTGTCCTCTGGATGGCGCTCATTCGACGAATCCGAATCCGGCGACGACAACCGTATCGTTTCGCGTGCGCTGTGTAAAGGATTGATCCAGAAAAAGGATCGACATCAAACCTGAACCATGACAGGCTCTTCGTATCACAATACGGAGAGCCTTATGTTTGAATCGGTAGAGGTCGGGAATCGTCTTAGCAAGGCTGCGTTCAAACGCATCGAGCCGCACATGCGGCATGATTTACTTGAGGTGCAGAAAGAACTGGCCGTCAGCCCGCTTTCCGTCATCGTCATCGTCGGCGGCGCCGAAGGAGCGGGCAAGGGCGAGCTCGTAAACCTGCTACTCTCCTGGATGGACGCTCGCGGTATAGATGTCCAGGCCTTCTGGGATGAAACCGATGAAGAGCGCGAACGTCCGTTTATGTGGCGCTTCTGGCGTGTGCTGCCGCCGACGGGCAGACTGGGAATCTTTTTCGGCTCATGGTATACGGCTCCGATTATCGATCGCGTATTTAACCGAAGCGATGACGCCGACCTGGACCGTGCGCTTGACCGTATCGTCGAATTCGAGCGGATGCTTGCCGATGAAAACGTTCTCGTATTGAAGTTCTGGCTGCATCTGTCGCAGGATTCGCAGATCAAGCGACTGAAGAAGCTTGAAAAGCATCCCGATGAATCCTGGCGCGTCAGCAAATCCGACTGGAAGTTCGTGAAGAAATACAAGAAATTCCATCGTATATCGGAACGGGCCATACGGCGCACGAATACGGCCTTTGCGCCCTGGCATCTGGTCGAGGCCGAAGACGTGCAGTACCGCACGATCGTCGTCACACGCACCATACGCAATGCCATGCAATCGGCGCTTGAGGCCTTGAAAAACAGGCCGGCTGAAGAGCGGCGCCCCGATATGCCGAAGCCGAAGAAGTTTAACGTCCTTGAAAACCTCGATCAGACGCAGACGCTCACCGAAGAAGAGTACGAAGCGCAGCTGACGAAATACCGCTCGCGCATCGGCTTTCTTGCGCGAAAGCTGAGAGAAAAAGGACTTTCGATGGCCCTTGTATTCGAAGGACCGGATGCAGCAGGTAAAGGCGGAGCGATCCGACGGGTGTTATCCGCCCTTGATGCCCGGCAGTATCGCGTCGTCTCGGTAGCGGCGCCCACCGATGAGGAGAAGGCGCATCCGTATTTATGGCGCTTCTGGCGACATCTGCCCCGCCGCGGCAAGATCACGATCTTTGATCGATCGTGGTATGGTCGCGTGCTGGTCGAGCGTATCGAAGGCTTCTGTTCTCCGGAGGACTGGCAGCGGGCCTACGGCGAGATCAACGCCTTTGAAGAGCAGCTTGCGGAATCGGGTATCATCGTTCTCAAGTTCTGGCTGCAGACGACCCCCGAAGAGCAGATCGAGCGCTTTCGCGATCGTCAGACGACGCCTTATAAACAGTACAAGATCACCGAAGAAGACTGGCGCAACCGCGATAAGTGGAACGCCTACGAGGCCGCCGCCTGTGAGATGATCGAGAAGACCGGCAGCGATGCCTTACCCTGGATACCGATTCCGGCTAACGATAAAAACTTCGCTCGCATCTCGGTGATGAAGGCCGTAGCAAAGGCGCTTGAAGATCGACTGAAGTAGAGGCCAATAGCCTCTAACAGGCTGCTGAAAAAGCAGCCTGCGAAGGGCAACTCATTGTAGCCTCGCCGACCAGGCATTCCCTGTTATCCGACCTGCTCTTGCAGAAGCAGCTCGGTCAGGATCGCGCGAAGATCGGCGGGGCTATCGACGCGGTAACGGGCCGATGAGGCGCCTGGCCCGACCTTGATCGTTACGGCCTGTTCCTGATCGACGGCGCGAAAGAGGTCTTCATCGGTGCGATCGTCGCCGGCGACAAGCAGCTGCTCACGAAACTGAGGATTCTCTTTTAAGAAGCGGCGCAGGAACGTGCCCTTGTTTGCCTCTACAGCGCGAGCCTCGACGATCTTGTTGCCTGGTAGAATCTCCACAGGCTGGTTCGCCAGGCCGTAGGCAAGCTCTTCGCCGAGCTTCAGAGCCATATACGAAGCGAAAGAAGCGGGAGATTGTCGATAATGCCAGACGATGGCATATTTCTTTTTCTCGACGACGCTGCCCGGTACGCGACGCGAATAGTCTTTCATTAAAGTTTCGGCGACGGGGTACCACCTCTGAATCTGCGTCGTCACAAGCTGCTTCCATTTTGTGGAATGCTTCGGTCGCATCGTCGCCCCGTGCTCGGCGGCAAGCGTGACCGGCAGATTGCCGAATTGCTCTTCGAGAAAGGTAGCCGATCGTCCGCTGATCACAAGTATTTCGTAACCGGAATCGAGAATCTTCTGTAAAAACCGGCGTTCGTCGTCGCGCAGATAGGCGTCTTCGGGGCGTGGCTGGATGGGCACAAGGGTTCCGTCATAGTCGCATACGAGAAGTTTAATGGGCTTAACGGCCGCCCTGATCGACTCGTCATGCTGCGAGGGGCGAAGTCGGATGAGTCGTTCGGGAATGGGAAGGGTTCGCGTTTTTTCAAGAGACTTCATAAACGACGCCGCCCAATCCGTGGCATCATACTGCATCAGATATTTCAGCATGGGTTGATGCATCTCGCGTCGCTCCGCATCGGTGAGAGTCAGCGCCTTTTTCAGAACATCCGACGTCTTCTCCACATCCCACGGGTTAACCGTTAGCGCATGGCTGAGCGTCGCCGACGCACCCGTGAATTCGCTGAGAACGACGACGCCAGGCTTTGTCGGACTCTGCGCCGCGATGAACTCAAGGGCGACAAGATTCATGCCGTCCCGGCGACTGGAAACAAGAAGACAGTCTGCCAGTCGATACAGAGCAAGCAGCTCTTCGAAGGGGATGGAGTTGTAGATGTAAAGGACCGGGGCGTAGTCGGCGCGTCCGAAACGGCCGTTGATCTCGCCGACCAAACGCTCGACCTCTTCTTTCAATTGAATATAGACGGGAACATCCTGCCGCGTCGGCACGGCAATCTGAAGAAGCTGCACCTCGCCCACAAGCTCCGGATTACGAGCAAGCAGCTCTCGAAAAGACTGCAGTTTGAGCCTGAGCCCTTTAATGTAGTCGAGACGATCGATGCCAAGGATGAGTTTGAGACCGCGAAAGGACTGACGGTAGCGGCGCAGAATCTTTTCGACGGCGGGCTCCCGTGAGCGGTTATGAAAAGACTTCGTATCGATCGAGACGGGAAAGGCGCCAAGCGTGATGCGACGACCTTCGTATTCGGCCGATAGCATGTCAGATCCGACGCCGAGTACCGCGTGCAGGGCGTTACAGAAGTGGCGCAGATACGAGTAGTCGTGAAATCCGATCAGATCGGCGCCCATGATACCCTGCAAGATCTCTTCGCGCACGGGAAGCTGGCGAAAGATCTCGGAGCTGGGGAAGGGGATGTGCAAAAAGAATCCGATATGCAGCGAGGGCTTGCGTTTGCGAAGCATCGCCGGCAGAAGAAACAGGTGGAAGTCGTGGATCCAGACCGATTCATCGTCGCGGGCCTCTGCGGCGATCGCATCGGCCAGCAGCTCGTTCACGCGCACATAGGCATCCCAGTCTTCGCCGTTAAAATGCACGAGTCCGCCTTCGTAATGAAAGAGCGGCCAGAGTACGTCGTTTGAGATGCCGTTATAATAGCGGTCGTATAACCCTGCGTCGACGGGAACTCCGCGGTATTCGATCTCGCCTTCTTTGCCGGTAAGCGCAGGCGATGGATCGCCCGCCTCGCGCGGCTCAAGCCCGATCCAGAGCTTCGGTATACCGTTGCGGATTCCGCCCAGCGCCGAGACAAGGCCTCCGGAGCTCAGTTTGATCTCTCCCGTCGATGCATCTTTAGATACGGGTAATCGGTTGCTTATCATTAGCCAGCGTTTCATAGTTCCTCCTGCTGTTTCAAAGTCGCCTTCTCGATTTCGAGAGCGGCCTGTAAAAGCCCGAGGTGACTGAAGCCCTGCGGATAATTCCCGAGAATATCGCCCGTCTCGGCGTCGTGCTCTTCGCCGAATAACCCCGTCGGGCTTGCGATGCGCATCAGCGCTTCGAGCGTTTCGCGCGCCTTCGGTATATTGCCGGCCAGGGCATGGTTCTGCGCGATCCAGAACGAAGGCAGAAGAAAGGCCCCTTCTTTCTCGTTGATGCCGTCTTCGGCCAGATATCGGTATACAAGCGGATAGGGGCCCGCTTTCAGATGATGCAGAACGGCCGCCGTCGTCGACTCGAAGCGCGGATCATCGGGCGGCAGGAATCCGATCACCGGCATCACAAGAACGGCAGCATCGAGATCTGCCGAATCATAGGTCGCCGTAAAGGCGCCCAGCTCGGCATTCCACGAACGTTCGAGCACTTCGGCTCTGATGCTGATCGCCTCTTCCTGCCAGCGTTCGATCGGAGCGGGCACGCGAAGACGGCGAGCAAGACGTACTCCGCGATCGAGCGCCGTCCAGGCCCAGAGCTTCGAATACGTATAGTGCTTCGGCTCGTTGCGCGCCTCCCAGATGCCCTGATCGGGTAATCGCCAGCGATCGCGCACCGTCTCGATAATCTCACGCAGCATGGCCCATTCGGCGGCGGTTAAACTTCCGCCGTAAAGATCATACTGGTAGGCGGCGTCGATCAGCGAACCGTAGATGTCGAGCTGGAACTGATCGGCCGCTCCGTTGCCGACGCGCACGGGACGTGAATCGCGGTATCCGCGAAGCGGCAGCTCCGTTTCAGGCGGATCTTCGCCGCGAATGCCGTAGAGGATGCGCAGGTGGCCGGTACCTGAATCGAGGATCTGCGAAAGCAGCCAGTCGATGTAGGCCGAGCCCTCTTCGACGAAGCCCGAGCGAAAGAGGGCGCAGAGGATAAACGACGAATCGCGCACCCATGAATAACGATAGTCCCAGTTACGCGAGCCTCCGATCCATTCGGGTAACGACGCCGTCGGAGCGGCGACGATAGCTCCCGTAGGTTCGTAGCAGAGCAGCTTTAATGCAAGCAGAGAACGCACGGCCGATTCGCGATAGCGTCCGGAATACTGAAAGCGTTCCACCCAGCGAATCCAGTAATGTCGCGCCTCGTGCAGACGACGCACCGAGCGATAACCCTCAACAGGCAGCACGCCGGGCGCATTCCAGTCGAAGACAAAGACCTCGTCCTGCCCGGCACAGAGAAGAAAGCGTGCGATAACCTGCTCGTTCTCGACAAAGAGAGGAACGCGCGTCGAAAGCGAGGCGCGCTTACCGTCGAAGCGTGCGATCACACCGTTCTGCGTGATCTGAAACTCGCTTTTCGACTGACCATAATCAAAGGCAGGCGCGAAGCAGAGCTCCATCTCCACCTCTCCCGTCACGCCTTCGACGACACGGTGCAGCTCGGCGGTCGGCAACTTACGCCCCGGAGCGACCGACATGAAGTCACGGATTCGGATAACGCCCGCCGACGTCGACATCTCGGTGACGAGAATGTTTGTCTCGGCCTCATAACGCTGATGGGCCAGGTAGCGCCGTGCCGGACGAATACGAAACGTACCTGCCGCCGGATCAAGCAGGGCGGCAAAAACTGATGGGCTGTCAAAATTCGGAAAGCATGCCCAGACGATATTGCCATCGGCGCCGACAAGAGCCGCCGTGCGATTATCGCCGATCAACGAACAGGCGCGCAGAGGCAGGTACTCTGGCGGGTCTTCTGGATCGAATTCAAAATGATGCGGTAGCATGATTCCTCCGCGTAAAGGTCTGTGGCATCAGGCCCTTGCGTGGAGCGGCACGGAGGCTACAGGCCCGTGCCGGAACGCATTACAGTATAGTAGAGGTTGCGTGATAGGTCAAGGAAAAAAGGGGAGGGAGAGAAGGGGTGGTATCGGAGTGATGCGGGTGGTTAACGATGTAGGGCTGCCAGATGAACTCTATCATGCGCCGTATCGAAGCCATATTCGCTTTCTTTAGAATAATCTGATACTTCGTCTGTAGCCACCACCGTATAAATTCCAAGTAGCGCCCAAGCGGAAACGACTGTCAGCATTGATGTAAGTGCAATTTTCATTCTCAGATGGATCTGCCCGACCGACTACTCTGACACGCTGAGCTCGTTACCGCAGAATTTGCAGTAACTGGCATCAGGATCGTGTCCTTCCTTCGTGCAACTCGGGCAGCTGCGGGTGTTTAATTCAGATGCTCCTTCGCGAACAGCACGTGCAATCTCCACCGAGATAATGCCGGTCGGTACGGCTATAATGGAGTAACCGAGAATCATGACGATGGCAGAGATGAATTTTCCTGCCGCCGTCACCGGCACGATATCTCCATAGCCGACCGTAGTCATCGTTACGATCGCCCAGTAAATGCTCAAGGGAATACTGGTAAAGCCGTGTTCCGGGCCTTCCACCACATAGAGCACGGTTCCGAATATCACAACATAAACGAAGATTGAAGCAATAAACACAGTAATCTTGTATCGACTCGACTTCAGACCACGAAGCAGCACCTCTGCCTCACTGGTGAACTTTGTCAGTTTCAGCACTCTGAAAATGCGCAGCATCCGCAGTGTGCGAAAAACCATCAGGTAATGCATACCGGGGAAGAGCAGCTCAAGGTAGGTCGGCAGAATGGAGATCAGATCGATTATCCCAAGCACGCTGAAGATATACTTTCTTTTCTCTCTTACAATCAGAATGCGCACGATATACTCTGCCGTAAAGATCAGAGTCATCATGATCTCGATTCCATAGAAGATCTGATAGACCAGCGCAGCAAACCCCTGCACCGTCTCAAGCATGATCACCAGCAGACTGGTGACGATCAGCAGCAGCAACACCTCATCGAAGCGCCTGCCGGCCGGGGTCTCTGCCTCAAAGACAATCTCAAAAAGACGCCGCTGATAGGGTTTGAGGGCGGGCGTCAGCTTCCTGTTGAATACGGGCTTTTCCATGGGGTGTGACTCTTACCGGAACGTCATTTTCGCAGGGTGCAGTTCCGCTGTCAGCAATTTGTGGCGCTTCTACCGGTCGACATACTGAGATTCGAGAATGATCCTGTTCATATCTCTTTCGCCTATCTTGCCTTTGTAGTAGTGAACCTTCCTGTTATAATCATCTACTTCTTTTGCAAGCAGATCCGCTCTTGCTTGATGCAGTTTTTCCACTGTGTAGTGGAGGTCATAGAAGATCCGCGTGAACGTCGGACTCAGCCATCGTATTCGCATCAGGTTGGAGATGCCGTAAATCTCGCGTAGTGTCTCTTCATCGATCTTCAGGCTCTTGCTGATTTCTTCGCGTGCTGTGGCGCTGTTCAGTTTTTCGAAGGCTTCTTTTGAGGAGGAGATTCCAGATTCCTTTAAGAGCTTCCTGTTTTTTATCGGAATCCAATCGAATTCGTCAATAGATCTGTCTTTAGCAATCCAACCCTCGATTTCCCTTTTGAACAGTACCAGCAAATTCTCATCTATTTGAAGCCTCAGGGCGATGTCTGTTAACTTCTTCTTCGAAGAAAGCGACTTTCTGATTTCTTCCAGGTTAGTGAGCCCGGCTTCTTTGAATTTGGTGAGGATCTCATCGGCTTTTTCTTTTATGGGCTCTAAGCTGGGAACAAGATCTGTCTTCTTGATGCGATCAAGGATCTGCTTCGTATTAAAAGAAAGACAGTCTATTTGGTAGTTCATATCGTTTCTCTGGTACTTGGCGCGCGCCGAAAGCGGCGTGTATAGGGCAGCGATACGATGGTGAGGTACGCAGCCGTTCAGTCAATGAAGTTTCGATAGAGAGAGGAGGGGTGACCAAGGAGGGAAGGCGGGGTCGTTATATGATGTTTTTCTCTTTGACGTAATTGCTCAGGTCATCGTCGCTCATGATACTGTCGTAGCTGCTCTTTATCTTTGAAAGCTTGATGTCTTCGGTCAAATCGGCTATGAATTTCTTGAAATCGGGTGAATCCTCTGCCAGTCGGTTTACGGTATCCCAATCAATTGCCTCTTTGAACTCGGCCGGAAACAGGACCTCGGATTCACTGATTGAGTCTGGGTTTAGCTTGATGATGCCAATGCCAAAGGCGTTTGAGAGCCTTTGCATTTCATTTCGAAAGTCGGGGTCTTCATCGATTCGCAGGCACACCAGGTAGCCCTCATTTGCCCAGCTTGCATTCGAGACAGCCTGAAAAAAGGACTGTCTGAGGTTGGAAAAACTGAGATGGATTTTCACTTCGAAGGCAAAAAGATCGATCGACGTTTCTTTCAGATGTGCCTGCAATTCAATGGTCTCGGGCGAGTAATCATTGAAAGGAAAATAAACTCCAACTAAATCCGGGTGAAGCCATTCGTTTGCCCCTTTGATCTTTCGAGCCGAGTTTTCGTGGAAGATCGTCTTCGTATGGCAGTGGAAATGCGGATCTGTGAATAAAAACTTAACCAGCAAGGGGTGCAGATCTCTTTCATTGAATTTTGTTTTGCTGAGCGATTTCTCAACGCTTTTTAGCTGTTCAGCAACGACGGCGCTGGTTTGTTCGGGATTTGTATTCAGACTTCTCAGGAAAAATTTCGTAGGCCGTTTTGAAACCTGCACATAAGGGCTAATTTCCTGGCCTTCCTTTATGCTCGTATACAGTCTTGCTGCAATTGTCGCCCATGGCGTTTTTCCCGTTGAACCAAGCCTCTTATCGAGGCTGAGCTCAACCGCTGTCTTCCAGATCTCTTCGGCAGACAGTGGTACTTTTGCATGATTGAAGACGTCAAGTATTAAGTCGTTGAATGTATACTGGAATTCCATTGATTTTCTCGATACTTACGGCAAAGGCGGCAAGCCGAGCTCCTTAAGGAAGGCATTGTGCTTGGTCTTTGCCGTCTCGATGTCTTTCGTCAATCTTGTTAATTCAGCGTGCACCGATTCTAAAACAACCTCTTCTTCGGCGACGGCTGTGCTGATATATCGAGAGATGTTCAGGTTGTAGCCTTCTTTCTCGATTCGCTCCATCGATATACGCGCTGAATATCGATCCTCTTCTTTGCGTTGCTGATAGGTGTTGATGATTCTGTCGATGTGCTCTGGTAGCAGGCGGTTCTGCCGCTTGCCTTTCTCGAAATGCTCTGCTGCATTGATGAACAGCACATCGTCAGGCTTCTTGCATTTCTTCAATACGAGAATGCAGACCGGAATGCCAGTCGAATAGAAGAGGTTTGCAGGCAGACCGATAACCGTGTCGATATGGCCATCCTTTAAGAGCTTCGTTCGAATGCGTTCTTCGGCGCCACCGCGGAAAAGCACGCCGTGCGGCAGGATAATGGCCATTACGCCGTCCTGCTTCAGATAATGAAAGCCATGTAACAGAAACGCAAAGTCAGCGGCAGACTTCGGTGCCAGACCGTAATTCTTGAAGCGCATGTCTTCACCGAGGGCCTCGGTTGGTTCCCAGCGATAGCTGAAGGGAGGATTGGCCACCACGGCATCGAACTTCGGCATCTTTGCCGGGTTCATTTCGCGAAGCCAGTCCCAGTCGTTGATCAGCGTATCTCCATGATAGATCTCGAACTCAGAATCCTTCACTCCGTGCAGCAGCATATTCATGCGAGCAAGGTTATACGTGGTGATGTTTTTTTCCTGCCCGTAGATCTTACCGATGGTGCCTCCATCCTTATTCATGCCGTGGCGTACATTCAACAGCAAGGAGCCTGAGCCGCAGGCAAAGTCATAGACGCTTTCCAAATGCTTTTTCTTACCTGTTCGGGGGTCCTGACTGTCCAGAGTAACGATGCCTGACAGAATGCTCGAAATCTGTTGCGGCGTGTAGAACTCGCCTGCCTTTTTGCCAGAACCGGCTGCAAACTGACCGATCAGATATTCGTAAGCGTCGCCAAGGGTGTCGCGGTCCGAAGAAAACTGTGCCAGACCGTCAGCAATGGACTTTATTATAGTGCATAGTTTTGCATTGCGCGCCTGGTAATCCCGCCCCAGTTTTTCGGAGTTCAGATTAATCTCAGAAAACAGACCACTGAACGTACTGGCAAAGGATTCGTTTTCGATGTAGTCGAATCCTTTCTGTAGCGTATGCAGCAGTTCTCTGTCCTGCGTGCGTGCCATCTCGGCAATGCTGTCCCATAAATAGGCGGGTTGAATCACATAGTGCACCTTGCGGCGCATAAGCTTTTCAAATTCAGCAGTATCATCTGCATTCTGCTCGTACCAGACGGCCAGAGGCCTGCGCCGGTCAGCGGCGTCCAGCTTCGGATAGTCCTTGCCCAGCTCTTTTTTTACCGTTATTTCATAGTTATCTGAAAGATAGCGCAGAAAGAGAAAAGAGAGCATGTAGTCGCGGAAGTCGTCTGCATTCATCGCTCCGCGCAGCTGGTCGGCAATGCCCCAGAGGGTGGCGCCTAATTGTCTTTGATCTTGTTCGGTCATGGTCTGTCCGTGTGCAAAATGAAATTGTAGGTACCTTTCAATCTGTCGAAGATGTCCTTGAATAATTCTTCGTTATCCGGCACCATGAAGTCGGTTTGGGGATAGTAAATATTCTTGTGCGAAAGAGTGTTGACGATACTATTGACTCTGGCCGGATCATCTATACCAATCTGTTCCAGAACATAGCTGACCCTACCGACGCCAAGAAAGGATGCGATGTTCTCAAGCACCTGACGAAGAAGCGCAAAGTGATGTGTGTAAAGTTGATGACGGCGTGCTTCATCAAGAACCTGCAGGAGTCGCAAATGATAGAGAAAAACATCGTTCTTTTGGCTTTCCAGGGATAGCGTTTCATCTTCTCGTTTGAGTATGTACGCTTTGGTAATCTCTTTGAACGTCCCTGCCTTTTCCCCTTTCAATAGCCAATCGGAAAGGATAGAGTAGAGGCCGACATGATGGGTGCTTATGATTATCTTTCTTCGCTTGCTCTGTGCTTCAATTAGGTCATACAAGGTAGCGGCTGTTACGAAGATATTGTGATCATCCAGACTGGAAACCGGGTCATCGATGAAGAAATGCTCTGGCTGCTTATCTGCCCAGCCTTCAACTTCGAAGAGTGCAAGAAAGAAGCACCAGACAAAAATGCGCTCTTCCCCTCTGGAAATCTTAATATTCCTGTTATCTTCGCTGCCATCGTCTTCCTTTACAAAGAAGGAAATAGTCTCAATCCCTTTTTCCGGATTTGCGTACAGCCCAAACTCAAAGTCAAAAGCAAGATTGTAGGGCTCTAATTTCTTTCGAACGGAATCTTCCGTCAGCGAACCGTGGAATTTGTTCAGGCTGCTTGGTTTTACCGTGAGCCGAATATTCGCCTCGTTATTCTCGTTATCATTATCCCAGAGGAATAGATCTTCGCTATAGGCGTTATAATAAATGCCGGCATGACTTCCATCTTCCTTTTTTGTCTCATCTTTAAATGCTACAGAAAGACGCGTTTTGCCGGTTGAATTGAAGGCATAGATGAGAACAATTTTTTCTTTGAGTGAGGTTATGTCCTTGGCGATCTCAGTGTGGTTCATCGTTTTCACAGTCCTTGTTGTTCGATCTCATTCAACACTGGGAATAGCTGCTGCATCAGCCCTTTCTTATGAGTCTTGAGGGTGGCGAGCCTTTCGGATTGCGCAGTGATCAGCTCGTCGAGGGAAGAGAGGCAGTCGGCGATGCGTTGTTGTTCTTCGATTTTGGGAACAAGCAAGTCAACTGAAGAGAACAGTGTTTTGTTGATGATCGGGACAGCTTGCATCCCAGCGTGGTTGCCTATGCGGTTGGCATTCAGGCTCAAGGAATAATACACAAAGCCATCAGAATGCTCTGCATTCGGAATTATGGAGTTTATTTGCTGATTCGTCGCGCATTCCCGCACGTTCTGGGTTACTTTACCGATAGTTGATCCGATACACACAAACAGAACACTATTCGCTTTGATTGGGCGAGTTTCATCGAAGCCCAAGGCCGTCAATGTAGTCTTTGTTCCGTCGACATACCGATGATCAGAAATATCAGCTGGCGAAACAAAAGGAATGTCGCCGCCATAGAACTCCGGGCGCGCCGTACTGGGCGTGTTTCCGGTGACTATCTCGCCCAAGTCGCCAACTGATTTCTCCTCCCACTCCCCCGCATCCCGAAACTCCGGAAACCGCAACCTCGGCACGGTTTCGCCCTCGCCGGGAAAGAGCCGCTGCATCATGCCTTTCTTATGGGCCTTAAGTGCATCGAGCCTTTGTGCCTCCAGTGAAATCAGTTCGTCGAGGGAAGAGAGGCAGTCGGCGATCTTTTGTTGTTCGGCATCCTGTTTAGGAATGGATAAAGTAAACTCTTCGATAGCGGATGAGCTTAAATTGCCTTGAGCACCACCAGCAGCTCTTGACTGCATTGCATCTCTAAAGCTATCTTTATTCAAAATGTGATAAAAGAATTCGATATCAGCGCCGTGTATCTCGAACTTTCCGACTCGTTGATTCAATAAACAATCTTCTATATCAACTCGACAAATTCTGCCAACATTGCCAGTCATGGAAATGAGTATGTCTCCAACTTGAAGTTGCTGATGCAATTGAATATCCGACGGAAGCTCTGAAATGGTTTTTGCGTCTTCAGCGAACAATGCTCCTGCTTGGACATTCCCGATTGTGATTATCTTATACCGACCATTGTCACTATAGGTAGAACTCTTGAATGCAAAGCCGTTGCGAAGAGTCGCAATTTTTCCAATGGGCTTCACCTCCCACTCTCCCGCATCCCGAAACTCAGGAAATCGCCGTTCAGGCACCAGAGCCCGTTTGCCTGCAGGTTTCATCGTCCTGCCTTCTTTCTTATTGCTCATACGCCGCCAGGCCTGAAATCTCATGTCCCTGAGCCAGCTTCTTGAAGAGAGGGCTTAACTCTTCGAACAGGGCCAGTTCCTTCTGTGTGCGTGCCTTCCAGCCCAGTTCTTGATCGGCGAAGAGTTCGCTGAAAAGCTCGCTATCAAAGATCATGCGGCGAAGGGTGACATCGGCAAAATCTTGTAAGGCAGTGGCGTTCAGCCCATGCTTTTTCGCTATTTCAGTAAGCCGCCGGGCCTGCTTCTCAGCCTTGAAGCTCTGGTAGCCGTCTTTGATGGCCTTTTCGCCGAGGCCTTTGCCTGCAACTAATGTATTGATGTATTCGGCAATGTCTTCGCGCTCGTCGATGAACTTTGCATCGGACTGGATCAGACCGATTACCTGGGCTCGGCTCATCGGTTGCTTTCCCGGCGCCTGCTGCGAATAACGGGCAAGCAGGGCCATGATGTAGTCGTAGTCGATGACAGCGCTGGCAAAGAGCACAAACTCAAAATCAAGCTGCTGTACGTCCGGGTCAACGTGCTCGCCGCCTTTCTCTTGCTCTTCTTTTAGACGATTCGCCGTTTCCAGGTAGGTGCTTCGAAAACTCAGCAATTTCTCCGGAGGAAGAATAGCGTCGATGCGAGTTTTATGCGTGTCTTCGAGGTCCGTATACTGGTCGAGCTGAGTTTTCAGACGCTGGACTTCTTTGAAACGGTGTATAAATTCAATGCGTGCCGTATCGCCTCTGAGGTTATACACCTGATCGGGTTCACAGACGAGATCGTGATCCTCCATAAACTTAGCCATACCTGCCACCGCTACTTCATATTTACGAATCACTTCGTCGGCAGGCTCTACAAGCCAGATCTCACGCGGATTATCGATCTTTTCACCGGAGAAGAGGGTAATGGCCGCTTCAACCGCTGCCTCTTGCTGGCGGAAGTCGAGGATGTTTCCGTAAGGCTTCGTATCGTTCAGCACGCGGTTCGTGCGCGAAAAGGCCTGAATCAGGCCATGATACTTGAGGTTTTTGTCGACATAGAGCGTGTTCAGGTACTTGGAATCGAAGCCGGTAAGCAGCATGTCCACGACGATGGTGATGTCGATCTTATGCTGATGTTTTCCCTGAGGGTCGGCCTTACGTAAATCTTCGTTCGGATATTGATGATCTTTGATGCGCTTCTGCACATCCTGATAATAAAGATCGAATTCTGTGATTTTATGGTTGGTACCGTAGCATGTGTTATAGTCGGCGATGATGGCCTTCAGGGCCTCTTTCTTTCGATCAGGTTCCTTTTCGTTATCGGCTCTTTCCTGAGGCAGATCTTCCTGGATCTGCTGCACGTCTTTGTTGCCTTCTGCCGGTGGTGAGAAGACACAGGCAATATTAAGAGGCTGAAATTCTGGATTGCTCGTCAGCTTTTCGGCCTGCACGATTTTAAAAAGTTCATGGTATTCGATGGCATCATTAATGCTGGCTGTGGCCAGAATGGCGTTGAACTTGCGACCGGCCGTGGCAGCGTCATGCTTGCTCAGGATGGCCTCTATAATGGCGCGTTTTGCCAGTGGCTCGCCCGGCTGAGGCGGATTTTTCCCTTCGGGCTTGTAGTAATCGATATGGAAGCGCAAGACGTTGCGGTCGTCGATGGCATGTGTGATGGTATAGGCATGCAGCCGCTGCTTGAAGATATCCTCCGTAGTGATGAAGCTGCGTTGCTCGCCTTCGACCTGCAGTGCCGTGGCGTTCTGATCAAAGATCGGCGTGCCCGTGAATCCGAATAGCTGCGTATTTGAGAAGAAATCCTTAATGGCCTTATGGTTATCGCCGAATTGCGAGCGGTGACATTCGTCAAAGATGAAAACCATGCGCTTATTGCGCATCGGCTCAAGGCGTTCTTTATAGTTCTGCCTGTTTGTTCCGTTCGGAGCAAGAGCAAGGCCGAGCTTCTGAATCGTCGTAACGATGACCTTATCGGCGTAGTCGTCTGAAAGCAGCCGGTCTACCAGGGCTTCGGTGTTGGTATTCTCTTCAACACAGCCTTCCTGAAACTTGTTGAATTCTTCGCGTGTCTGTCGGTCGAGGTCTTTACGATCCACCACAAACAGGCATTTGTCGATGTCGGGGTTATCTTTTAGAAGAGTCGATGCCTTGAACGACGTTAGCGTCTTGCCGCTACCGGTCGTATGCCAGATGTAGCCGTTGCCACAGTGCTGATGAATGCAGTCGACGATGGCCTTAACGGCATAGATCTGATACGGCCGCATCATCATAAGCTTCTGCTCGCTTGCCACAAGTACCATGTAATGGCTGATCATCTGTGCAAGCGTGCATTTGGCGAGAAAGGCGTCGGCGAAGCTGTCCAGATGCGTGATCTTACGGTTATCTTCACTTGCGAACTGATACAGCGGCAGAAAGCGCTCGTCTGCATTGAAGCTAAAATGCCGACTGTTGTTATTGGCGAAGTACCAGGTGTCGGAGCGGTTGCTTACGATGAACAGTTGCAGAAAGCAGAGCAGGGTCTTACCGTAGCCGCTACCTGCAGCATGTTTATAATCGACAATCTGCTGCATGGCCTTGCGAGGGCTGATCTGCAGCGTTTTCAATTCGATCTGCACGGCCGGTACGCCGTTGATCAGAAGAAGCACGTCATAGCGGTGATGGCTGTAGTCGGTGTTGATGCGGAACTGGTTGACGACCTCAAAACTGTTCTTACACCAATCCTTGATATTGACCAGAGTATAATAAAGTGGCGTGCCGTCATCGCGCTCGAAGCTATTCTTCTCGCGCAGATGTCGAGCAGCGGCGAAAACATCGGGCGTGATAATCGTTTCGAGCAGACGACTGAATTCGCTGTCGGTCAGGGTAACGTGGTTCAGGGTCTGAAATTTTTCGCGAAAGTTCTGCTCCAGTTCGGCACGATCGCGGATGTCAGGGCGATAGGTATACTTAAGATCAGTCAGCTTTTCAATCAGGGCCTGTTCGATTTCGTGCTCAGTCATGGGTGGTTCTCAGCATTCCTGTCGCCGTGGTCTGATTGTGGCCAGCCTGTCGACCAGGTCAAGGAAATTTCAAGCGACGCCGCCGCCTGAAGTCTTCGCGAAATCCCACCAAATCGCGTTCACACCGCCCACGATCGTGCTCGACCGCATCCCTCGCCCCCCTCCGTGCCTCCGTGGTCAACCGGCTTTAACCTATAGCGAGTCAATCCTCATACTCCCGCCAACCCCGCCCGGATCTCCTCCACGCTCTCAGCGGTTAACTTTTCCAACACTTCCGGGCGCCCGTCTAATCGAACTCCCGGCCGCAATCAATACTGCTTCAACCCGAAGTCATCGCGCACAAAGCGAGGGAGCTGGAAGGCCGAGCGATGGATCTCAGGCGTCCAGTAGCGGAACTTAAAGCCGCTGAGATCGCCCGATGTGCGCGCCTCCAGATTTTCAAACGGCGTATACTTCTTCGAGAAGAAGGTGAAGCCGATCTGCCCGCCCGGATACGTCGGGATGACGGTAAAGTAATAGCTGCTGATAGGGAAGAGATTCGCGCCGAAGCCGAGCATGCGCTTGATGATCGGACGGTGCATGTAGAAGTTCTCGGCCTGGTTGACGAGGATGCCGTCTTCTTTCAGCGAGTCGCGGCAGTAGCCGAAGAACTCTTCAGTGAAAAGGACGGCGGCCGGACCGACAGGGTCGCTTGAGTCGACGAGGATAACGTCGTATTCGTTCTTGCGATCCTTCACCCACTGAATGCCGTCTTTGAAATGCAGAGCGGCCTTCGGATGCCCGAGCTCCGATGCGAACGAAGGCAGATACTGTTCGCTGACGCGAACGACGCGCTCGTCGATCTCGCACATGTCCACGTGCTTTAAACCGGGATGCTTGAGGACTTCGCGCACGGTGCCGCCGTCGCCTCCACCGATGACAAGAACCTTCTCGGGATTCTTATGGGCGAACATGGGCACGTGAACGATCATTTCATGGTACGCCATCTCGTCGTACTCGGTGCACATGATGACGTCGTCGAGCGTGAGCATACGTCCGAGCCCGGTCGTTTCGAAGATCTCGATCTTCTGAAACGGACTCTGCTCCGTATGAAGACGATTTTTGATCTGAACCTGTGCCTTCAGATCGGCGGCAATTTCGAGATTCTCGATAAACCAGAGACTCATGACATTCTCCTCGTTAGAAGCTGGAATGGCGCATCACCCTTGAGTGAAGCGGATCACCACGAAAAATAAACGACAGCAGAGGTCAAAACGGAAACCGTGGTGTCATGCAAACCAAACCCTTTCGTGTACTGGGCGTTCAGCAGATCGCCATCGGCGGACCCGATAAAGGCCGCCTCTCTAAGCTCTGGGTCGAGCTTTTCGGTCTCGAAAAGACCGGCGATTTCAAAAGCGAGAAAGAGAACGTCGACGAAGACATTCTGCGTATCGGCAAAGGCTCTCATGCCGTCGAGATCGACATCATGCAGCCCCTTGATCCCGAGAAGAGTCCGAAGGTGCATATTCCTCCGCTCAATCACATCGGTCTGTGGGTGGACGACATCGAGAAGGCCGTATCGTGGCTTGAGCAGCAGGGCGTGCGTTTCGCGCCGGGCGGCATTCGCGTCGGAGCAGCCGGCCACAAGGTAGCCTTCATGCATCCGAAGGGCAACGAACAGTTCCCGCTCTCAGGCGAAGGCGTCCTCATCGAGCTCGTACAGGCTCCGGCCGACGTCATCCGCGATCTGGGATAAACGAGGTACCCTATGCGATTCCAGCCCTTTGCAGCGTATCTTCCGAATAAGGAGAAGGCTTCGGCCATCGTCTGTCCTCCGTATGACGTCATGGATACGGAAGAGGCCCGGGCGATGGCAGGGCCGGATTCGTTTCTTCATATCATCAGATCAGAGATCGAGTTCCCGCCCGAGCAGGACGCACATGCCGACGTCATCTATGATCGCGCCGCCGAGAATCTCAAGAAGTGGATCGATGCCGGTCTGCTCTTTCGTGATGACGCCGAGTCGCTCTATCTCTATCGGTTAACGGCCTTCGGTCGCAGCCAGACGGGCATCGCCGGACGATCGCATATCGACGACTACGTCGAAGGGCGCATCAAACGTCACGAGTTTACGCGGCCCGATAAAGAAGAGGATCGCCTGCGTCACATCGACCGCACGGGCTGCAACACCGAGCCCGTCTTCTTCGCCTATCGCTCCGAGGCCGCTCCGCGCATCGAAGAGATTTTAACCGAACAGACGAAGTGTCCTGCCGATTATGACGTCACGACCGATGACGGCGTGCGGCATGAGATCTTTCGTATCGCTCCGGGCGTTGTTCAATAC
>SWCA01000037.1_pt1 | contig 34469 bp, 35 predicted proteins | sample 4692961 | NCBI WGS metagenome assembly SWCA01 (sample SAMN10267275, study PRJNA491770) | bioreactor metagenome | isolation source: DHS bioreactor inoculated with | place: Japan: off Shimokita Peninsula
CACTATCCGTGCCGGGGGCGGGTCATTTTGAGTGCCGGTTGACACGCAGCGGTGATGCGAAGAAGCGGCTGAAGGCAAGGCAGAGGTACTCACGCGACATCGTGGAGGAAATCAAGGTGCATGCCGACACGATGCGATCGGGAACACTGCCGAGTTCTCCGCTTGCAAAAGCCATCGTCTACATGACGAACGAATGGAATCGTTTAAATGTATTCCTTGATGATGGACAGGTTCCTATCGACAATAATCCGATAGAGAATGACATCAGGCCTTTTGTGGTAGGACGCAAGAACTGGTTGTTCAATGACTCACAGAAAGGAGCCTCCGCCAGTGCCTTTTATTACAGCCTCATTCAAACCGCAAAGGCTAACGGACATGAGCCATACTGGTACCTCAGATATCTGTTTGAGCGGCTGCCGACTGTCGGTCGGGATCGTGAAAAGCTGCGGGCGCTATTGCCTATCAGCGTGACGGCCAGTCAGGTGGCGAAATACTTCGAACGGGAGAAATGAGCGCTTACGAGCAGTCAAAACTTCTAAGTTGAATTACTCCGGCACTTCTTCTCCCGATGAAGATACACCTGATCACTTGCTGTTCTCTTGGCGTCGAACGACTTGAACGTTCTGGTCGCTCTGTAATCATTTGAATCGTGTATAAGGTTTTTTTCAGGCTCTGTCAAATCTTATTTTCTGGTATGGGCGTGGAATTTGAAGAGCGGGCGGTCGAGTTCGGTTGGCATGCACGGAACTGGTTAGCCGGTGGCGACGTGAGGGAGCGGAGTATGGGACAGTGCAGGATGGAGGGCGTGACATAATAATATTACAGGGACATAATGATGCGAAATTAATTTTGTTATGTCGCCCCCAAAATCACGTCAATGCCAGACTATTGCAGCATTCCTGCATAAGGGAATCTGAGCTGACAAACGCTTTGGACGGACTCACCGTAAACTTAATTGCCTACAACTCAACCGCGAATACGGCGCGAGCGCAGCATCTCTCCCGCGGTCCTCACCATTCAGACTCGCAGATAATCCCTCTGGCAAAGATCTTGTCTGAATCCCGCAAGAAGGCTTTTTCTCCCCCAGTGTAAAACATACAGGCAACGCATTTGCATGCTCTCCAGTCTGCCCTTACCGTGTATCCACGCAGAACCAAGCATATACACCGGGTAATTCACTTCAACGCCAGCAATCGTTTGCGTAACTCCGGCGTGAAATCGGCAAAGGCCCTGGATTTAGCCGACTCGACAACACTTTCCTCGCTGATAAAGCCGTACGGACGGAGCTGTGTCGCTTCGCCTTCAGCCTGTACTGACGCGTAGAGGAACTGGTTGCGAACGTCCCAGAGAGAGGCGCGTATATAAAAGAGAGCGTCACGATGCGAGCCGGGGATGAGCCACACGCCCGCAATCGTCAAATACATGATGCTCAGTGGGTTTGCAGATGCAGTAACCCGACTTTCACCAGAGATGACAAGTACTGCCTCCGCACCATGTCGGGCCGCGAGCAGTCGAATGGTTTCGAGGTTGGCCTGCTCCCATTGGTGTGCGAGGCCGCTAAGGATCGCTGTCTGCTCTGTCATCAGAAAGAGCTGGCTCGCAACACCGGCAGCTCGGAGTTCTTCCTCAAGACCTGTTACCTGCTCGATATCTGAAGCCGTGAATCGCCAGGGCGCCTCGCCCCGTCGGGTTGGCGGTTGATCGAGGAATACGGCGATTCGCGTCGGGAAGCGAAGCTGTGGACGTCTCTGGAGCTCCGTGTGAATAGAAGCAACATCGACCTGATATCCGGCCGACGGATAGGATCGCTCTTCGCGGGTAAAACCTGTTGAACAGTAGGACAAAAGCATAATCGAGAAAACAAAGAGAATCATTCTACGGATATTCATGCGTTGCCTCTTGAAGTGAGTATGTCTATGCTATGTGCTCTTTAGAGCATGCAGTATCGTCTGCTGTTCATTTAAAATTGAGCGAATTGAGGAAGTTAAAGATTCTGTTAGCGATGGTTCCGTTGAAATTGGAACAATAGTTTTCGCGAGAACTCGTAAAACACTGTCTAACAGCCGCTGCAGTCGGGCCTGGATTACGTTTTTCCACGCAGATAGCGCATTGAGCGATTGGAATATACGTGGGATGCGATGGGAGTGGTTAGTCGGGAGGTCGGCTGGGGGATACTTCAAGGCCAATAGGGGCTGTAATAGCGGCTGCGGCGGGAGTCTCGGAGATGGAGTACGGCGCTGGAACTGTGAATATGGGGCGCGACATAATATAATTATGGGGACAATAGTAATACGACAGTAATGAAATTATGTCGCGCCGCCTGTTCTGCCTGTAGCAACGATTTCTCTTGGTCGCTCTGACATAGAGAGTGTTTATGGCTTGTCATACTGGTCATACAAGAATGCTGAGATACGACATGAATGTCCGCCTCTTCGTCGCTTTACTGCTGAGCATGCCACACCTGTGTGCCTGTATCGGTCTTGGAGTGTTTTCAACCCGGCCGGATACCAGCGAACGCGAGTTCAAAAGAGAAGAATACACTGCATCTCTCATGAAGCAGTGGGATCTTCTGTACGGTCCTCCAGTCGAGGAATACGAGGATGCGAATGGCTGGAAGGTGAAGGTCTACAGCAAGAACCGTCTTCGTTGGATCGGCGTCACGCCGGTTGTCGGATGTGTTCCTCTGCCGCTTATCGTTCCGGCGGGCCGATCGACTATTACGGTTTCGGAAAATCAGCAGGCTTCATTTGTGCGAGTGAAGACGCGCAGCACAGATTGGTGCTGGACTGGATGCGCCTGCGCTCTGAATCCCGGCGGCCTGTTTGGAACAGGCGGAGCATCGTGTGGCTGTAAGTGGAACTGCCTGTAGTATTAGTCGAGCGAGGTGCGTTTGCTCCTGTAGAATATTCGCCGATGGCTTTCTGTTGCAAGTATCCGATGATTTTCTTATTGACTCTGTAATCAGGACAGTCTCATTACTAATAAATAAGGAGTATAAGTATGAAACGTATCGTTCTCTTTGTTTTTCTCGGGTCCTGTGTTTCCGCTAAAACGGTCCAGGAGCTTGCACCGGTAAAGAATGAATCCGGCGCTATTCGCATTACCGCTGTCGAAACGGCCGATACCTATAATCCAGGTCTCCATTCGCCGAAAAATCCCGAAAAGGATACGATGCTCATCCTGCATGTTGAATTCATGAATCTCAGGAATGAAGAAGTTACGATTCTCCCGCATACTGGCCAGCTTGAGCCCACTGTGGGCATTCAGGGATCAATGCCGGCCGTTGTCGACTATGAGAATGCCTTTGAGGCGTTTGGAGAATCAATGTTTAAAGGGCGAACCGGCGAGGGGCCGATAGAGCTTGGATCGGGCGAGGCCGCCCGGCGGGTCTTTGTCTTCGTTTATCCGAAAGACAAAATGCCGACGACATTCAAGCTATCGAAAGCGGTGGACGAAAAAAAATCGGAAATCTGGTTAAGCGTGCCCGTTCCGAGCAAATAGGATCGCAGGTATAGGGAGCGGCTAACGTCGCTCCCGCATCTCCCATCTTATCACCCCTGCACCCACCCGAGAGCAATGGGGCTCGACTCAGAGTACAAGCAGCCAACGAGCATCCCATTCCAGCCCGATCGCTCCCCCTGCGTAGCGAACCATGGATGGGAAAGCGCCGGCGCCAGGCATCTCAATGTAGACCTGTGCCATCCCTGTAGTACAGGGGCTTCCCATCCCATCACCCCTGCACCCACCCGAGAGCGAAGGGGCTGGACTCTGGACACAGGCTGCTAACGCCGCTCCCGTCCCTCCCATTCCAGCCCGTTTGCTCTCTGCCTGTAGCGAGCCATGGACGGCAAAGCGCCGGCGCCTGGCGCAGGATCGCGCCACGCGCCGGACAGGCAGAGTGCAAACGGGCCTTAGTCCATCTCGGCGTATAACGCCGTCACGCCTTCGAAGATCGTGTCGGCGCTGTCCTGGCTTCGAAAGAGATAGCGGATTCTGCCTTCAGGATCGATGAGATAGAGATACGTCGAATGATCGACGATGATATCTTTGCCTTTCTTCTCTATGTGAAAGAACGTTCCGAAGTTGCGGGCGATCTCTTCGAGGGATCTGGGGTCGCCGGTTAATCCGGTAGCGGGGATCTTAAAGGCCTCAAGATAGCGCGAGAGTACTTCGGGCGTGTCGCGCTCCGGATCAACGGAGATAAAGAGGATCTCGGGGCGTTCCTCGGCGGAGAAGGGAAGTTTCTCGAAAACCTTCTGCAATTTCGACATGGTGGCCGGGCAGTAGTCCGGGCACTGTGTGTAGCCGAAAAAGACGAGGCGTACGGTTCCCGACGTCGGTTCGTAGTTATACTGCTGTCCCTCTGTATCGGTTAACGTGAATGCAGCGGGCGAGCCGAGCTGCTTCAAGGGGAAGGGCTCTTTTTCGCAGGCGAGAAAGAGGCTGAAAGCGAAGCTTAATACGAGAAATAGCAGGATCCGTTTCATGGGTTTCCTCTGACGAGCACTTCAAGAGAATGAGTCGTTCCGCTCAGAGTGATCGTTACCGGAATGATCTCGCCGTTTTTTACTGGCTGGGTCGCTTCAAAGAGCATGATATGTGCCTTGCCCGGTGCAAGCTCCACGGCGCTTCGAGCCGGAATCGTGAGCGTGTCGATGCGCTCCATGCGCATGCGACCCTCGGACGTCGTCGTCTGATGAATCTCGATTCTTTTAAAGCGATCGGACCGTACGCTTTCAAGAACAAGAGCATTCTCGGTGCCATTGTGGATGGCGCCGTACATACCGAGAACAGGGCTGGGCGTATAGGCGATGTGCATATCTTCGAAACGCAGAGTATTCTGCGGCGAGCAGGCAAAAAGCAGTAGGATGCCAGATACGATGCCAAGAAAGGCAGGAAAGCGACGCATAGTCACATCTTCTGCGCCCCGCTCAGAAAGGAAAGTGTTTTCACTGCTCTTGCACTCATAGCGGGATCGGTAAACATCGCCTGCAATCCGACGATCAGCCAGAGGGTAGTCGCCACAACCGCTACGGAAGCGGTGCGTAACGGTGCGTGGGTCGCGGAGGCGCCGGATGCAGCGCATCGACCGATAGCACTTCGGCATTCCAGTCCGTGAGATGTCGCAGCACCATCTCTTTCAACTCGGTGGCGGCGAGGGTTGCGCGAAGGTTGACCGTGAATGCGGCCTTCTCGTTCCCTGGTCGAAGCGGAAGACTGCCCTCAATAGACGGACTCTCTACGGAGCGTAACAGGCCGCCTCGCAGATAGCCGTTCTCGCCGACAAGCACGCACTTGAAATTGCCCGTATGTCCTTTTCGCGCTTCAATGTCGTTAACCACGCCTTTGAGAAATCCGGTCAGGGCAAGATCGGGCGCCGTTTCGGGGCTGACGGATAGCTTCATGTTCAGCCATCCCATCGCCGCCTCTGCCTCTGCATAGACGGCGTAGTCGATCTCTTTCAGGCGGGCATCGCCGGGCCGCAGTTGCTGAAGCGCATCCCACCACTGCACGATGCCTTCTTCGGTTACGGCGCTGAGGGCGACGATGGGTGCCTTCGACGGATAACCCTGCCTTTTCGAGAAAGATCGTATCGACGAGTCCGCCGGTCTGGTCGTTGGTGATCAGCGCTACGCGCCGCCCCTGTGCGTTGAGATGCGCGGCAAAGGATCGCAGTAATGTCGTTTTACCTGATCCGAGCAGGCCGCCGATCAGGGCGAGTTGTGGCTTCATATACTCTACCGGGGTATGCGCTGGCCGGATGTCAATCCTTTTCTGTATCGGCAAGAATCAGAAAGACGTCCTCAGCATCAAGGTCGTTGACTTCGGCCGCCTCTTCAAGCCAGTTCCTTTCCTCATCATGCAGGATGCCGTCACATCGGGCAAGCTGCACGGCGTCTTTGAGGAACTGCATGGCAGTTTCTTGAGAGTGGAAGCGGTGAGGCGATCGCTTCATATGCCGGTTTGTGAGGGCTGAGGCCATCGTCTCATCGATGAAGCGCTCGGCATAGCCGTGCCGCATGGCGTATTCTTTAAACCGGGCCTGCTCAGCGGGATGCAGATGGCCGTCGGCGATCATCAGCTGAAGCAGCATCTGCAGATAATGGGCCATATCCTGCAGGTCTTCGGCCGTCAGTGCAGAAATGGAATTGCTCATGTTGCCTGGCAATTCGTTTTCCCGACTCATGCAGTTACTCCGTCAGTGTTAAATGTTGTTAAGACATATACGAGCATCCCTTTTAAAGGGTCACCACTCTCCCGTACGGTCAAGTGCAAAAAGACGGCGGTTTTCTTTACAGCGACGGAGGCCGGGCGTTTCCTGTTCTATGCTACAGAAGGGCAGCGACGACCCATCCCTCTCATCCACTGAGTTCTTCGATTTTGAATCTGCTGAAATGCAGGCCTTTCTCGATCGAGTGACGCCCGTCGATGCCGCCCCCCTTGAGCGCTTGAAGGCCGCTTATATCGCCGTGCGAGACGGCATCGCCTATAATCCCTATCGCATTCCGTTACAGCGCGAATACTATCGCGCCTCGCGTATCTGTCGTATGAAGCGGGCCTACTGTATACCGAAGTCTCTTCTTTTTGCCGCCTGTGCGCGAGCGCTTGGCTTTCGCTCCTGGATCGGTCTCGCCGACGTCGTCAATCATCTCTCTTCACAGAGATTTATCGAGTATCTCGGCACGAACGTCTTTGCCTACCACGGCTATGCCGTCGTCGAGGTGAACGGAAGGCGTTTGAAGGCGACCCCGGTTTTTGATGCGAAGCTCTGTGCTAAGTTCGGAGTCGCTCCGCTTGATTTCGACGGCGAGAACGATGCCCTGTTTCAACAGTATGACGGTAAAGGCCATCGATTCATGGAGTATATTCGGGAGCGGGGGGAGTTCGACGAATTCCCGTTTGAAGAGGTGATGCAAGGGTTAGCCGAGACGTATCCGCATCTGATGGGAAGCCAGATCGACGGCGATTTCATGAACGAGGCGCCGGCTCATTGATTGGCTGTTGGCCGGGTTGTTTGGCGTGCGCCTGTCCGGACATACTGAGTGCTTGAATGTCGGATTTCGAAGACGCTCAGTCTTCGTCTTTTTTCAGATAATCAAGCAGGGCCAGGTGATGCGGCATGCGTGACGTCGTTTCGAGCGCCTGAATGGTCTTTTTCATCCATTCCGGATTCTCGAGCGACTCCATGCGAATATAGAGACGACGCAGCTTGGACAGGGCGCGGATCTCTTTAAATCGCTGCTCTTTATCATAGAAGAGCATATCGCTTACGGCGTCGGCATTCATGTTAGGCGACGCCAGGGCCTCGACGACGTCGTCCACCCAGATGAGGCCGTCGAATTTTCTTTCGACAAAAGAGACGGCCTGTTCGACGCGCGAGGGAAGCGTCTTGCGTCGTTCGGCAGGGGCCGACGGACGTTTGCGTCGAGATGCGGTCGTAGCGGGCGTCGCCTCGGGAACGGTCGACTCATCGTTAACCGGAGCCGGAGGCATGAGGCCGAGCACGGTGAGCACCCAGTCAATAAAGCGCTGAAAGATGGACTTCTTCGACCTCTCGCTTTTTGCAATCTCCCGTTTGCGGTCGTCCTCCCAGCGGCGAATGGCAAGCAGCAGCTCTTCTTGCAGGCGTCGCGCCGCTTCGGTCAGACCGGCCGACTGTGCCACAAAATCGTAGATGCCGCCCGGGATGCCGTTCTGCTTCGCCATCAGATGCAGAAGGGTTCGCTGACTGCGATGGTCGATAAATGCCTGAATCAGATTTGATCTGAAAAGAAAGAAATGTTCGCCGCGGCTTCCCTGATGCACGAGAACCTCGGGGTCCTTTTTTGCTCGTTCGAGAAACTGCTTGAAGATGCGAAGAGGATCGGCTAACCTCTTCAATAAAAAAGGAGGCGGGGTCAGCGTCTCGGCCGTAATTGAAACGGGGCGCAGCTGCATATTGAGCACCGAGAGCATGTCGGTGTAGGCGAAATCAAGCGCCGCTTCGAGGCGCATCTGACGCAGAATCTCGACGAGATCGTGCAGGCGACGCAGGGCGTCATGAAACGACTGAATGCCCGGCCAGGCGTCATCCGATCTGAGTGAGGCATGCTGATCGAAAAGGGCGCGCAGCGTTTCATAGTCGAGGCTTTCGGCAGAGCTCTCCACCTGAAGGGCAAGCGATCTCGCCGTTTCCAGATGCGCCTGATAGAGCCATTCGGCATGCGTGGGCTGCTCGACAAGATCGTCGTCACCGGGCTGGATTAAAAGAGCAGGATCAGGAAAAAGGATATGCCGCTCCGGAGCGATGGCATAGAGGAATACCTGTTCTCCTCTGTTCTCTACGGCCTCAAGCACGCCGGGCGGGATCTCACGACTGGACTGAAAATGCAGAAAAAGTTCGCTACAGGGACGATTGAGGATCTGCATAACCCTGCCGATGGTGCGATCGGGAAGATCATACGATTCGAGCAATCCCTCCATCGTATGAGATTCGAGCGTGCCGAGCGCTTCGATGAGGCGATGTCGGTCGAGCAATCCGCGAAAGACCGCTGTCGGCGTTTCGGCGAGGAATCCGACCTTTTCGCGGTGATGCAGATAGCAGGCGAGGGAGAGAGCGCTCATCTCGTCGCAATCCTGCACGATGCGATCGGCATCCGAAGTACGAAGCGATGCGGGTCGGATAAACACCTTTCTGGTGGAGAGGCGTCCGGAATCGACCTGATAATCGAGCCAGACGTATTCGTTGACGATGTTACGCTGCACAAGCAGACGCAGGTCTTCGGGAGAACTGAAAAGATGCTCGGGGCCTTTCAGGCTGCGAATGGACCGCGTCATCGTCAGAGCCGCCGTCGTTCCCTGCTCGATGAGACCGACGTCTTTCAGGGCAGACGGATTCATGCCGGCAAGGGCCGCCTGTAGCTCCGCCGCCGTAAGAAAAGTGGATGTTTCGCTCATGCTGTCTGTCCCGGTTTGATCAGTATCTCTTCGACGATCGTATCAGTTCTGTTCAGTTGAAGCCGCACATGATGATGAACGGGTTCTCCGGCCTCTCTGTATATCCTCGGAACGCGAGCGGCATTGATGAAATGAATTCCGTCGCGTTCCACGGTCCAGAGGCGATCGCCTCCGCCGCGCAGATGATGATGCATATGACCGGCGACAAAGGCGCGAATACGCTTCCCTTTTTTCAGAGCATAATTGAGGGCGAGTTCGGCGTCTTCATCGCCGAAGTCCCCCATCTCTTTGCGAAAGTCACAGCCGAAAATGTCGCTGCGATCCTCGCCCAGTCCCGTCGGACCGTTATGCCCGAAGAAGATGATCTCACGCTCGGTGCGGTCGATGAGCTTCTGGATCTTCTCGGCTGATTCTTCGACGGTCGTCACTCCGAAGCGATCGCGCAGATAGGGGATAAAGGCCAGGCCCGGACCGCCGATCGAATGTGGTCGCAGCACGACGATATCGTAACTGCCGTAGGCATGCAGGCTGTAGCCGCCGAGCACGACCGGGTCCAGGGCTCGCTCAAGCGCCATGACGCGTTTAAACTGCCCCATGCCCGATGTGCCGATCAGCGTTTCGTTTTTTATGATCTCGCCGAGGTTCTGGCGTACCGTTGTCGCATCATGGTTGCCGGGAATCATGAGTGCCGGCTTTTTCAACGCCGATAGAGCGCGGGCAATATCGAAGGTCTGTCTGTGCAGCCGGCCAGGAAGGTCACCGCATACAAGAATAAGATCGTACTTCGATGAATTGAAATAGTGCGTATCAAAATCGTTCCAGCAGGTGTGAATGTCACCGACGATGGCGATCTGCATGGCGGTCCTCTCCCTGTTTTTGAGTTGAAGCTGTGCCCGTACTCGATTTTCTGACTCTCTGTATGAAATATACGATCTGGAGGGTGACGCCGGCCGGAGACGGTTTTCCGCTTTCGAATATGGGCGTTACTTCCATGAAAGAACGGGCTCTTGAAAAATCGCGAGCCCTGAACCAGAAGCTTCGCGCATCGGAGCCTGAGTCCGAAGAGCGCTTCATCGTGCGCGACGAGAAGGGCCGCGAGGTCCGCGATATCATCTGATCGATTCTCTCTTCTCAAGGAATCGAAGGATGTACTTGCCCAGGATGTCGAATTCAAGATTCACCTGAGTTCCTTTCTGCCATGTACCTGCATCGGTGATCGACGCCGTATGCGGAATGATGTTAACGGCGAACAGATTCTCGCGAAGGCCCGATACGGTCAGGCTGATGCCGTTCACACAGATGCTTCCCTGAGGTACGAGCAGAGAAGCATGTCTCTCTGGATAACGAATCCAGTATTCGGTGCTGCCATCACGCGGTAGCACGGCATCGACTTCACCTACGGCATCGACATGGCCCTGCACAAAATGGCCGTCAAGGCGGCCGTCCGCTCGCAGCGCTCGTTCGAGGTTGATCTTTGAACCGACGAGAAGGGAGCCGATGGCCGTTTTCTCAAGCGTTTCGGCTATGGCCGTCACCCTGTAGGCGTCTTTCAGGCCTTCTTCGGGCTCCACGGTCAGGCAGACGCCGTTATGGGCGACGCTTTCACCGACGTTCAGCTCTGAGGCGATCGCGCTTTTAATGTGGAAGATGCGATTGGTACCCGACTGGCTGATGCTTTCGACGATGCCGGTGTTCTCTATGATGCCGGTGAACATAGGGCGAAAATAGCCTTTGGCAGCGGGCTGTCGACGGGATTTCCCCATTCACGATCTCGCTTTTTTAGCGGATGTATGAAAATTTAGTTCCGCTGGCGGACCGCTTTCTGTTCGATGGGGATATGAATCGCCGGGAAGAGCTTGATCCGCTGGAATTTTCGTTACAGGCCGTAACGACGCCGGCCAGGGCCTTTCGCACGCTCACCTCGCAAACCGAGTTGCGGAAGTGGTGGGCTCCTCGCGTCATCATGTCGCGCAACATCGTCTCGCATAAGCCGGGCGATGAGGTCGAGATGATTCTGCTCACGCAGGATAAGAACGAACTCATCCGCTATGGATTGAAAGGCAGGTCATGGCCGTCGCAGCAGGGCGAAACGATCATTACGTTCGAAATCGAGGATCGCGGCGTGCGTCGCGGCTCGGCCGGCGAAGGTATTCGCGTCAACATCTATCATGAGGGATGGACCGATCCGGCGCTGCGCGCCGAGTACGAGGCCATCTGGAAACTGGCAGCGCCCGCTCTTGAGATGCTGCTTCGCGATGAAGAGCCCGAACCGTGGTGGGATAACGATACCTGGAAGGGAGAATACCGTCCTGCCGTGCTCGCCGATCTGAAAGAGTTTCTTCGGCGTATGGAAGAAGAGACGAGGGCGAAAAAAGAAAAGCAGAAGGCCTCGAAAATTCTCTGGAAGGTCTTTCAGGAGCTCGACGGAAAGGGCGAATGGTACTGCAAAGAGAATTATACCGAGATGGAATTCGTCGCCCGCGGGCAGAAGATCTTCGGAGCGCAGAAGGCCGGTCAGCTTGTGATGAGCTGGCGAGAGCTTGATCCCATTCTCGGGCGCAATCTACAGGACTTCGCCGACCGCTTCAGTATCGAGCAGGATATGGATATTCGCGTCGGTCAGAATTATGACCGCATGCCCGCTTCGCGTCTCAATCCCGATCTTTTCATTCGCTGGTGTAACGACGTCATCAGCCACCGTGGAGACGGAACGTGAAATCGTTCAGCTGCACCGTAGCCGGCGATCGCGAACTCATACTGGAAATCCGCACCCCGTCGATCAAAGAGGGAACGCTGTACAGACTTTCTGCGGCGATCTATTCGCTTGATCTCGACATCTACTCGGGCGACATCGACACGCTCGAAGAAGAGGGCGAGCTGTACTCTTATGACCGCTTCGTGTTGCGCACGATGGTGGACGGAAGCGCTCGAAAGTTATCCGAAATCGGGTTGAAGCTTGGTATGTTGATGGAGGCGTTGCTGTCAGACGACTCCGACCCCGAAGAGCTGATTCGTGCCGGCGAGAAAGAGATCCCCCGACCGGAGTCGTTCTTTGAAGCGGGAGTCGAGGTGCTGTTTGATCAGAACACAGAGAAGGGCGAGACGACGATGTATCTTGAGGCGCCCGACCGGCCGGGTCTTCTTTTTACGGTGGCAAGGTTGTTATTCCGGCACGACGTGAATATCGTCTCGGCGACATTGCGTTCGACCTATGGCGGTCATGCGCGCGATCTTTTTCATCTACAGAGCAAAGGGAAGCCGCTGAGCGCGGAAAAGATCGAAGCCCTCTCTTCTTTTCTTTCGCAGTTTACCGCATCTGAAAACTGAATCAGACCGTCTGTCGGAACCATTCCTGCAATCGATGTTGCAGCGACGACGCCTTACCCGTGATCTCGGCAAACGATGGGATGAGGTCGATGAAATATTGCTTGCCGCGCTCCGATTCGGGCAGGCCTTCGAGGCTGCGACGCAGCTGAATCGTCAGATCGAGAATGTTCCGTAGAAGCTCTGAATACGTGCGGTGAAGCTCGTAATGCTTGATCTGCTCGATCTGCTGGCGCTCATCGGGAAGGGCTTCGATGCGCTTCTTCTCGATAGCAGGAAAAGAACTCAGGTAATGCAGCGGGGATTTTGGAAATCCCGATAACTCCTGATAGAGGCGGGCCGCCTCAACGGCTGCCTGTATGCAGGATTCATCTACTTTTTTAGCGGTCGCAAAGAAGTCTTCTGATCCGCCGATATGATCGAGTACTCTTGACCGGCTCATGACTTTAATGATGGCCTTCTGGCTGTCGATGATGCGTGAGATCTCGCGCTCGAGCTCAGGAAAAAGGTCGATCTCGCTGATGAGCGGAGTGCCCGGAGCCGTGAAATCGTCGATAAAGCCCGAATCCTCTTCGCTGAAAAGCTGTGACGGATCGGGCAGGTCACCGGATGCGTCCTGTCGTGAGGGGCGAAACTCTCCGGATGAATCCCGACGGGCACCACGGTCATGAGGTTGATCCATAGGTTTTTCAGGAGCGCTTGAAGAAGGCTGAGAAGCCGTGTAAGAATCAGGAGCGCGTGAGAGCAGAGGCTCGGGCAGCTCGCTCTTAAACGGATCGTCATGCTCGTCGGGTTCGAGCGTGAACTCGAGCTCATCGCCCTTTTCGGCTCTGCGCTGTCGCAGGATTTCAGCACGGATGCGCACGGCCTCGTCTTTTGATCCGGCCAGACGCACGACATGGATCTGCCTGCTGTTCAGGTCAAAGCGAAGGGCATAGCGGTTTCCCTCGCGATCCATGTATTTCTTGTTCAGGTCGCGGATGCTGATACGGCGCGGGTCAAGGTCATCGACCGTGTCGATGAGAATATACCTCGATTTCTGGAAGTAGGGAGATGACATCCTTTTACACCGGTAGGTGTTTAGACGGATTCTTCAACAAAAATCCTTTCCAGATCGGAGTCTCCGAACAGATATTTTTCACAGCAGAATTCGCAGGTAATCTCGATTTTGCCCCGTTCGGCGATGAGCGCATCGGCTTCTTCCCGACCCATACCGATGATCAGCCTTTCCACCTTCTCTTTTGAACAGTCACAGTAATGAAATAACCGCCCTTCTGCCAGCATTCCAGGAAGCTCGGGAAGAATCCCCTGTCGGCGTAGAAGGTCGAGAACGGAATGCTCTTTCAAGAAATCAAGTAGCCTGTCGGTGTCGTCGGCCGTTGCTCCGGGCATGGCCTCGAAAAGCGATCCGTAGATGCCTGCATGCTGCAGGCTGATCGGACCCGGGAAGAATGAGGTTCGGGTGCCGTCGTCGGCAAAGGGTCCGAGCTCCACAAAAACCTGCACCTGCTCGGACTTACCGAGAAACTCTTCTACGTTGCGGGCGATGCTCTGATTGCGGAACTCCACGCTCGAGGCATAGACCTTGCGGGATTGCTGGCGAAACAGGCTGACGTTCAGTGTCCCCGATCCCTTTCCGTCCATTAACGAACCGGGCCAGTCTGATTTTGCCTCCGGTGTATAACCGCGCATCCCGCCGTCAAAGCGTCCGAAGCTCATCAGGCGACGGACGGGGCCCTCACATTCGAAGTGCAGCCCGACCGTCTGGTCGTCCTCTTTTGTGCCGCGCGCCGCAAGCAGAAAGGAGGCGACGGCCGCCTCGCCGATCAAAAGAGCCGGCCCTACGTCCATCTCATGTCTGGTCCAGATCTCCTGAACCGACGAGAAGGCCGTTGCAATAACGTACCGATAGGCGATATCGGGCAGCACGCCACGAATATAGGAATCTGTTTTCATCGTTTCGTTTTTACTGCGGGCATAAAGCGGCCCGAACGGATGGCGCGAAAGAATACGCTGTAATCGTTGCGGGCATTCCAAGCAACATAGCCCGCTCCTCCCGAATCCTGAGCCGCATCAAGCTGCGCTCTGATATAGTTTTCTACCGACAGGCCCGACTCACCCACGCGCATTCCGAAGGCCTGGATATAAGGAACGATGCGGGCGTTCCGCACGCGCTTTTTTGAGCCGAGCGTGCCGTCGAAGATCGTATGATAGGGCTTCCTGCGTCGTATCGGGTCGCCGTAGAAATGCGACGGGTACAGCATCGGATAAATCACATCCATGTGTCGATCGAAAAGTTCAAGCTTCTGGCCGATGATATCGTCACGATTAAAGGCGATGCGACCGAAGATGTCGGCGCCGATTCGCACTTTATACGGGCGCAGACGCCTCTCGAATTGCGAGAGCACCGAGGAGATATAATCGTATCGCTTCTGCACGGTCAGGCCTTTAACGCGCAGATTGTCGGCGAAACGAATATAGTCGAGCTGGATCTCGGCGAATCCGGCCTTTGCCCCTTCTTCAACCCTGTTAACGATGCGTTCAATATGCCCTTTCGGAGCCGGGTATGTTTTCAGTCCTGCGTCGAAAACGACGACGCGCGCGACAAGATAGAATCCCATATCTTCGGCAAGCTTGAGAGCCTCGGCCGGCGGCATATGAGGCTGGATGTCGATGACGAGCACGTTGATGCCGTGGTTATCCGCCGTCTTCAGGAAGTTTGCAAATCCTTTGCCGCGCACAAGGGCGTTGTTGATATACAGGCCTCTGTAAAAGGACGGCGCCGCCTTCGCGAAGCTGCGGTTGTTTCGCGGCTCGGGCAGTTCGACCGTATCGCTCATGGCGACGAGTTCGATCTCGTCTTCAGGCTTTTCTTGCGAAGTCCTGTCTTCGCGGGGCTTTTCGGAAGTGTTCTTTTTCAGAACCTGCTTCCGTTCAGCGGGTTTCTTTTCTGCGGGTTGCTCAGCAGGCGTGCCTTTCTGTTCAGAAGGCTTCTGCGTATTCGTCGCCTTCGAATCGGGATCTTCAGCTCGGGGCTGTGCTTCCTGTCTATGCTCCGGTACCTCGGCGCGGGGCTTCTCTACAGAAGGCACAAGAGGTGGCGGCGTTTCACTGCGTCGCTCTTCAGGAGCTTTACCGTAGCGGGTGCGCAGATAGCGATAGAAATCCGACAGTTCCTGCCGGTTCTCTTCGGGTATGAGATGACGGTTTTCGGCCTGCGTGAGCGTAAGAAGCGGCAGGGCGATCATGCTGAGCAGAAGCAGGATGCGGGGCAGCCTTTTTTTATGAAGCGAGAACATCGTATCTATGATCGGCATCCGGCGATGAAGGGCGTGCAGAAAAAAGCATGGCATCAGTGCAATGCGATGATGCCGCCCATCATGACCCAGTCCGAGGGCGTCGCTTCAAGCGGCGGAAAAAAAACGGCGCTCTGGCCGGGCGTGACGGAACTGACCGGCTCAAGAAGCTCGACATGAAGCCGCATGCCGACGGGCAGGCCGTTAAAAGAAATCTCAGAACTTTCTTCGAGGAACGAAACGCGGCAGCGCACAGGCGTGGAACGGTACCGCACCTGAACGCGTGCCTCTATAGACGAGCCGGGAGCGGCGCCTTTCAGCTCTTCTTCAGAAAGGCCCATACAGTGAAGTTGCTCGACGACAAAATCCGTGCACAGCGTTCTATCGACCGGACCGAGGATGACGTCGCCGCTTTCTTCGATGCGAAGGACATAGAGAGGCTCCTTCCAGGCGATTCCAAGACCCTTGCGCTGGCCGACGGTGAACTTCTCGCGCCCTGAATGCTTGCCGAGTATGCGCCCTTCTTCGTCTCGAAAGTATCCCGGCGTGAAGGCGACCCCTTTTTTCTCAAGGAATCCGCGATAGTCGTTGTCGGGAATAAAACAGATCTCCTGCGATTCTTCTTTATCGGCGACGACCAGCCCGTGCCGGCGTGCGATGTCGCGCACCTCTGCCTTCGTCATATCGGCAAGAGGGAAGTAGGTCGCCTTGAGCACATCCTGACTCAACCCGTAAAGGTAATAGGCCTGATTCTTTCGCTCATCTCTGCCTGTGCGAATCGCATATCGACCGTTCGGCAATCGGCGGATGCCGGCGTAATGTCCGGTGGCGATGGTTTCTATATTCAGGTCTCGCGCCTTCGAAAACAGCGCTCCGAACTTCACAAACGTATTACATTCCACGCACGGATTGGGCGTGCGCGCATGAGAGTAGTCGCGCACAAAGCGGTCCATGACCTTCTCTTCGAAGACCTTCTCCATACGCAGAACATAGAAGGGGATGTCGATCTGCATTCCCACCGCTCTTGCGTCCTGGATGTCTTCGGGGCTGCAGCATGATTTCTTTCTCGGATCGCAGGAGGCCTCGTATTCCCAGACGCGAAGATTGACGCCGACGACGTCGTAGCCGCGCTCTCGTAGCATGAGGGCGACGACGGCGCTATCGACGCCGCCCGACATGGCGACGACGACGCGGCTTCCTGCCGGTGGAGCCGGATTATCTTCTTCAAGCGAAGAGGGCATGTGTTGCGTGGCCGCCTCTTGCGAAGAGAGGGTGGTTGTGGGTGAAGTCTTCAATTCAGCGTTCGATTCAGAGGTTACGTCAGAGATCACGGTTCAGTCCGGTGCCTATAAGCCGGTTGACAACGTTCCGCATGAAAAACATAACGGAAGTCATACACTAAAGAAACGATGAAATCCTTGAAGTCATTCTCTTTTTTCTTTGTCCTTCTCATTCCTCTCACCATCGAAGCGGTCAGTCGTTCGTTTCCCGTCGTGCAGCTGCGGCCGCTGTACAGTCGCTTTTCTCCGGATGGCGATGGCGTGCAGGATTTTCTCTCTGTGGAAGTGAACGTAAAGAGCGGTCGCAACATAGAGATCACGGACTGGCAGTTGAGCATCTACGGGCCTTCGGGGCTCGTTCGTACCTACACGCCCGATCGAAGGATTCGCAAGTCTGGCTTCTTTGGATCTTCGAAAGCCACGCCATTACCGGCTTTCTTTTACTGGAACGGGCGCGATGAAAAGGGGCAACGTCAGGCCGACGGTCGCTATCGTCTGGAGCTGCGCGTAACGCATGACTACAACGCTATCGAGCGCTTCAGTTCTAAAGAGGTCTGGATCGAAACGATTCTGCCCGAAGTGCAGCTCTCACCGGTACGCCTGTATGTGCTGCGTCCTCCGCTTGCCGACGGTAAGATCGGCCAGCCCACGGGTGAAGTCCTGATCGATCAGACGCTGAAGGGATCGCGCCCTAACGTTAGCTATATCGGGCGCATTGTGAATACGGAAGGGAAGGCCGTTGAGACCCGTCATTGGAAGGACACGCTTCCGCCTCGCGTCGCCTGGAACGGTATGATCGGCGGCGATCCCGCTCCCGTCGGCGTCTATCGCTATGAACTGGAGTGGCGCGATATGGCCGGGAATCGCCGGGCCGTCGCCGTACATCAGCTGCTCGTTCTTGCCGCTGCCCGGCCGCCGGCGAACATGCTTTTTACAGAGGCCTATTATGTGAATCCGGCGTCGATGTACGCACCTGCAAAATCGTTAAGCGTAGGCTTTACGGGCGTTTCGAGGCCGTCCTCGCTGCTTCTGCGTTTGAGAGAAGGTTCCACTTTCGGTGGCAGTGCCGGCTGGAAGAGCATTCGCTCGCTCAATACGACGGCTGGCGCCAACCTCACAGCGCTGTCCATTTTTCCCGAGAATTCTCTGCCTGGCCTGTATGAGTTGCGCCCTACCGGCGATAGCGTCGCCCCTGTATATCTTATGCTTGATACAAAGCGTCCGGAGTTATCGCTCAACCTATCGTCTTCTCGCTACAGGCCTGGCGAGGTGTTCCGGATTCGACCGACCTATAAAGACGCCTCGCCTTTGCATCAATACAGGTTGCGGCTGCTTGTTGTTACGGGCAAAGAAAGATCGATGCTGCGCGAATGGAAGGGTGATCTGCTACCCGACGAGATACAGTGGAACGGCGATACCGATGTGGATCACGACATCGCCGCCGGTGAAGAGCTTCTGTTTGAGTTTGAGGCCACCGACGCCGCCGGGCATACGACGGTGCTTCGATCTTCACCGGTTAGAACCGATGTACGCTTTGTCGCACGGGAAAGGGATTCGACCGATCTGATTGCCGCCCTCAGCCTGACTGACTTTGCCGCCGATTCCTTTGCCTCTGAAGCGAATACGCTGATCGAACAGATTTACAGAGAGTGGTCTGATCTGGATGGTTATTCCGTGCGCGTGCGGGTCTTTGTATCTTTTCAGGGAGAAGAAGAAGAAAACCTTCTTCGCAGCGAAGCCCTGGCGCGACGCATTCGCGATGCTCTTGTTCAAAAAGGAATCCCCGATAAAAGCGTGGTTTTTCGCGGAGAAGGCGAAACCGATCTCGTTTCTGAAGCCGCCGATGAATACTCCGAGTACCGTAACAACAGGGTTCGAGTGGAGCTGCTTCATAAGCCATGAAACGTCTTCTGTCCATACTGCTCTTCTCGTCGCCTGTAGCGCTGCAACCGATCCTGGGCGAAAGCTGTAGCAGCATCCTCGACAGCCTCTTTGTTAAGAATACTCGTAACTTCGAGCTTTTCTCAAGAAGCGATGTCGGTCTTCAAAAGGCCGGCACGGGCAGGCTGCTCGAATCTCGATCGGGGCTTCTGGAATTCGAGTATGCCGTCACCTCAGGCGCCGTTCGCCCGCAGGGAAGGGTGCGCGTCCAGCATTTAAAAGCATGCAGCTACAGGTTAACCGTGACCGGCGTTCCGGGAAGCGGGCCACAGAGCGAAGAGGTGGAGGCCGATGCGCTTTTTGTTAAAGGCGGGATGCTTCACTTTTACTTTGATCGCCGACGACGCTTCTTTCAGATCGATCGCAAAGGAAACGAGACTCGCATGGTAACCGAATACGGCCCGGTGATTTTCAAACCCGTCGCTCCATAAAAACCGCACCCGACTCACAAAAAAACCCGGTCGAAGCCGGGTCTTTTTATGAGTCGGCGACGCCGCAGTAAAGGGCGTCGAGACGTTTTCAATGGCTGAGGCTGACGAAAAGCTGATGATCAGCCTTTCAGAGCGGCGGCAACGTCGGTGCGCTCCCAGGTGAACGTTTCGCCCTGGCGACCGAAGTGACCGTAAGAGGCCGTGTCAAGATATGTGCGACCTGCTTCGCGCATCTTCAGCGATGCTTCGATTCCGGCCGGAGTCAGCTTGAAGTTAGCCAGTACGCGTTTCGAGATCTCTGCATCCGAGATCTTGCCCGTTCCGAACGTATCGACCAGAACCGATGTCGGCTCGGGAAATCCGATGGCATACGAGAGTTGAACCTCGCACTTCTCGGCCAGGCCCGAGGCGACGATGTTTTTCGCGATATAGCGGCCCATATAGGCGGCCGATCGGTCGACCTTCGACGGATCTTTGCCCGAGAAGGCGCCGCCACCATGACGACCATAACCGCCATAGGTATCGACGATGATCTTGCGACCGGTAAGGCCTGCATCACCGTGCGGACCGCCGATAACAAAGCGGCCGGTGGGGTTGATCAGATAGCGTGTGTTCTGAAGATACTGAGCGGGGATAACCTTTTTCACAACCTGCTCGATCATCATCTCTTCGAGCTGCTTGTGCTGCAGATGCTCGCGGTGCTGTGTGGAGATGACGACGGTGTCGACGCGAACGGGCTTTCCGTCACGATACTCGACGGTGACCTGCGACTTGGAGTCGGGAAGAATGTCTTTCATCTCGCCGCTGTGACGCAGCTGGGCCAGATAGTGTACGAGCTTATGGGAAAGATCGATGGGAAGAGGCATCAGATCGGGCGTTTCGTTGATGGCAAAGCCGAACATCAGGCCCTGGTCGCCGGCGCCCTGCTCTTTATAGAGGCCTTCGCCGGTAACGCCCTGAGCGATGTCGGGGGATTGCGAGTGCAGCTTCACAAGCACTTCGGCCTTATCGGCGTCGAAGCCGATATCGTCATGCACGTAGCCGATCTTGCGCATCACATCTCTTGCAATCGATTCGACGTTTACGTTTGCTTCGGAAGCGACTTCACCAGCGATGCACACGAAATCCGTCGTAACAAGCGTTTCGCAAGCGACTCGCGAACGTGGGTCTTTCTTTAAAAAGGCGTCGAGTACGGCATCGGAGATCTGGTCGCAGATCTTATCGGGGTGTCCTTCCGACACAGATTCTGAAGTAAACGTAAAGTCTTTTAAAGCCATTCTTTTCCTTCCTCTGGCGGGTTGCCGGCGGGGTTTCAGTCGGTTTTTCGTACGGAAGGTTCGGGTCAATAGAATTTGAAGAAAGGACCCAGTAGTGCTGCAGCTGAAAAAGCCTCGTCTCTCTGCACTTTTCCATAATTATCGCTCCATCCCTCTCTGACGAGGTTCTTCTGAGGTCTTTTTGAGCTCAATCCCGAGGTTATTTCTATGAAGCGTTTGGCTCCACTGCTACTATTCTTATCCATCTCCTGCACTGCCGGAGCTCCTCTGTATCTGGTCGAGCAGGGGCTCGGGCAGGCAGGCATCCTCTGGGGCCGTCGGTCCGTCGATGAGGTGCTTGAAGATCCTTCCCTGTCTGCCGAGCACCGGGAGAAGCTGCTCTTCATGCGTGAGGTGCGGCTTTATGCAAAGGAGCGTCTGAAGCTGAAGGACACCGAGTCCTTTCAGTCCTACGTCAGAGTACCCGGGGAGGCTGTCTCGTATCTTGTGATGGCTGCTCCCGAACTTGCGCTGCGTTCGGAGCGTTGGTGGTTCCCCATCGTGGGTGAGGTTCCTTATCTTGGCTTTTTTGATCCGGCCGATGCCGATGCATTCGAGCAATATCTCAAAAAGCGGGGATGGGACACGCACCGGGGACAGGCAGCGGCCTATTCCACGCTTGGTTGGTTTTCTGATCCGGTTTTCTCTTCGCAGTTGAACTACTCAAAGGCCTACCTGGCCGGCCTTGTCATTCACGAGATGGTCCACTCGACGGTCTGGGTGAAGGGGCATCCGGAATTCAACGAAGGCCTGGCCTCGTTTATCGAAGAGAAGGGCAGGCAGCAGTATTTCTCTGAGACGGAGGGCGAGAAGAGTCCGACGCTGGAACGCCTCTCTCTCTTTAAAAAGGAGGAGCAGAGGCTCAACGCTTTGCTGGATGAAACAGCGGCAGAGCTGAAGACGCTCTATCAGTCCTCCATCCCGGATTCCGAGAAGCGGACTCGAAAAGGAGAGATTCTCGTCGCTCTAAAAGAGCGACTGCGAGCGGCTCAGGGCTTCCGACTGATCAATATGGCAAAGCTGGCCGACGAAGAGTGGAACAATGCTCGTTTTGCCGCCCGATCGGTCTATAAATCAGACTGGCCTGTTTTTGAACGAGAATTTGAGATCTGTAAACACGATCTGCCCTGTTTTATCGAGAAATACCGGGTCTGGGCTGAGAATCCGGACGAGAATGCCGATCGATGGTCCTTATATTGAGGCCCGGTATAGAAATAGTTAAAAAAAATAACAATTTCTCCGAAATAACGTGGACGTCAGGTATATCTGCCGTCTATACTACATAGAAGTCTGAAATGTTTAAGGAAAAAGTTATTTTTCTTTAGATTTGAGTTGACGAATTGAACGTCGTTCAGTATTCTCGGAGGAGTTATGAGCACCAATCTGATTCTCAACATGGGTACGGCATTCCGTGGGTCCATGGACATCATCCGTGAGGGGATGAGCAAAAACGAAAAAATATCTACACTGGCACTCTCTATTCTGATCCATATCGACCAGAATCCCGACATCTCACAGGGGCAGCTCGGGCGTGTACTGCGTCGTGACCCGATGACGATGAGTCAGGCGGTCCGGGCCCTGCAGACGGCCGGGTTGGTCACCAGCGAGCAGGACAGTCATGACCGTCGTATCAAGCGTCTGGCCATCACGAAGAAGGGCAAGGCTATGGCTGAAAGCCTGCGTGAGAGCGAGAACCGCCTGATCAACTCGCTGACCAGGAAATGGGGCAAGTCGAGGGTCAATCAGTTCACACGTGACGTCATTGAGTTCAATGACTTTCTCTCTACAGGGGAGTAAAAGCCGGTCCCAAATCGGGCTCAGCCCTCTGACGTCAACGGCTTCCAGATATAGACGGTACGCCCGGCATGCCTGATCTTACCCATCAGGTCCGGGTGCTGTACCGGCGACAGTGGCGCCGGCTCAAAGAACGAAGGCAGCGAGGTGACGGCGTTTGCATAGATGGCCACGCGCTCTTTTTTATCCGTTTCAAGCACGGTAAGATAGAGGCCGCCTTTTCTCCATATGTCCGTTTCTGGAAAGACTCTCAGAGGAAAGGGAGCCTTGATCGCTCTGCGGCCGCCGACCTTCTGGTAGCGTAGAATGCGACCGTTTACCGCTATATGAATCGTGCCGACGGTGAAGAGAAACCAGTGCTCCCCTTTCCATTCCGCCGGTAGTCGGCTTTCGGCATCGACGGCATCTTTCAGTATTCGGTTCATCCGGCGTTGCAGCCCTGCTCCGAAATGGTCGAGCACGTCCGTATTCTGTAGCCTTGTGACGATGCGTTGAAGCAAGTTCCACTGCCTTTCTTCGTCTGCGCTCAGTGCTTCAAGGCTGTCCAGAACGGCCAGGAAGCGCTGCAGACGTTTGCGGATATACGGAGACCGCTGCTCGGCATAAACAGAGGCAGCCTCGCCTCGAAACTCCGACAGCGCCTGCCGACGTACTGCCGAATGCTGTAGAAGCTCAAGGGCCTTCAGCTCGATCCTTTGAAAGGCACCGACCATGAGGCCATGTTCTGTGAGGGCGCGCTTCACGAAGCGATTATCGGCAGAGGCAGGGCATGGATTCAGGGTCAGTTCGCATGTTTGCGCTGATGAATGTTGAGCAAGATGCCCACCGCCGTCATACACATGAGCAGGTGCGACCCTCCGTAGCTCATAAAGCTGAGCGGAAGGCCCGTGACGGGCATCAATCCGAGCTCGATTCCTACGTTAAAGACGATATGATACAGGAAGACGAACGATATGCCCGTGGCAAGCAGTGAACCGAATTTGTCGCGCGCATCGAGCCCGATCTGAAATCCGCGTATGGGAATGAGAAGCAGCAATATGAGTAAAAGCGCCGAGCCGATAAAGCCCGTTCGCTCGGCCCATGCGGTGAAGATGAAGTCGGTAAAGGCCTCGGGAACGACGGGGTTTTCGCCGACGGTCATCTCACCGGTGAACATGCCTTTCCCGACCACCTGTCCTGAACCGATGGCCGCCTTCGATGCTCGAATCTGATAGGCGAGGTCGCGCGGAAAACGATCCGGGTTGATAAACGCCGTTACGCGAACGATCTGATGATACTTGAACGAAAAGGTGCTGTGAATGGCGAAGGCAGAGAGAAGCGAAAGCCCGATCACGCCCAGAGGAATATAATATTTGCGAAGATAGCGCCAGCTTCCGCCCTGCGTCATCCGCCATATAAACATGCCGCCTGCTGCCAGCGTCATTGCCGAGCCGAGCAGCACGATGAACCAGTCTGCGTCGAGGATGCGCAGAAGGAATCCGCCCGATTCATAGCGCAGGGCGCGAGCGATCTCCTGAAATTCGATGAACAGCGTGGGGTTATCTCTTACGCGCGTCAGGTAGTCGAGGTCCGTTCCTGATAGAGCGGCCGGTATATTTCCGTTTTCGAGAAACTTCCAGATATCGGATCTGAGAATGCGCACCGAAGGCAGAAGGCCCTCTTTACCGAGATCAAGCAGACGGTTAAGAAGCCCGTCGACGAGCATGATATTGTTGTACTCGATATAGAGCGGGATGGACATCGAGATACTGAAAAAAAGAAGAATAGAACTGATATGATAGATGTCCATGCCGGCGACGAAAAGCATCGAGAGCAGAATGGGCGCGAGGATGACCGCTCCACCGAGGTCGGGTTGGATCACGATGAGAAGCATCGGCAATAGAAAGATCGAAAACGGAATGATAAGAGACGTGATATGTTCCATATCTTTCTCTTTCAGTTCGAGATACTTTGCAAGCAGGATGACGGCGGCGAGCTTGGCAAACTCCGATGTCTGGAATCCAAAGGGCCCGATACGAATCCAGGAGCGGGCTCCTTTGATCTCTGATCCGATAAAAAAAGTTACGATGAGAAGCAGAATTGCAAATCCGTAGATCGGTAGCGAGACGTTACCGAGCGCCTGATAGTTCGTCTTGCGCAAAACGAGCATGATGATGAAGCCGATGATGAAGAAGCTGAGCTGCTTCATCCAGCGATACGACGGATTGGCGGCGTCGATATCCTGCGTGTACAGCGTGAAAATACCGGCCAGGCTGACGAGCGTGACGGCGAGAACAAGGACGAGATCTATGCGAGCTTTTCTGAACATTGTGAGTTATTCCGTCGGAGGAAGCAGAGGGTCGGCGGCGGTCGGTGAAACGGTCGTCGCACCGGTTGGATTCATCGGGTTAGTCGGCAGAGCGGCGGGTTCTTCTTTCCAGCCCGGGAAGGCGGCCTTCCAGACGTCGGCGGCGATAGGAACGGCCGATGCCGAACCGGCCCGACCGTGTTCGACGAAGACGACGACTACGACTCTGTCTTTTGCGTGCATGTCGTCAAAAGGGGCGTAGCCTGCAAACCAGGCGTGATCGACGCCCTTTCGTCCGCTGCGCGTCTGCACGGTTCCCGTTTTACCGGCAGCCGGCACGAGGCCTTTTTGATTCAGGTAACGTCCCGTTCCCGTATGGACCACGGCGCGAAGGCCTTCCTGAACGGTGCGCAGGTGCTCTCGCGAAAGGTTAAGCGTCTGCACGATCTGCGGATCGATGCGACGCAGGAGTCGGCCTGTTTCAGGATCGCGTACCTCGCGAAGCAGATGCGGCTTCACGATCTTACCGTTGTTGGCCAGAGCGGCGTAGAGCACGGCCAGCTCCATCGGCGTCACTTCAAGGAAGCCCTGGCCGATGGCCGTATTCACCGTATCGCCGTCATACCAGCGACTCGACCATCGAATCTGTTTCCAGCGCTGATCGGGCACAAAGCCCTTCTGTTCGCCCGGAAGGTCGATTCCTGTTTCGCGATCGAGCCCGAACATGCGCGAGTAGTCGATGATAGGGGAGGGGCCGATTTTATAGCCGAGATTGTAAAAGTATACGTTGCAGCTTTCTGCGATGGCATGCACCATGTCGAGCGTGCCGTGGCCGGCCTTGTTATGGCAGTAAAAGACGGAATCCGGAACGCTTTCCATCGACGACTTCAGCTTCCAGCTTCCCGGACAGGTGTATTTCAGGTCTCTGTTGATCTCCAGAGGATTACCGCGCTCGAGGGCGGCAAGGGCGACCAGAGGCTTGAACGTCGACGCCGGAGGAAAGCGGGCCTGTATCGCCAGGTTCAAGAATCCGCGATGACGGCTAACCTCTTCGTAATGCGTGTTTCGTCGACTTCCTTCGACCGAAGAAAGGATGTTCGGATCAAAGGCCGGTGTGGAGACAAGGGCCAGGATCTCGCCTGTCTCTGCCTTCATGGCGACGACCGTGCCGCGTTTGCCTGAGTTCACAAGCGATCTGTAGGCTGCGGCCTGAACGTTCTGATCGATGTTGAGAACGATATGATTGCCCTGACGTGATCGCGAAAGGCGTTCGCGCGAATCGAAGATCTTGTTCTGTATGACGACACCATCGCGTCCGCGAAGCTCGCTATCGTAGAAGGCTTCGAGGCCGTCCTTTCCGAGGATCTGGTACGGCAGGGCAAGCTTCTGTTCGAGCTCTCTTCGCGACGGAAGGCCCGTATAGCCGCTGACATGCGCCATCGCCGGGCCCATGCGATAATAACGCAGATACTCGGTTTCAAAGGAACCGTAACGCAGGTCGAGCTGAAACGAGGCCAGACGTTCCTGTTCTTCGCGGCTGACGCGGTGAATCAGGATCACCTTCTCGTTGCGGCGGGTCAGACGTTTCCAGTTATCGGGCTCTATAATCGGCTCGAATTCAGAGAAAGGACGCCCCATCAGGCGAGCGAAGTTCTGCAGATAGTCGAGGGCGGCCTTGCGATTCGGGAACCGGGCCGGGAAGATGGCGTAGTCGATGTAGTTGATGTTATACACAAGCGGATCATCTACGTTCAGATTGCGATCGAAGATAAATCCGCGCGGAGCGACCTTGAATTCCTGACGGCTGACGAATTTCTTCGCAAGCAGTCGGTTATCACGCCCCTGAAGAATCTGCAGATTGAAAAGCTGCAACAGAAAGACAACGGCGATGATGAACAGCGTGACCGTCAGGAAGTAGAGCCGGCTCTGAAAGCGCTGTTCAAGCCGGAATCCTGTAGACGATCCATTGGTCATCGATTCCCTCCGCCCAGTCTGTAGGTCCAGCCGAGCAGGGCGAACCAGATCGGGCCGATGGCCGCCGTATAGAGGGCCGTGCTGAGAAAGGAATACGAAGAATAGAACTGATTGACCATACCCATCAGCAGCCAGACGAGAAGGCGCGTAGCAAGCGTCGCCGAGAAAACGACGATGAGGATGGTCGACGTATTCTCGCGGTCGATCATGCGGTTCATCTTGCCGAGCGTGAATCCGAGTATGGTGTAGGCGAACGAGTGCAGGCCCAGGATGCTCGTGAACGGATCGGTTCCGTCAGAGAATCGCAGAATGGTCGAATCTTCAAGCAGACCGGCGAAAAAGCCGATCCAGAGTCCTGAGAATTCTCCCCGATTAAGAGCGAAGAAGATCACGAAGATCAAAAGAAAATCGGGATAGATGACGCCCGTATTCAGGATGTCGAACTGCAGGCTCAGGAAGTTCACGTCTTTCAGAAAGTAAGAGACGATCATTCCGAGAAGGATGACGGCATATTCAAGCAGCATGAATCATTGTCCCTGAGGTTGCAGATTTTTCAGCCGTCGACCCGGAGTATCAGCGGGAGGCTGTTCGGGTTTCTCGGTCTTTTCCTCTTCGGGCTTTTCGGCTCGTTGAGGACGTTCGGGCTTTTTCTTCTCTTCGGGTAGATCGGGGTACTCGGGTTTACCGAACTCCGTGCTGAGGTTATCCACAAGAGAATAATCCTTCTGAATACGCTCGCTCCAGTCGTCGGGTTTTTTGCGCATAACGATGACGTAGTCAAGCCGATCGAGATCGGCATATGGACGCACGTAGGCCGTAAGGAAGCCGCCGCTTTCTTCGTCGATCTCTCCTTTCTGGATGATCTGCCCGACCGGAATACCCGGAGGAAAGATGCCGCCGCCTCCGCTGGTGATGATCGTCGATTTTTCGACGTCGGGCAGAGGATCTTTGAACACCGTGCTATCGGGCGCTGCATCACGCGTAATATAGCGAAGCTTCAGTCGGCGCAGGTTTTCGGAGTCGCCTTCAAGCATGGCCCATTGTCCCGTCGAAACGATGCGTACGCCGAGCCGCATATCGGGATGCTGCAGGGGCTGCACGATGGACGTGGAGCGATCGACGACGGCGATGATACCGACGACGCTGCGAATGAGGTTCTTGTTTTCGTCCGTCGTATAAGTGTAGACGGGCATAAAAGGCTCGATGCCCTGATCGGAGCCTCGGTTAATCAGAATGCGCGGAGTGATCGAATTCAGGCGGATGCCAAGAACCTCGGCCTTGACCTCCGTATATTCGCTGTGCGGCGGGAAGGCAAGGGCGGCGCGAAGACGATCGTTCTCCTGCTTCAGCTGCTCGTATTTATCGATGTTATTGCGGTTCTCTTCGAGTTGTGTAAGGGCCCGATCATATTTGGCCTGTAGATCGGTATACTGGCTGATGCGCTTGAAGGCGTCTCCGGGTAGAGAAACGCCGGAGTTAATCGCGCCGCTCATGCGGTCGGCAAGCTTACCGAAAAAGCCCACGGCTCCGGTCAGAGGATTCGACTGCCAGATCATTCCCGTAATGGAAAAGAGCAGGCAGAAGCTCAGACTGAAGGTGTTCTTGTTACGCCAGAGGATATCCCAGAGCATCGGTTAAATCAGGGTTTAAAACCCGGCCGGATGTTCTTCAGCTCTTCGAGATACCGGCCTGTTCCCAGAGCGACGCAGATGAGCGGGTTTTCGGCGCGGAAGACCGGCACGCCGGTTTCTTTGCTGACGTATTTATCAAGGCCTTTCAGGAGCGAGCCGCCGCCGGTCATGACGATACCGCGTTCGACGATATCGGCGGCCAGTTCGGGCGGAGTCTTCTCGAGAGAGGACTTGATGCCTTCAAGGATGATATCGGTCGTTTCTTTCAGCGCTTTGCGGATCTCATTCGAATCGACTTCGAGTGTTCTCGGCAGACCGCTGATGGCGTCACGTCCTCGCAGCTCCATAACCTCGACGTTCTTCTCGGGGAAGGCGTTGCCCAGGGTGAGCTTCACGTCTTCGGCCATGCGTTCGCCGATGATCAGGTTATACTGCGTTCTCAGGTAACGGATGATGGCCTCGTCGAATTCGTCGCCACCGACGCGGATCGAATCGGAGATCACCATACCACCCAGAGAGATAACGGCGATTTCTGTCGTACCACCGCCAATATCGACGACCATCGAGCCGGCCGGCTCGTGAATGGGAACGTTCGCACCGATGGCGGCTGCCAGGGCCTCTTCAACGAGGAAGATCTCGCGGGCGCCTGCCTGTTCGGCCGATTCCCGTACCGCACGCTTCTCCACTTCGGTGATGCCCGAGGGAACACCGATGACCAGACGGGGCTTCACGAGCGTCGTGCGCTTATGCACTTTCTGAATAAAATAGCGGATCATTTTTTCGACGGTTTCGAAGTCGGCGATCACGCCGTCTTTCATCGGTCGAATGGCCATAATGTCGCCCGGTGTACGGCCCAGCATACGTTTAGCTTCGTGGCCTACGGCGAGCACCTTGCCCGTGGAGGATTGCACTGCGACGACGGAGGGTTCGGCAAGAACGATGCCCTGGCCTTTAACATAGACCAGCGTATTCGCCGTTCCGAGGTCAATCCCCATATCGTTGGAAAACATGTTATAAACGCGATCGATAATCATAGCCGGCGCTCGGTTCCCTTAGTTGTTCTCTTTGAAGGCCTGAAAGGGCCTCTGGCATTACTTTTTCCCGTTATCCTCTGTCAATCAATACCATCAAAAAGCCGGAAATTCAAAATACATCATGCCTCAATGCATGTCTAAGGCCCGGCCTGCCATTGCTGAATCAGTTCGTCGAGAAATGGATCGGCATGTAACTCCCGCGCCTGATACAGATACGGAAGCCCCGCAGCCGCACCGCTTTGAATGCGGAAGATCTCGCCCATCATACGCGCGGCCTCAGAGCGAAGCGCTGGCTCCGCCTGAGCGTCAGCCATAAGAGTGCGGGCGAGTTGCATCGCCTGAATATAGTCCCGCGCATGAAAGAGGGCGTAGATGCGAAGCATCTGTGACATGCCCGATTTAGAATTAGCGTCGAGAATTTCGTTCAGCCGTTCTCGGTTTCCCGAACGCGCGAAAAGAGCAAGGGAGGCAAAGGCGTATGTCGGTTTCAGGCCAGGCGCGATTTTATCCCGGTTGATGCGGGTGAGCTGATCGAACAGGTGCGGATCGGTCCGTTCGTTGTAGAGCAGATCAGAGACCGCTTCGATAAGGCGCAGATCGTCGGCTCGTCGTTGCCCCGGATCCATAGCAAGGGACTTCCGGGAAAGAAGCAGGGAGGAGCGGGCTTTTTCCCGGAAAGTCTCGGCGTTGATTCCGGTCAGAGAAGGAAGGAAGCCGCGACCGGCCAGATCCAGAACGCTTCTTTCGTTGAGCTGCACGTAGAGTAGCAGCTCATAGAATTGAAAGAGGGCGGCGCTTGCCTGGAGTGCCGCGCCCGTTTCGGTCGAGCCTTCGTAAAAGCTCAGAATGCGTCGGGAATCCTTCAGGTAGGCGACGATCTGTTCGCGTTCCTCTTCAGAAAAGAGAGTATAACCCGGCAACGCTCCGTCATCTGACCGGATAGAATGGGCGATTAGCTGCTCTTCGACATGCGAGGAGCGCGATTCGAGAAGCTGCAGGTTTTCGGGTAAGAAACGCTGTCGGATGGCGAGATACGCCCCTTCGCCGTAGCGATATGCAAAAAAGCCGATCAGGCCGATCAACGGAAGAAGAAACCAGATTTTGCGGCTGCGCCGTCGGCGGACTCGAGTGGATTCAATACGAGGAGGTAACATCACGATCTCGAAGAGAGAAATTCGCGGATCGCCTGCGTATCAACCGTAAAAAAATAAACGAGCGGAAGATCGGAGCTGCCGGGAACAAAGACCGTTCCGCCATCAGAGAAACGCACCTCGCGCATCTTGCCTTCTGGAATGACAAGCAATCCGTCGCCATGATCGAAGTAATAGGAGTCGCGACGGAAGCGAAGCGTCGCCGGTCCGAGTCGCTTCATAGAAGCCGTCAGTTCACCCTCGACCCGTTCCGGGTGTTCCAGCAGAGCCGTTTTACCGGCAGCATCAGTGTAAAGATATCCCGTTGCGTAGAGTTCCTTTTCGGGGGCCGGATCAATGACGCTGACGGCCTTGCGGTTCACGCTCCGGGAGGCCTCCCTGCGATGTGAGGCCTCTTGCGTCTCCATCGGAGCTGTGGCTTCGGCAAAGAAGGCAGGCTCGGGCTGCGCCGTTACCGAAACGGTGGAGGCAGCGGGAACGGCTGCGCCTGAATGCGTAGCATTTGCGATGGAGGGGGAGGTAGGAACGGTCGTCGCCCCCGCGAAACGCAGCACGAAGTAGTACAGCATCAGCGCCAGGCCGGCAAAAATAAGGATAAAGCCAAGAATGTACATAGCCGTTTTTAGCATCGGCGGTCTTCTTTCTTCGGCTCTGCATTTTTCGACTGGAAAAACCAAGGAAGGGGAAAAAAAAGGGTCTGTGAATCAGATACTGGAATCTTTGAAAAAAATCGGAGCAACGCTGATCGTCATCGCGTTGATCCTCATCATGGGCATCTCCTTTTCGAGCCAGGATATGAGCGAAATCCTGACCATCCTGAGCGGGGGCAGCAAGATCGGCTCCTACAGAGGAGAAGAGATTCGTCCCGAGGTCTATGGATACGCCGAAGATTCCTGTAAGAATCGGTATCAGGTTTATGGTGAGATTCCGCAGGTATTTATCGACCAGTGCGCCTCAGATGCCGTTCGCGATATGATGGTCATGCCCGCCATTGTCGCCGACCTTGGGCTTGACGTATCTGAAAAACAGATACAGGATCAGATCATTTCGGTACTGCGCACCGAAGTGGAGATGCAGAATCAAAGCCGTCTGGCCGACGACCGCCTGAGCCTCGAACAGATGGTGCAGCGTGAAATGTCGCGATTCCCGATGTCGCTGCGCATGCGTTTGACGCGTGTGGGACTCTTTCAGGATAGCGTCGCCGCTCCTTTTCCCGTAAGCACGATTGAGACGCAAGCCTTCAGCCGCGCAAAAGACTCGTCTCTGGAGCTGAATGTCGTCGCCTTTACCAATGCCGATCTGCTGAATTCCTTTTCTGCCGACGCCTCTGAGGCCGAGATGAAAGATCTCTATGAGAAAGATAAAAAAGAAGCAGAGATCCGCGCCAAAAAAGAGAAGAAAGAAGGGCCGTTCACCTATCCATCTTTTGAAGAAAGAAAGGAATTCTTGAAGGATCGCGTCCTGACCGAGAAAAAGAAAAAGCAGCTTGAAGAACTCAAGGCATCGCTTGGTCAAAAAAAAGACGCCAGCCTGGCCACCGTCTCTGAAAAAACGGGATACAAGGCCGAACGAGCGACGGTGAAGTTCAGCGCATTGAATGCCGTCTCGCTTGCTTCGGGAAAGACGATCAACCTGACCGGCGATCGCTTCCTTTCTGACGTAGCCGCTTCACGCGATGGCCTGAAAGGGCCCTATCAGGACGGCGAAACGACGATCTACCTTACGATCGAACAGGTGAAGCTTGCTCCGCCATCCGAAAAGTTAGATCCGGAGCTCTCGCAGAACCGTGCAATGTATATGTCCTATGCCTTTGCCAATCAGATCGTGAAGGAATACGCCGAAACGGGAAAATTTCGTCTGACGCAAAAATCGCTGGATTCCGGAAAGCCGGAATGACATACTGAGTTCGTTCATGAAGGCAGAATACGTAAACCCCTTTCTGCAGGCAGCGTCGCTGGTCTTCAACCAGCTCTTGCAGGTTGATCTGATTCGCGGAAAGACGGTCGTGAAGAACTCGCTCGCCCCGGGGCAGGAGATTGCGATCTACATCGACGTCACGGGGCCTGTCAACGGTCGCGTCATCTACTCGATGACCTCTGACGGCGCTCGCAAGATCTTTGAGAAGCTCGGCGGCACTCCCGAATCCTTCGATCAGGAATACAGAGACGTGCTGGGCGAGATTGCGAACATGATCACAGGTAACGCTCTCAATATCTTTCTTTCGCGTAACGAATTCCTGGACGTATCGGTTCCAGTCGTCGTCGATACGCGAACGACGCCCTTTCCGGCGAAAAACGATACGACTCTCGGGCTGAACATGTACAGCCCGCTGGGCATGATCGATATCAATATCTCACTACGCGAAGCCGCCTGATTTTTTTACGCGGAGTTTATCCGGAGTTACCGATACGTTAAGTATCATTCGTGTAACTCCGTCAGGGGGCCCGTCGGCCCCCTGCTTTTTCCCCGAAGTCGCATACGTGTATCGGCATATAGAAACTGTTCGAGCTTTCTGTAATCGTCGTCAGCTCCGTCTACAAAGCGCAGAGCAAGATGATATCTCGTCCCCTCGCTGAACATTCGCGTGATTTCGCCGCGAAACGACAGGTATTCGTTCGTTAAAGGAATCTTCAACTTCAACAGATCATGATCGATCAGATAGTCGTAAATGGTCGATGAAGAGACGCGAAAAAGAACGCCGGCCATCGACAGGTTCATGATCTCGGCGATGGGCTTCGCGAAATACGAACGGGCGATTACTGTTTTTGTCATGCCATAGGACAGTAGATCGGCAAGGATGCCGACTCGCATGGCGTCGTCGGCAAAGATGCGTTTTCGGTGAATCAGGTCGGTCTCGATATAAATGTGTCCGATCACTTTCCCGAAAAGATGCAGCGGAGCGCAAACATATGAATAAATATGCCTGCGCATCTCGGAAAGCTGAAGCTCCTTGAAATACTTTACGGCCTCTTCTTCTGATGAGGCGCCGGCCATCGTCTTGAATTCCCGATTATAGGCCACAAGCAGGTTCGTTTCGGGTTTGTAGATGTAAGAATTGATATCTTCGGTGCTTGCGATGAAAAGCGTCTTGTCCTCGCCCGAAATGGTCGTCTCCATCAGCGATTTTTTCTGCTCTGGTTTATAGAATTGTAGCTGATAATCGCCTGCAATGCTGACGAGGTCGTCTGCGATGATGCGCAGCATGAGGGAGAGATCGGGAAAATCTTTCTTGAGTTCGGCGATAAGATGTCTGTGTTTCTCTTCGACGATCTGCCCGATGCCGCGTGTGCCGAAGATGGGACGATAGACCGTATTGAAAAGAAGATAGGCGCGTTGTAGAGGGTGCCGCGGATATTTACGTCTGGTAGCCGATTGAATATAAAAAGGCAGCTGAAACGTAACCTCTTCGCCGCGCACCCGACTCAGAATCACCTCGAACTGATAGAAGGTGTTCATCATCGAGAAACGAAGTTTGATACGTCGAAAGGCCGTTTCTTCAAAACCCGGAACGCTGAGCGTCGCCAGCGTATCTTCGACGCTCAGCACCTGGGCGGAGTAGCTTTCGAGCTGATACTGTACCTGAACCGGGGCCCGGTTCATACGCAGATAGTAGAAAATATGGCGGATTTCGTTTATATCAGAGCCGAGAATCGTGAATCGACCGGCTTCTTCGGGACGGCCGCCCAGAAGCTCCAGGATGCGCTTCTGTAGGTACTCTTCGACCTCCTGCTGAATCCTGAGAAGACTCATAATAGAGAATCGTCACAGGATGCACCGGAATCAAGGCCGGTCAGAACGGGAATTTCAGCCCGTAACGGACGATTTCATGTAAGACTTCGCCTCTTCAATACTGCCTTTAATATCAAAGAGCAGATCAAGCTTGGACAGCTTCAGCAGCGCGAGTAGAGAACGCGAGAGGTTGCAGAGCACGAGATGACCGCCGTAGGCCCGGATGTCTTTCAAAAAGGCCACAAGAGCTCCGAGGGCGGAACTGTCGAAATAGCTCGCCCGTGTGAGGTCGAGGATGATCTGCCGCGGATGCTCCTTGATCTGTTCGGCCAGCATTTCGCGAA
>SWCA01005186.1_pt1 | contig 34400 bp, 33 predicted proteins | sample 4692961 | NCBI WGS metagenome assembly SWCA01 (sample SAMN10267275, study PRJNA491770) | bioreactor metagenome | isolation source: DHS bioreactor inoculated with | place: Japan: off Shimokita Peninsula
ATTTTTTGTTCATTTATTCCCTTTCTAAAAAGGGTTTTTTTTATGGAATTTGCCACAACAATATCGCTGTTGGGTCAGCGATAACAAGATAGGGTCGCTTTGTTATGGGTAATTATGATAAAATACTAGTGATAAGAAAAAAGGTGGTGGTCTGAGATGAATGGAGAAGAGAGAAGAGAAGGGATCATAAAAAGACTGAAGGATGAAAATAAACCTAGTAAAGGCACATTCCTTGCCAAGTATTTTGGTGTTTCAAGACAGGTAATTGTCCAGGATATTGCTATATTAAGAGCCCAGGGTATAGAAATTATTGCGACTCCCCAGGGATATGTGCTGTTAAAGCATAATAAGGATAAGCTATTAAAAACCATTATTTCTAAGCATCTTAACTACGATCAGATGGAAGATGAGCTGCAGGTGATGATAGACAATGGTGCAAGAGTGATAGATGTCATTGTAGAACATCCCTTATATGGGGAAATTAGAAGCATAATAGACATAAGCTATAAAACGGAATTGGAGCAGTTTATGTCCAAAATTCGCATAGAAAAGGCTGAGCCATTGGCTTCACTAACAGAAGGAATACATTTTCATACCTTAGAGGTGCCCGACGAAGACAGCTTTAACAGAATAAAAAAGGCCCTTGAAGAGAAAGGGTACTTGATTCAAGACTAAACCTATGATATATTTTTACTATTAGGTGACAAGACAGCTGACTTTACATGCATTAATTTATTTCCAATTATATTTTTAAAACTGAGGAGGAGTCATAGAAGTGAAGCAAGAGAAATTTTCTGTTAAGGATTATTTGACTAAGGCTTTGAATGGAATGGCACTGGGTTTATTTTCTTCCCTAATTATTGGACTCATATTAAAACAAATAGGTGAACTGCTAGGTATAGAAGTATTAATTGGGTTTGGGCAAATTGCCCAATATCTAATGGGACCAGCAATTGGAGCAGGGGTAGCCTACGGGGTAGGAGCTCCATCTCTAGTAATATTTGCATCAATTATTACTGGTGCAATTGGGGCTGGTACAGCTTTTCAAAATGAAGCAGGTGCTTTCTTAATTCGCGTAGGTGAACCAGCAGGAGCCCTTGTATCTGCCCTAGTAGGAGCAGAGATTGGGAAACAGATTTCAGGAAAAACAAAGGTCGATATTGTTCTAGTACCAGCGGCTACTATTATCATGGGCGGGTTGGCAGGAATCTTTATCGGACCAGTCGTTGCTGCTCTGATGGCTGGCCTAGGTAAGATTATTAATCAGGCAACAATTCAAGAACCCATTCCGATGGGAATTATTGTTGCTGTAATAATGGGGATGGTACTAACATTACCCATTAGCAGTGCTGCCCTAGCAATAACATTAAACCTGAGCGGATTGGCCGCAGGGGCTGCCACCGTCGGTTGTGCAGCTCAAATGATTGGCTTTGCTGTTGTCAGCTATAGAGAAAATGGATTTGGTGGGCTAATTGCCCAAGGTCTGGGAACAAGTATGCTTCAAGTACCCAATATTATTAAAAACCCTTTAATATGGATTCCTCCAACCTTGGCAAGCGCATTGTTGGGGCCTTTATCCACGACTATATTTAAGATGGAGAATAACAGCGTTGGTGCGGGTATGGGAACAAGTGGACTTGTAGGTCAATTTGGTACCTTCGCGAAAATGGTCACAGAAAATGGGGAAGACTTCATTTTGGTTATGGTAAAGGTAATTTTATTACACTTCTTATTACCAGCCCTTTTAACCTGGATAATTGCTGTGTATATGAAAAAGAGAAATTGGATTAAAGTTGGTGATATGCGGTTACAGCAGTAGTAATCAACCATACTTCAAATAAGAAAATTTGTAAATTACCGCTTCCGATAGTATAATTAAAAATGCTATCGGAATATTTTTTTGTTATAGGAAAATATATTTTTGAGCAAGTGCCTCAGTGGCCTTTAAAAGTAAAAAAAGGAGGGAAGACATTGAAGAAAAAACAAAAAATTATTATTGGCTTTATTATCTCATTGATTCTTATCATATTTCTTTTTTTAAACCAATTAGTTATACTTTTAAGCGATTTTCAATGGTTTAAAGACCTGGGCTTTAGTACAGTCTTTACAAAAAAAATAGTGGTACAGCTGCAAGTTGGGGGTCCAGTGTTTTTGATATTATCTTTTTTGAGCTATTTTTATCTAACTGCATTGAAAAAGAGCTATTACGACAAAATACAATCTTATCACCTGTCTGTCAGTGAGGATATGATAAATAAAATGATTGCTATACCCTCTATCGTAATGGGCTATATAGCTTCAACTATGATGGCCAAAAGTATTTGGTTTGATTTTTTGGTTTATCAAAATGCCCACCATTTCGGGAAAGTGGATCCTTTGTTTAAAAAGGACATTTCATTCTACTTATTTAAATTACCTCTCCTTCAGGAAATCATGTCAGCAACGCTAGTAATTTTATTCTTAATGATGTTTTTAACAGTAATCTTTTTCTTTATTATACTTGCTTTTAGAAGGCCTACTCTCTATGAGACAGAGGGGAAATTTAAGTGGAAAAAGAACCTTCTATCAGATCTATTTCAAGTAGCTTTCAAGCAACTGGCTATTATTTCCGCCATATTTTTTGTTGTTCTGGCCATAAGCTTCTATCTTGGCGCCTATGATCTATTATATATAGGAGAAGCTGATCGTGGAGTCCTTTTTGGCCCTGGTTATACAGATGTTTTCGTTTATCTAAAGCTATACCGAGTACAGCTAGTGATAGCACTCCTCAGTTCCATAGGAATTGTATGGTCCTATAAAAAGAAGCGCATAAAGCTTGCCATAATTGGACCCGTAAGCTTAGTTTTAGTTTCAGTGATAGGCAGTTTCATTGGCTCTTCTGTTGATAATTTTGTTGTTACACCAAATCAAAGAATGAAACAACTTCCTTATATAGAGAATAACATCACCTATACGAGGATGGCCTACGACCTTGATAAAATCCAAGTGAAGGAATTCGATGTAAAGGATAACCTTACCATTGAGGATATTCAAAGGAATGAAGAGACAATTGAAAACATAAGACTTAATGATTATCGGCCGACAATAGAAAGCTACAATCAGCTTCAGGCCATTCGATTTTATTATCAATTCCTGGATGTGGATATTGACCGGTATTTGATTAATGGACGCTATACTCAGGTGTTTTTAGCACCAAGGGAGCTAAATATAGGCCTATTTGATGATAATGCCCGTAATTGGATTAATCAGCACTTAAAATATACCCATGGCTACGGAGCAGCCCTGTCCCCTGTCAATGCTGTAACCCGTCAAGGACAGCCTCAATTAGCCATTAAAAATATTCCTCCCGTCAGTGATATTGACTTGGAGATTGAAAGACCAGAAATTTATTTTGGTGAGCTGACCAACCACTATATTGTTGTAAATACCAATGAAAAGGAATTTGATTATCCTGTGGGTAATGACAATGCAGAAACGATTTATGAAGGCAATGCAGGGATATCCCTCAATTTTTTTAATCGACTTTTATATAGCTATCGGGAAAAAACAATGAAATTACTCCTTTCGAGAAGTATTAACTCTGAAAGTCGGATTGTACAGCATAGAAATATATTAGACCGTGTCAATCGAATTGCTCCCTTTATTCAATACGATGAGGATCCTTATATAGTCATTAATGACGGAAGACTATATTGGATTATCGATGGATATACAGTTTCAGATCGCTTTCCCAATGCTACCCCCTTTAGAGCAGATGGGGTGAACTATATCCGCAATGCTGTTAAGGTAGTCGTAGATGCCTACCATGGCGACGTAAGCTACTATATAACAGATGAGGAAGACCCTATAATTAAGACCTATGAAAAAATCTATCCAGAACTGTTTAAGTCCTTATCAGCCATGGATGAAGGATTAAGAAACCATTTAAGGTATCCCCAAGACCTTTTCGACCTGCAGTCCCAGGCCTTTGGTGTCTATCACATGACAAATCCTAATGTATTTTATAATCAAGAGGATGTGTGGCATTTAGCACAAGAGAAGTACTATGACCAGGAACAGCAGGCAGAGTCCCAGTATATGATTATGAAACTACCCCAGGAGGAAAAGGAGGAGTTTGTACTGACTGCTAATTACACCCCTCGTAATCTCAGTAATCTTACTGCTATTTTAGCCGCTAGAAATGACGGGGAGCAATATGGGCAAATGATTGCTTATCAATTACCTAAGGATCGAAATGTCTCTGGACCAATGCAAATAGAGAGCAAAATAGATTCAGAGCCTAGTATTTCTTCAAGTCTTTCCCTGTGGGGTGAAGGAGGATCAGAAATAGTTCGAGGAAATTTATTGGTGATTCCCATAGAAGAAAGCCTACTCTATGTAGAGCCCTTATATATTCAATCAGCCAATGAAATAAGTATTCCTGCTGTAAAACAGGTGTTTGTTTCTTATCAAGACCAGGTTGTTATGGCAGATACGCTGGAGCTTGCCCTGGAAAAAATATTTGGTGAGACCTCTCCCCATGATCAGGAGGAGTCTACCCCATCAGTACCTGATTCTAGTACAGCCGATGCCACAGTCACTAAAGAGCTGATTAAAAAGGCAAATGAAGCCTTTAGTAGGGCTCAGGAAGCATCCCAGAGGGGAGACTGGACACAATATGGCAATTACCTTAAAGAGCTGGAGGCGCTGCTTAAAACCCTTCAACAGGAGACCAATTAAAGATAAATATTTGTTTTACGATTGATGGCGTTTTTATGAAAGTTTATACTATCTGTGAAATATCTATTATAATGGAGTTGAAATATTAATATAAAGGAGCTTAGTCCATGAGAAAGAATACGATGCTGATCCACCGAGGACAATATCATGACGGTACAGGAAGCGTCAGTGTACCAATTTATCACTCATCTACTTACAAACTCAAGAATCTTGATACAGAACCTAGATACGAGTATAGCAGAACAGGGAATCCTACCCGGGAAGCCCTTGAGGTCATGATGGCTGAGTTAGAGGAAGGGAGCCGAGGCTTTGCTTTTTCCTCTGGAATGGCCGCCATATCATCAGTGTTCATGATTTTCAAAGCTGGCGATCACATCTTAGTTACTAAGGATGTCTATGGGGGGACCTATCGAGCATTGAAGGAAGTATTTGAAGGATTTAATTTACAGGTCACCTATGTTGACTGTACTAATTTAAAAGAGGTTGAGGAAGCTATTCAGACCAATACAAGAGGGATCTATATTGAAAGCCCCACAAATCCGCTGCTAAAAATCGTGGACCTAAAGAAGATTTCCCTTCTTGCTAAAGAGAATAATTTAATCACGATTATAGATAATACCTTTATGACTCCGTACCTGCAAAAGCCCCTGACCCTGGGAATGGATATCGTTATTCACAGTGCCACAAAATATATAGGGGGACACAGCGATGTGCTAGGGGGAATTGTAATCGTTAAGGATGAAACCTTATCAAACCGAGTATATACTGTTCAAAAGTCTATTGGTGCTGTGTTAAGTCCCCATGATTGCTGGCTATTGCTGAGGGGGTTAAAAACCCTGGGGGTTAGAATGGATCGCCAACAGGAGAATACAGAGAAACTGGCCCAATGGCTTCTTACCAGGCAGGAGGTAAAACGAGTTCACTATCCAGGATTTAAAGACCATCCTGGGCATCAAATCTGCCTTGACCAGGCAGCTGGTTTTGGAGCAGTTATCTGCTTTGATCTCCATCAAGAGTCCCTTGCCTATTCCATGATATCAAAACTAAAGTACATTACCCTTGGTGCCAGTCTGGGAGGGGTAGAGAGCCTGATTTCAATTCCTGCTAAAATGTCTCATTCCTTTATGCCCCCTGAGGAAAAACAGGCAGTAGGAATCACCGACGGACTAATTCGCTTAAGTGTCGGAATAGAAGATATTGAAGATTTGAAGGAGGATTTAATTGCTTCCTGGCAATAAGAAATTTGACGATTAATGTAATAAAGGATAAGATAGTATAGGAGTATATAATTTTACTTAGAATTTTTTCTAAACTTAATTCTTATAGATTTTATCGTTAATGAAAATACTACTGGTACAAAAGAGGAATGGGGGATTTTTTCGATGGGAAATAAAGTCGTCAACAGTATTGCAGAGCTAATTGGAAATACACCGGTATTAAAGCTATCCAATTTTGATATACCCTCTCAGGTAGAGGTCTATGCTAAGTTGGAAATGTTTAATCCTGGCTTTAGTATTAAAGATCGGCCAGCTTATCATATGCTTTGTCAGGCAGAGAAAGAGGGTAAGATTAAGGATGGTGCTACCATTATAGAAGCCACATCGGGAAATACAGGAATAGGTCTGGCTATGGCTGCTCTTCAAAAAGGATATCCCGTTATAATTTGTATTCCCGAAAAATACTCAATAGAAAAGCAAATGATTATGAAGGCCCTCGGAGCAAAAATTGTTAACACGCCCTATGAGAAGGGAACTGATGGAGCTGTAGAAAAGGCCAAAGAATTAGTTCAGTCCATGGATAATGCCTATATGCCTAATCAATTTGAAAATAATGACAATGCTGATGCCCATTATCTTACCACTGGTCCCGAATTTTATGAACAGCTGGACGGAAACATTGATATATTCGTGGCAGGTGTGGGTAGTGGAGGAACCTACTCTGGAATTATGAAATATATGAAGGAAAAAAACCCCAATATAAAGGGCGTTATTGTAGACCCCATTAGTTCTGTAATCGGCGGTGGAGAACCCCGGGTAGACATTGGAAAAATAGAAGGGATTGGCAATTTAACCATTCCTAAAATCATGGATTTAACTTTAGTGGATGAAGTAGAAAAGGTCGGATTTGAAGAAGCTCTTTTAATGGCCAGGGAAGTGGCAAGAAAGGAAGGGGTCCTAGGAGGACTTTCTACAGGAGCGGCTATGGTAGCTGTTCTACGGCAGGCAGCAAAGGCAACCGAACCAGTGAAGATTGGTGTAATCTTCCCTGACAGTGCAGATCGGTATATGGCTGCGGGGATATATAATTTTAAAAAATAGGAAACCGATGAAATCAACCAATAAAACAGCAAAACTCAGCGATAACACGACGGGGTCCCTGTGTTAATTTTGCTTTTATGAAAGCTTAACTGGTCTAAATCATAGGCTTTTTTAGCAAATTCTTGCTTTGTAAATATCTTTTTTTCAATTAAAAGCTCAATCAAGGTGGCAACGGCCAAGGTGTTTTGATAGTCTAACTCCTTTAAATCACTGATTTGAGCTATAATATCTAGTTTTTCCATAAAATCCCCCTATATCTTTTGATATCATTCATTATTGACCGCTGTAGGGGGTTTATACATGATGGTAAAAAAAGTTTATTGAATATAATCAGGAAAGCGTAATAAAATAAATAGAAGCAAAATAATTTGAATCTAATTGATAGAGAAAAATCATAAATTTACATTGCGCCAGTACAAAAACTATGATACAATACAGATTAATTAAATCCCTTAAAGCAATGATAAGAAGTAGTAGACAGGCAGCTTATCAAGAGAGTCGGCGGTAGGTGGAAGTCGATTAAGTCAACTGTTGAATCCGTCTTTGAGCTAATGACTGAAATAAAAGTAGGAAATTTCGGCTGGCATCCGTTACTGTGCTTAGAGTGAATTAGGCCCTGGGTCTAATTAACTAGGGTGGCAACGCGGAAAAAATAGACTCCGTCCCTTTTTGGGATAGGGGTTTTTTTGTGTTATAGGAAAGTTCTATTTTTAGCAAATGCCAGAAGCTGTGGGGCCAGCGGTAACGCCGCATAGCCGCTTCGTTCTTTCATAGGAAAGTTCGTTTTTTTCCTATGAAATGGGGGGTTGTTAAGGGGGGCGTCACCCCTTATTAAAATAAGGAGGGTACAGCGAAGCGTCCTAGGGAACCCATGGGTTCCCTGGAAAACAAACGTGGCGCTAGCCACTTTGTTCTAAAAAATTATTGAAAAAGGAGGTAATATTATGTTAGATATTAAGCGGATACGTACAGAATTAGAAGACATTAAGGCGGCAATGGAAAGAAGAGGCGAGGCAGATTTTAACCTTGATGAGGTTATTAATCTTGATGACGAAAGAAAGAATTTGCTCCAAAGAGTGGAGCAAATGAAAAATGAACAAAACACAGTTTCAAAAGAGATTCCAAAGCTAAAAAAAGAAGGTAAAGATGTAAAGGAAATAATGGGAAGAATGAAAGAGCTGTCAGGAGAAATTAAGGTATTGGACAATCGGGTCAAGGAAGTAGAGGATGCCTTAAGGGAGATTATGCTTAGGATTCCCAATGTTCCTCATCCTGATGTACCCCAGGGAGAGACTGATGATGATAATGTAGAGGTTAGGAATTGGGGCGAACCTAGAACCTTTGATTTTGAACTACAGGCCCATTGGGATATCGGAAGTAATTTAGGGATACTGGATTTTGAAGCGGCCGCTAAGGTAACGGGGGCTAGGTTTACGGTTTATAAAGGGACCGGCGCTCGATTAGAGAGGGCTCTAATCAATTTTATGCTAAACCTTCATACAGAGGAGCATGGGTATACAGAGGTTCTGCCCCCCTTCATGGTAAATCGAAACAGTATGACGGGAACAGGTCAGCTTCCTAAATTTGAGGAGGATGCCTTTAAAATTCCTCAAAAAGACTATTATCTCATTCCTACGGCTGAGGTACCAGTAACAAATATTTATCGAGATGAAATTGTTGATGGTGAAGTATTACCCATTAAGTACGTTGCCTATACCCCCTGTTTTCGTTCTGAGGCAGGCTCAGCTGGAAGAGATACCCGAGGCCTAATTCGTCAGCATCAATTTAATAAGGTTGAGTTAGTAAAGTTTGTAAAACCTGAAGAGTCCTATCATGAACTTGAAAAACTCACTCAAAATGCTGAAAAGGTACTACAGCTATTAAATCTGCCTTATCGTGTTGTTAAAATATGCACCGGAGACCTAGGATTTACAGCTGCCTTCAAGTATGATATTGAGGTATGGATGCCCAGCTACAACCGGTATGTAGAGATTTCTTCTTGCAGTAATTTTGAAGATTTTCAGGCAAGAAGGGCCAATATACGTTATCGTCCAGAATCTAAGGGTAAGGTAGAATTCCTCCATACCTTAAATGGATCAGGTCTTGCAGTAGGGCGAACCTTTGCCGCCATTCTCGAGAATTTCCAAAATGAAGATGGCAGTGTAACTATACCAGCGGTACTAAGACCCTTCATGGGGATTGAAAAAATAGGCAAAAAATAAAAACCAGTGAACGAAGTGCACCTCTGGATGAAGTATCTATCCCTGGGCGCACTTCTAAATCACTTCTATCCGTTGACCTGACTTAAATTTTATGCTAAAATATTTTATGTGTTATTCTTTAAGCATGTTTCCGTAGCTCAGAAGGATAGAGCGACTGCCTCCTAAGCAGTAGGCCGTGGGTTCGACTCCCGCCGGGAACACCATAACATTAGGTCAAAATAGATACAGGGCTGAAAAAGCCAGTGTTTATGCGGCCTGACGAGGGTTTTGAATGAAAAATTCAGAACCCTCGTTTTTGTTATAGAAAAGTTCAACAACTGAGTTATCTAGCCTAGCAGTGTATTGACATTGAAATCTCTTCCTGGTCCTCTATAACGAGGATATTTTAACTCGTCTTTTGTGCCTTCCCCTATTAAAATTGCTGACTTGGGGCACTGGCTGTAGCATCTTAAACACAGTATACAATTATGTTCAAACACGTAGTTTTCTTCACTTCTTTTTATGTTTTGCGTTGGACAAATCTTTTCACATTTACCGCATTTAATGCATCGTGATGTATCTACATGAAATTTTCTGCTTATTGTATCGATCATCTTATCAACATGGGCCCGTTGAAAATTTCCAAGAAGATGGCCTAATGCCTTATTACCAGTAATCGTTATTTCATCATTAGCAATTGCATGAGAGAGCTTTTTAACCTCTTTTAGTGTTTTATTGAGTAGATTTTCAAGACGATAATCATTCTTGGGCTTATAAAATCTGAATTGCGGTAGATGAATATTATTCATCATTCTAAAATGCATTGTCTGTTTAAGCCTAAAGCCTTTTTGAATAAGCACTTGACCTATAAAATAAGCAGTGTCGCCAGATGCCAATGCTTGAGTAGCAAAAACGCTGGCAGATTGATTGGCAGCTGCCTTAGGAAATTTGTCAATAAAATTAAGCATGATCTTTGGTGCTGTTGAGCCATATACAGGGAACCCTAATACGATATGATCTGTAAATTCAATCTGCTCCAATATGTTTTCCTTGGATATTGCTTCAATAGAATAGCACTCTACTTGATGTCCTTGCTGTGCTAGTTGTTTTTGTAGTTCATTTGCAGCCCACCAGGTATTACCTGTACCGCTAAAATAATAAATCACAATTTTTTTCATAGCTGAACCTCCTATACTAAGTTATATTGCTCAATGATTAGATCTACAAATAATTCCCAAGCACTTTTAGCTTGAGTTTGGTTATGATGGATTAAATAGTTCATGCCAATACCGTCTAAGCTCATAAGAATTAGATCTGTTAAGGTTTTTAATGTATTATCTTCAATATGGTTACTGCAAAGGCTGTGCAGTTTTGTAAAAACCATCAGGCTAAATTTTTGATAGCAATTTTGTACAATTTGCTGTAAAGTATCATCGTGCATGCTTGCTTGATAAAGGCTTGCAAAAGCCTTATAAATTGTAATATGCTGTTCATTGGCAGAAAAACTTGAGTTGCCTAGTGCTTTCAGATACAAACCTACATTTTCATAATGATTTTCTTGTATAGGGTTAATGATCTGGTTATATAATCTCTCAAGGATCAATGATGGTATATCATCCATTTTCTTGTAGTAATGAAATACTGTACTTTTACTAATCTTAACTGTATTTGCTAATTTTGAAGCACTTAAGCCTTTAAGCCCAGATTCGCTTATAATTTCCATAGCCGCATACAAAATGCGATCTGCAGTAGATGTATTTATTTCTTTGCTATTAATCATATGATCACCTCTATAGATTCTATTTTAATATTGATCGATCGATCGGTCAATATTAAATTTAAATTAATTCCTTTTTTCTACAAACAACCTATACCATCAAGTGAAATATCTAATACGCTTTTCACTTGATGTAGTTTTTATCCTACTATAAAACACAACAAAGCCTTCAACACGGAATTGTCGAGGGCTTCACTGTATTTGTCCGGTTATCTTTATCCTAGGATAAAGGGCTCCTTGCTCTATAAGTGTTTGATAAAGATATGCTGACTAGCAAATGGGAATGTAAAGGTCAATTTCTGAATCTGGGTGATCATATCCCAAAAAACGGTTATCGTAAAGTTCAAAGTCCTCTCTCTGGTCGAGGGTTTCCTTGGTGTTTAGAAACCAAGTTCCCCAAATGTAATCAAAGGTCTTTTTTAATTTTCTAAGACTGCCCCTGTGGGTAAATACTGCATAGTGCCCAGCCTTTATAGTTTTGGGAATGAAAGGTTTTGGCAGAGCTGCATATTGTGTTACCTCAAAGGCCACCACCTCAGAAAACCGGACATCGTCATTCATATGGTAGATGGAATTACCCTCATTACAGGCCTCGCATATACCAAAGCCATAACCATTGGTTTTACGGTTTGGGATCTTATCCGCCATGGTCATAAATTGTTGCCATAGGTCGGGTAGTACATTATAGCGTAGGGTGGTCTGCCCCCGAAGGCCAACTGTTTTAATATTGGGCAGCTCAACAATTTTGGGGTGAATTGTGATATTGTGTATAATGTGACGCAACAGCTCGGGCTCTAGTCTTTCCTTTGCACTTAATAGTAAATCCAGCTGATTCTCACGATAGATGCGAGGGCTTACTTGATAAACAGCCTTAAAGGCCCGACTAAAGGCTTCACTAGAGTCAAACCCACTTTCCATTGCAATATCTATAATTCGTTTATTAGAATACAGCAGCTTCTTTGCCCCATCTGCAAGGCGACGTTTTTTAATATAGCTGCCCACACTCTCGCCCAGCACAGCGGAAAACTGTCGAGTTAGGTGATAATAGGAATATCCTGCTGCACTGGCCACATCCTTAACTGTTATATTTTCTCCTAAATGCCTTTCAATATAATCAATAGCATTTTCCAAAGCTTTTAGATAGTCCACAGGACACCACTCCTTAAGGGTTTATGGGTGATTTAGAGGGACGTACTCACTAATTTCTGGAATAAAGGGTTCAGAGTAAATTTCAATTTCCTTTTCTGCAGAAGGAAGAGGATCTTGAATGCTGTATTGATCCCATCCATTTTCTTCACGTCCTCCCCAGCATAACTCTATCGTACCACAGGCTGGGTCAATCACCATACTTTTAGTTGTACCGAAAAATTCATTGAAGAAATGAAAGGAAAGACCGTTGGGATACTTAGCAAGCAGCATTTCCTTTAGATCTTCACTGGTGATCTCTCTGGCCCCATCTAATCTCTGTCTTATCCATTCATAGCGGTGAAGAGAGTGGACCATTGCCCTAGGTTCAATGGAAATTAATTCAGGCAGAATCGGATGGTTTGTAGCCCATAGGTATTGAGCGCCTTGATCAGAAGAAATTTTTTTGATTCCCCTGTGACCATCTAAGATTTCTACCAGGGCAATATTCCCAGATTTGTCCATTAGCATAAGATTGAGGTTGAAGGCGATGGGGATTTCCGCCATGAAATCCAAGGCTTCCTCCACATTTTTACAGTTTTCCAGCAGAGAACGAATTAAGGCCCAAAATTGTAGTCCAATCAATTTCGGTTTACCCATAAAATCCAGGGAGCCTACGGGAAAGCCGCAGGAACTCATGGTGACTGCAAGCCCATGCTGGTTAAACCCATCGTCTCTCCCAAAATGGAGGACACTGGTTCCAAGATGGGTATACTTACCGGATACACTGGTTTTGACCAGTGTAAAATCCTCTGCCTCATGGCTGAACTCATAGTTACGGGCAAGGAGAGGCCTGTTATTTTTAGTCATGGAAGGCAACAGGGAAATCTGGCTACAGTTGGGCTTTAGATAGGTCATACCATAGTAAAAAATTTTTGTTAGGGGTACCTGAAGGGCATCGGCAAAGCCTTGAATCTCTTCATTTAGCCCAGGGCACCACCGGGAAAACATTGCTTGGGCCTTTTTTACCTCAGTAAGATCAAATCCCTGAAAGCCAGCAGTATGAAGTTTTTGTAAGGGAGGTATGGAAGCAGTAATTTTTCCTAGGGTTGCGCCAATCTCATAGTGACTACCTCTAAGCTCTATGGTTCGTGCTTTAATTTTCATATTAAATTTCCTCCTTAATCAATATGTCATAGCTCTATTTTAATGAAATACAGATAAAAATACATGATAATTCCTGCGGTATTTGCCCTACAGCAGATTATTCCCATACTCCTTCCCCTAAGCAGTAGACTAAAATGAAATCTGGGATAAATTCATAGTATAGCTGCTTTTTATGCTATAATACTAATAGATTGCTTGTTATTATGTTATTTTTATATTTAAAAGCTTAAATAAAAAGTTTGAAGGGAGTATTATCCTATGGAGAAAATTTTGTTTATAAATGCATGTGTCCGTGGCTCTGAAATTTCAAGAACCTATTGGCTGTGCCGTGAGTTTCTAAAGGAGTATAAGTCTCTTCATCCCGACATTGAGGTAGTAACCCTTAATCTGGAGGAAGAAGGTCTTGCACCTTACAATTTATCCATGCTCAATCAGCGGAATCGGCTGCTCAAAGCCAATAGAAAGGACCATGAAATATTTAATTATTCCTATCAATTTGCCTCTGCTGATAAAATAGTTATTGGTGCACCCTATTGGGATTTATCTTTCCCCGCTGTGTTGAAGGCATATATTGAACACGTGGCCGTTAGCGGAATTACATTTCATTATACTGAAAACGGAGAAGAAGGGCTTTGTAAAGCAGAAAAAATGATGTATATCACAACTGCAGGAGGATATATCAATTCTGCTGATTTTGGATATGAGTATATTAAAGGATTATGTAGAATGTTTGGCATTAAAAGCCTTGATGGTATCCGTGCAGAGGGCTTGGACATTGAAGGGGCATCCCCGGAGAATATTTTACGGGATACTAAGAAGGAAGTTATAGAGCAAGCCAGGTTGTTTTAAATAATATTGATCAAACAAAAGCCCCTGCTTCGCATATATGAGTAAGCAGGGGCTTTTACATAAAATCTTATAATGTAATATTTTTAAAGGCTTCGGCCTGTTTTTTAATTCCCACCTCGGTGGCAAAGCGTTCAATACTGGATGCTCCAAAGAAGCCTACAACACCCTTGGTTCTGGAAAGTACATATTTAACATCCTCTGGTTCAGCAATGGGGCCGCCGTGGCAGATTACCATAATGTCTGGATTAATGCCTTTTCCAGCATCGTGAATTGCCTGGATTTTATTGACACAATCATCTAGTGATAAAGCCGTTTGTGCCCCGATGGTACCCTTTGTGGTTAGTCCCATATGGGCCACAAGGATATCGGCGCCTGCCTTGGCCATTTTCACAGCATCCTCTTCATTAAATACATAGGGGGTTGTTAAAAGACCAATTTCATGGGCCTGTCTAATCATTTCCACCTCTAGATCATAGCCCATACCTGTCTCTTCAAGATTCATCCTGAACACACCATCAATCAGCCCTACCGTAGGGAAATTCTGTACTCCCACAAAGCCTGCATTTTTGATTTCCTTTAGGTAAACATCCATTAATCTAAAGGGATCAGTACCGCATACCCCAGCCAAAACGGGGGTTTTTTTCACCACGGGCATTACCTCTCGGCCCATTTCCATAACAATTTCATTGGCATCACCATAGGGTAGTAACCCAGCCAAAGAGCCTCTGCCAGCCATTCTATACCTGCCTGAATTGTAAATAATAATTAAATCAACTCCACCGGCCTCTGCACTTTTTGCAGATATGCCTGTCCCTGCACCTGCTCCAATAATTAAATTTCCCTTTTCAGCCTGTGCCTTCAAATTATTTAATACCACTTCTCGTGTTAATCTCATAGCGATAACCTCCATATCATAAGCTTTATTATTTTTTCATTAATGATATTAATTTCTCTGCTGCAAAGGTAGCAAAGGAGCTATCATTAATATCCGTATCCAGCTCCACCAGCTCTACTACGCTGCGGTCAATGTTGTTTCTTATGGAATCGAACAGCGCCGCATCCTCCTCAGGGCCAAAGAAGGCCTGGCCTTTAACATCTATTGCTGAAACACCCTTTAAGGGTAATAGAAGAACGGTGGGGCCTGTGGAACGATTTAACTTTTCAGCAATGATTTTACCAAGGGCGACACACTCCTCAGCGGTTGTACGCATAAGGGTCACCGTAGGATTATGCTTATACAAATTTCTGTCTTTAAATTTCTCTGGAACCGTCTCAAAGGGGCCAAAGTTTACCATGTCAAGGGCACCCACAGAAACAACCTGGGGAATGCCGCTTTTTCCTGCTGCCTCCAGCCGATTTTTTCCTGCTGCTAGTACGCCTCCAACCAGCTCATCACACCATTCTGTGGTGGTTAAATCCAGCACACCATTAATAAAGCCTGATTCAATTAGGTTTTCCATACTCTTTCCCCCAGTGCCGGTGGCATGAAAGACCACTACTTCATAGCCGGCCCTTTCTAAAAGCTCCTGTGCCTTTGTAACACAAGGAGTGGTAACACCAAACATGGTCGCTGCAATAATCGGCTTTTTCTCCTTGGGTTTTTGCGGATCATTGGTGACCATTCCTACAATGGCATGGGCAGCATTAGAAAGAACGACAGAAGAAATGGAGTTAATTCCTGAAACATCCACCACTGAATGCATCATAGTTAAATCAGAAACCCCCACATAGGGACGGGTATCACCCGAAGCCATGGTAGAAACCAGCAACTTGGGTATACCTACGGGTAAGGCTTTCATAAAGGCAGCCGCAAGGGAAGATCCCCCCGATCCCCCAATACTGATGACTCCGTCAAATCCCTTCTCTTCATAGAGATTTTTACTAATCTGGGCAGCTCCCTTGGCCATAGTTTCCATGGCGTAGCTTCGATCATTTTTATCTTTCAAGTCCTGAATATCTGCACCGACAGCCTTTACTACCTGGGCATTAGTTATATCTGGTGTAAAATAGGGCTCTTTTACCCCTACATCAATGACCAGTGTTTCTAAACCCTTGGCCTTAATTAAATCTTTAATAAATTTAAGCTCAAGGCCCTTTGTGTCCAATGTACCGACTATTGCTATCTTTTTCATAATAGTCCTCCTCTTTTAAATTAAATGTAAAGTATAAAGGTTTAGTAAAAACATGCTTGTTGACTTACAAAAAAAGGAAATAAAAACAGTCCTTACTATAGTGTGCCTCAATAGCTAAAAAAATTCTCAGATTTATTTTGCTTAACTATCTTAGTAAATGCCCTAAAAGTCGGCCATTTACGTCTATGGCAACTTCCCTGCCACAGCAATGTCGCTTTTACTACAATGGTGAATATTTTCTCAGTTTTTCAGTTAATACTATTGTATCATCAAAAACAATGCAGATAAATAGCAATTGACAACTAGTATCCCGTCGCAGTTATGGAAAATAGTGAAAGATACTTTGCTAACGTTAATTTAAGTTGTGTTACTGATTATTTTATGCTATAATCAAATCTGGCTATTGAATGGGCCATGGTATTTGGGAGGTATTTTTGTTGGACCAGCAATTTATGGAACTGGCCTTAGAAGAGGCGAAAAAGGCATTTGATAAAAAGGAAGTTCCCATTGGTGCAATTGTTGTAAGAAACAATGAGATCATCGGTGCAGGCCATAATGTAAGGGAAACTGCAAAAAGTGCTCTGGCCCATGCTGAGATTGTTGCGATTCAAAAAGCCTGTTTAAATTTAGGGGGATGGCGGTTGACAAACTCTACTCTGTATGTTACAATAGAACCCTGTCCCATGTGTGCAGGGGCAATTCTACAAAGCAGAATTGAGCGAGTTGTGATAGGGGCAATGGACCCAAAGGCCGGAGCTTGTGGCTCTGTGGTGAACCTTCTCGATAACCCTAAGTTTAATCATCAGACAGAAATTATAACTGGAGTTTTAGAAGAAAAATGCAGTCAGATTATGAAGTCTTTTTTTAAAACACTCCGGCAAAGGAAATAATCATTGTGGAGAGGTGTCCGAGTTGGCTAAGGGGCACGCCTGGAAAGCGTGTAAGGCCGAAAGGCCCCGCGGGTTCGAGTCCCGCTCTCTCCGCCATTATACAGTTTAATAGTTTGCTGTGCTAGACGGGGAGGTAGCGGTGCCCTGTAACCTGCAATCCGCTATAGCAGGGTTTAATTCCTCACCTAGGTTTGTTGTATGTAGGGCTGGCTGAAGTAAGTGGTGATGAAAGTTGGGTCCTACGCAATGGGAGCTTACAAACCCCGCCAGGTCCGGAAGGAAGCAACGGTAAGTAATTACTTTCGTGTGCCGTAGGGTGGCCTAATTAGAGCTAACTGCTTTAGTATCGCCTATGGCAACCTGTCAAAGTGAGGTGCACAGCATTACATAATTATAGAATATAGAGTATGGGGTTCCATGCTTTTTTCTGTTTTAGGAAACCACTTTTTTAGCAAATGCCTCAAAAAATAAAACACCGCCTGTTTGAATACCAGGCGGTGTTTTTGTAAATCCACAATATACCAGTTAATATATAAAAGGGCTGCAGAACTAAATGCCCTGTAATAAGGGTTACCATAGCAGCTGTAGAAGGGAACCAGGGGTTCCCCTGGGGAAAACAGCCTGCTACTTTTATTAAGGGGTCTATTAAAAAAGAACGATACTGCCATTAGTTGTGTAGGCCTTTAAATCCAGCGATTCCTCTAGTCCACCCCCATGCTTGTATTGGGCAACTACCTTTGCGGTGGAATAGCTCTTAACATTTTGTAGATACTCGATTCCAGATGGAAGTTGAATTTTCCCGTTGCTGGTTAAGAGATCAAAGTCAACCCCTCGGAGCGGTAGCTGGTCTGAAATTTGGATGCTGCCATTCGAGGTTTTCATCTTAATAGATTTTAATCCTTTATAATTTATCTGTTCAGCAAGGATTTTTCCATTGGAGGTGAGTAGGTCAATGCGTACAGCCTGTATATCAGATATGGTAATCCTGCTGTTTTTAGTGGCGGCCCAAAGGATAGAGGTGCTAGTATTTTCCAAAATTATTTTTCCATTGGTGCTGGTACAGCCGATCTCCTCTAGGGCACTAATTTCTTGTAACTGAATAGAACCATTTTTAGTACGGCAATAAAGCTTGTTGCATTGTAACTTTTCTATAGAAATAGAAGCATTTACTGTTTCAGTATGGATAGTCTCATACATTCTCGCAGGGAGCTTCACCTGTAGCTGTACACAAAGCCTTTCCAAATGCTTAGGAGAAAAAACAATTGAATTTCCCTCTTCCTTTACCACCACGATGGGGCCAGAGACTTTATATTCTTCAGGATCAGCTTTAACAGAGGCCTTAACCTGAATTTTGTCCTGATTCCATGGTTGAATGGTGATCTTTCCATTTATGCCCTTAAAGGTTAGGGTGGGCTTTTCGTTAGTATTAATGGTCTGCTCTATTATTTCCTCGTAGGATTTAAATCGCGTGCTTGTATCAAAATGAAAACTACCCGATTCAACAATATTCCCGATTACATCCACGAGTTTTTCAGCAAAATTAACGGATTTATCGGCAATTTCTGCTCCCAGGTGCCCCATTCGCTTCCCAAAATGTTCACCAAAGTCCTCTAATTTATCCTCTAGCTCTGCCCCTAGATTTTCCATTCGCTTACCGAAATTCTCCATTTTTCGCTCAAGACCCTCTTCTGCTGTACTTGAGGAGCCTTTACTAAATGGATCATCCTTTTGAAAGGAATGGGCAGGGTCCTTAGCAAATTGATCATATTCCTCATCACCAAGGGCATCCAGAAGCATTTCTGCTTCCTTTTCTGAAATCTTTCCTTCCTCCAACAGCTTTAAAATCATTAATCTTTCTTCGCTCATTAATTTACACTCCCTTCGCTTGCATGAAATCTATTCCTTTAATAAATTAGCAGCTTCCTCAGCTGTTATTTCGCCACGGCTCAGCTTTTCTAATATTTCCTTTTTATTCACTGTCACCACTGGAGCTGAATGATGGCCCAGGGCTTGAATTACATTTTCTAGCTTGCTTCTGACAGTAGGGTAAGAAATCCCCAATTCCTTTTCAATTTCTTTAATATTACCTCGGTTTTTTAAAAATACATCGATAAAATCCCTGTGTTCCTGTGAAAGCTTTGAAAACTTACATAATTCAAATTCCCCTTCTATGGTTGTTTTGCAGTGGGAGCAATGAAGTCTTGTAACCTTCATATCATGATTACAAACAGGACATCTTCCCAAAACTTCCTTTTTCATTATTTTCACTCCTTTTTGAGGTAGTCAATATTTTATATGGTGCTATAGCTTTATAATATAGTTTAAAATAAAATATGTCAATATTAAAATTAAAAATAGTAAATATATTTTTTGAAAAAATTAATATATTTAATTATAAAATTAAAATGAATAAAATCATCTCCATAAGGGAATATAATTCCTACTGTAAAATAGTCTCGACTATGGCACAATACATTGAAGAATATTGCAGGTATTGGTATACTAAGGGTATAATTGTATAAAATCAAGGCTTGGAGGAAATAGCATGAATAAACAGGTAGATGTAAGGGGAATGAATAGTCCGTTACCAGTAATTCATACGAAAAGGGCATTGGCTTCCATTGACCAGGGGATTGTTACGGCAATTGTAGATAATGAAAAGGAACTAGAAAATATATCAAAGCTTGCAGATGGCTTAACCTTAAAGGTGGATATAAAAAAGGGTCAGGAGGCGTATTATATTAATATTTATAAGGAGCGGTCCATAGCCGGCCTTGAGGGAATGGACCTGGAGGGAGATGAAAGTCCTAAAAAGGATCTGGTCATTGTCATTACCGATGATAGCCTTGGGGAAGGAGCCCGTGAATTGGGAAAAATATTAATGAAGGGCTATCTGTACGCTTTAACAGAAAACCTCCCCTATCCCAAAACCCTTATTTTCGTTAACAATGGTGTAAATTTAACGGTAGAGGGAGCCGACTCTATTGAGCATTTACGGATGTTGGAGGCCAATGGGGTTGAAATATTATCCTGCGGTGTCTGCTTGGACTATTATAAAATTAAGGACAAGCTGGTGGTCGGGGGAGTCAGTAATATGTACACCATCGTTGAGAAAATGAATAATGCTAAAAACACAATAAAACTATAATGGAGAAATAAAATGATAAGTAGTAGCATTTTTGTAGTTGTATTTGAATCGACTCATTTTGCCTTAGGGGCAGAAAAAATCCTTCAGGAGAAGGGTTATTCCTATGATATTATTCCCACACCACGGGAGATTACGGCAAGCTGCGGCCTATCAATTCGATTTGACCAACACCTGCTTGAGGAAATGAAAAATTTAGTGTCCTTGAAGGAAATAAGTATTAAAGGAATTTTTCAGCTGTTAAAACTAGATGGTGAAAAGAAAGTACAACGGATTTTATAAATCCAGCTAGAAGGAAAGGGGAAAATAAATGTTTTTAGATACGTTAAAGCAATTGTTCACAGAAACCATGGAATTTATCAAAAATCCAGAGCAATTAACAATTATTGCTGGAAGAGTCATTAATGTAGTTATTACACTATTCATCGCCAGAATCGGAATAAAGGTACTACATTCTATTGTAAATCGTTTTTTTGAATCCCAAAAGAAATCAAAGTTTAAAATGGACATACCCAGGATGGAGACCATGAAGGGGCTTATCAATAGCATTATTAAATACATCATTTACTTTATTGCCTTCACCACCATCATGAAATCCTTTGGTACTGACGTAACTGCTTTAATTACTGCAGCAGGAATCGGTGGGCTAGCCTTTGGTTTCGGTGCCCAGAACCTTGTAAGAGATATTATTACAGGATTTTTTATTTTATTTGAAGATCAGTTTGGAGTAGGGAGCTATGTTGAGATTGACGGGGTAGATGGTATTGTTGAGGAAATGGCCCTTAGAGTGACAAAAATCAGAGGATTCAATGGAAATTTATATATTATACCCAATGGTGAAATTAAAAAGGTGACTAACCGAAGTAATGGAAATATGAGGGCTCTTATAGAGATGTCTATTGCCTATGAGGAAGATATTGATCAGGCCATCGAGGTCTTAAATCGGGCTTCTGAAAAGCTTAGAAACGAAAATAAAGCTATTGTCGAGGGCCCAACGGTTTTAGGAGTAACTGGACTTGGAGCCTCAGAGGTGGTAATCTCCGTTGTAGCTAAAACCATTCCCATGGAGCAATGGGCTGTTGAAAGACAGATGCGTAAAAATTTTAAGGAAGCCTTTGATAAAGCTGGAATTGAAATACCTTACCCCCATAGGGTTGTTATTAATAAAGAAACCCATTCTTGATTGGTAAATTAAAGCGTTATAATAGTAAGTAAAAGATTGGGGATCTACGTTAAATTAATTCAAAGAAAGGCAGGTGAATTCGGTCAGGGAGACTATTATTCTGACCGGCATCATGGCTATAAAATTAGAGGTTGGAGATGTGGTAGAGCTAAGAAAGCAACATCCCTGCGGAAATCATCATTTTGAAATCATGAGGACAGGGGCAGATTTTAGAATCAAATGCTTAAAATGTGAAAAGCAGGTATGGCTTGCCAGAACAGAGCTGGAAAGAAGAATAAAGAAGATTACCCCCAGGGAAGCAGAAAAGTAATTAATTTGCTTTGTTAAAAAATTTGAATTTATATATAAAAATTATAGAACCTGTATTTTAGCCCTATCAAAAATGATATAATGTAAGGGCATAATAACGTTTTCATCCTTATTATTACTTAATCGGAGGTGTTTTTGTGGCTATCAAATTTGCACGAAGAATGGAAAATTTAAAAGCATCAGAAATTCGAGAAATTTTAAAGCTAATCGAAAATCCTGAGGTGATTTCCTTTGCCGGAGGACTTCCTGCGCCTGAGCTTTTTCCTATTGAGGAAATGAAGCGAGTGGCGGAGTTAGTTTTAGATGAAGCAGGAAGTCAGGTCTTACAGTATAGTACCACAGAGGGCTATTTGCCCTTAAGGGATAAGATTGCAAAACGGATGGAGCTTGTGGGAATTCAGGCAAAGGCAGAGGATGTTCTTATCACCAGTGGTTCTCAGCAGGGACTTGATTTTACAGGAAAGATATTTTTAGATGAGGGAGATATCGTTGTCTGTGAAAGCCCCAGTTACCTTGGTGCAATTAATGCTTTTAAATCCTATTCTCCACAATTCGTTGAAGTATCCACCGATGATGAAGGAATGCTTATGGATGAGTTGGAAGAAGTTCTTTCAACTAAGAAGAATGTAAAGGTAATCTATACAATTCCAGATTTTCAAAATCCAACAGGGAAGACCTGGTCCATCGAAAGACGTAAAAAATTAGTTGAGCTGGCTAACCACTATGATATACCCATTATTGAGGACAATCCCTATGGAGAGCTTCGGTTTGAAGGTGAAAGACCACCATCAATCAAATCCTTTGATACAGAGGGAAGGGTTGTTTTCCTAGGTACTTTTTCTAAGACCTTCTGTCCTGGCCTAAGGATAGGCTGGGTATGTGCTGAGAAACCCTTACTTCAAAAGTACATTCACGTAAAGCAAGGGGCAGACTTGCATACAAATGGTATGTCGCAACGGGAATTAGATAAATTTTTAGAGTTGTATGATTTAGATGCTCATATTGAGAAGATTAAGAACGTTTATCGAAAACGACGGGATGTTATGATGGAGGCCATCAAAGAGCATTTCCCTGAGAATTTGAAATATACTTATCCGGAGGGAGGGCTATTTTCTTGGGTAGAGCTTCCTAGCCATGTTAATGCCAGGGATCTATTCCTTAAGGCCCTAGAGCTGAATGTAGCCTTTGTTCCCGGTGGATCCTTTTACCCTAACGGAGGCAAGGAGAACACCTTTAGACTAAATTATTCCAATATGTCAGAGGAAAAAATTAAAGAGGGAATCAAGCGACTTGGAAAGGTCTTAAAAGAAGCGTTATAAAAAACACAAGGGAGAGCGTTGAATTCGCTCTCCTTTGTGCATTGTAAGGGGGAGATTGGGATGAATAAATGTAATATTGTGGGGGCTATCTCAATAATAGCTTTGCCTGACAATGACCTTTCTATACATAAATTTTAAATAAAAAATGATGAGAAAAAGATATTTATTGTTGTGAAGCTGGTGAAATAAAGTTTAAAAAATTAAATTCTGACAATAGAATAGATAAAAAACCAATAACAGGTGTATAATTTAAGCATATGGATAACAGATGAAGGAGAAGCGATTTAATGGATAAATCAATTCTTAGGGATGCTACTCAACGGCCGAAACTATTTATTAATCGGGAATTAAGCTGGTTAGCCTTTAATGATCGTGTTTTAATGGAAGCCAAGCATAAAGAAAACCCTCTTTTGGAAAGATTGAAGTTTTTATCAATCGTTTATTCCAACCTGGACGAATTTTTCATGGTACGGGTAGCTTCCTTAAAGGATCAGGTCAACGCAGGCTTTAATAAAAAAGATCCCTCGGGAATGACGCCTAAGCAGCAGTTAAAGGAGATTTCTCTACGGGTGCACCAAATGGTCCATAAACAGTATAATGTACTGAACAGAGGCCTATTACCCAAATTGAGGGAGAAGGGAATAGAAATCAAAAAAATGAAGGGGCTGGATGGCACAGAGCGGGACTTTGCAGAAAAATACTTTAAGAAACAAATATTTCCTGTGTTAACGCCTATAGCCCTAGGTCCAGGCAGGTCATTCCCGTTGATCTTGAACAAAAGCTTAAATGTAGGCGTTTTACTTCAAGGGAATTCCTTAGAAGCTGATTTTATTTTTGCTACTGTCCAGGTACCGGCTATGCTCCCCAGGCTAATTAAATTACCCCATGGGAAGAAAAACACAGCCTTTATTTTGCTAGAGGATTTGATTCAAGACCAGATTCAATGTTTATTTGGGGCTAGAGCCATTGCTGTTTCTCCCTATCGGATTACTAGAAATGCTGACCTCAGTATTGAAGAAGAGGAGGCAGAGGACCTGTTAATAGAAATAGAAAAATCTCTGCAAAAAAGAAAGTGGGCAGCGGCAGTTCGACTTGAGGTAGGGCAGAATGCTCACCAGGATATGGTGAAGCTTTTAAGGGAGTCTTTAGAAATTCATCATGGAGATATTTACTATGTAAATGGGCCCTTGGATTTAAGCTTTGTTACAGCCCTATATACTATGCAGGGCTATGGAGCTCTCAGGTATCCTCAGCATGCTGTATCAATTCCCCATGATATCAGCCAGGAGGAAAGCATCTTTGAAGCAATTGCTAAGGGGGATTTACTTTTACATCATCCCTATGAATCCTTCAAGCCAGTGGTGGACTTTATAGAAGGGGCAGCGAGAGACCCTAGGGTATTAGCAATTAAACAGACCCTTTATCGTGTCAGTGGCGATTCTCCCATTATAAAGGCCCTGGCAGAGGCAGCTGTCTATGGAAAACAAGTAACAGTGCTGGTTGAATTAAAGGCAAGGTTTGACGAAGAAATTAATATTCAGTGGGCCAAGCAGCTAGAAAAAGCAGGCTGTCATGTAATATATGGGCTGGTGGGCCTGAAAACCCATTGCAAAATTACACTGGTGGTACGACAGGAGGAAGCGGGAATACAACGATATGTTCATCTGGGTACAGGAAATTACAATGATTTAACAGCAAAGCGGTATACCGATATCAGTCTATTCACTTGCAGACCTGAGTTTGGAGCTGATGCGTCGGCCACCTTCAATATGCTGTCAGGTTATGGCCAAACCCCTAGCCTGGAACAATGGGTCCTTGCCCCAGGGGACTTAAGAAAAAAATTTTTAGAGTTGATTGAGCGAGAGAAAAAATATGCTGCCATGGGTTTTAAAGCTAAGATTATTGCTAAGATGAACTCCTTGGTAGATACTGAAATTATAGAAGCCCTCTATGAAGCCTCTAATAGCGGTGTAAAAATTCATTTAATTGTTCGGGGAATCTGCTGTTTAAGGCCAGGGATCAGGGGACTTAGTGAGAATATAACCGTAAGAAGTATTGTAGGCAGATTTTTAGAGCATAGTAGAATATATTACTTCTTAAATAAAAACCAAGAAGAGGTGTTTTTATCCAGTGCCGATTGGATGCCAAGGAATCTTGACCGCAGGGTAGAACTGCTCTTCCCTGTAATAGAACCTGGAATTAAACAGCGAATTATTCAAATGCTTGAGATTGAATTGATGGACAATGTACGGGCCAGTATCTTGAATATTGACGGAAACTATAAAAAAATAGACAAACGGGGAAGAAAGAAAATAGATTGTCAAGCTCATTTCTTAGCCTTAGCAGCGGACAATAGTTCCCTAACCAACGAAACGTAAGCCTGATTTTTAGTCCCTTATGCCAGTGAAACAAAGTAAAAAATCAGGATAATATCAGGAAGGTGATGGATAGGTGGTAAATAAGCTTGCAATCATAGACCTCGGTTCCAATTCTGCAAGAATGATTATTATGAAGGTTTATGAAGACAATTCCTATAAAATGATCGATCAGGTAAAGGAAATGGTACGATTAAGCGAGGGAATGGGAGAAGCAATGACCCTTAAGCCCAGAGCCATTAAAAGAACCATTAATGCCCTGGGACTATTTAAAAAGCTAATAGAGGTTCATCAGGCAGACCAGGTTTATTTAATGGCTACTGCAGCCGTAAGAAATGCTAAAAATCAACAGATGTTTTTAGAGAAGGTAAGAATAGAAACAGGGCTTCATTTTAAGGTAATAAGCGGAAAAAAGGAAGCCTACTACGGGTACTTAGGTGTAATTAATACCATTGATATAGCAGATTGCGTTATAATCGATGTGGGGGGAGCCAGTACAGAAGTTGCCTTGGTTAAAAATCGGCAATTAAGGGAATCCACTAGCTTTCCCTTTGGGGCGGTTCTTTTGAGTGAGCAATTTCTTGAAAAGGATAAAATAACCTCAGGAATGCTGAAAAAACTGGAGGATTTTATTATCGAAAAATTTAAAACCGTATCATGGTTAGAAATGGGCTGTCATCTACCGGTGGTAGGCTTAGGGGGAACAGCCCGTACCTTTGGTAAAATTGACAAAAAGAAAATAGGGTTTCCTCTTTCAAGTCTTCATAATTATCAGCTGACCTTCTCGGCGGTTCATGACATATACAAAAAGGTGGTAAAGGCTGATTATAGGCAACGAAGGGCCATTGAAGGTATTAATAAGGAACGGGCAGATATTATTGCAGGCGGCATGGCACCCATTAAGGTGCTGATGAGCTGCCTTAATGCTAAGGAACTTATTATCAGTGGAAATGGCCTGAGGGAAGGGATATTTTTTGACCACTATGCAAGGACTTGTTACAAAGGTAAATTATTAGAGAATGTTTTACACCATAGTGTCAATAATATACTAAAAAACTATAAAGTCAATCTCAAGCACAGTTATCATGTTCAGGGGCTGGCCCTTTCAATCTTTGATCAAACGAAGCTCCTCCACGGCCTTGAAGGTAATGAAAGAAGGCTGCTTGCTGTAGGGGCCCTGCTCCATGATATTGGTAATTATGTCGATCATTACAATTATCATAAGCATGGGTTTTATTTGGTGTTAAATTCAAGATTAAATGGCTTAAGAAATCGAGAATTGGTAATGTGTGCTTTTATTGTAGCCCTGCATCGAGACCTGGATTATAAACCCGATTGGCGGGAATATCAAATGCTGTTAAGCAAAGAGGATTATAGGATAGTCCAAAGGCTAAGCCTTTTAGTTCATATTGCAGAAAAGCTTGACCGAAGCGAGTATGGAAGTGTTGAAGCTGTGGAATGCTCTATTAAGGAGGATACACTACAAATGACCTTAAAGGCATCATCTCCCCTGGACCTGGAGATTGGAGCAGCTTTAAAGGGTAGAAGGGCCTTTAAAAGGCTTTTTCATAAGAAACTTGAGATTGTACAGCATAGCCAATAAAATGTTTGCATTTTAATATTGGAAATGATATAATTTTTTAATGTGAGAAAATCTTCTCTGCCCTACGAAAAGTGGGGCCGTCTAAGTCCAAAGGGAGGTGAAAATAATGAACAAGTACGAATTAATGTACATCTTAAAGGCAAACACAGAAGAGGAAAAAAGAACGCAGCTATTAGACAAATTCAAAGGTATCGTTGAAGCTAATGGTGAAATTGAAAATGTTGAAGAGTGGGGTACAAGAAAGCTTGCCTACGAAATCAACAAGTTAAATGAAGGCTACTATGTATTAGTAAACTTCAATGCAGCTGCTGATATTCCAAAAGAGCTAGACAGAAACTTAAAGATTGCTGACGAAGTAATCAGACACATGATTGTTAGATTAGAAGCGTAATTTTAAAAGGGGTGGAGTAACGATGAACAGTGTTGTTTTAATCGGGCGTCTTGCCAGAGATCCAGAGTTACGTTTTACTACCAGCGGAAAAGCTGTGGCCACCTTTAGCGTTGCTGTTAATAGAGCTTTTTCTAAAACGAAGGAAGCAGATTTTTTTAATATCGTTGTGTGGGGAAAAACTGCGGAAAACTGTGCTAACTACATTGCAAAGGGCCGTTTGGTCGGAATTCAAGGCAGATTACAGAGCAGGTCCTATGAAACCCAAAGCGGAGACAAACGGTATGTTACTGAGGTAGTGGCAGACCAGGTAGAGTTTCTTGAATGGGGAGATAGAAATACTAATTCCCAGGCCCAATCACAACCAGGGAAATTTAATGACTTTAACTCAGCTGACATAGATTTAAATGATTTTGAAGCCATAGACGACGAAGAAGATATTCCATTCTAGAAGAAGGAGGGAAAAAAATGCTCAATAAGAGAAAACGTAGAACAAAAAAGAAAGTTTGTTCTTTCTGTGCTGATAAAGCAACCCATATGGATTATAAAGATGTTCAAAAGCTAAAGAAATATATTACTGAGCGAGGTAAAATTTTACCAAGAAGAATCTCTGGAAACTGTGCAATTCATCAAAGAGATTTAACACAAGCCATTAAAAAAGCAAGACATATGGCGTTAATTCCATATACAGTAGATTAATTTATAAGGGAGTGGTGAAAACCACTTCCTTTTTTACTACATAGAGCGTTCGTTTTTAGCAAATGTCCTAAAGGCTTACTCTTCTGTTAAATGACCTTATGGTCCTTAACTTCCAATGCTTTTTGACATGATGATTTAAATCACATGAAGGGGGCTATAATTTTAGTATAATATGAATAGAAGCATAATCGAATGGATGGGAGAAAGAAGTTATGAAAATGTTTAAGTTAAAGGAGCTAATCTTTGTTGCCTTAACGGTGGCATTGATGTTTGCTATAGCCTACTTTTTAGTTCCCCTGATGGGGATGCTTCCTTTGCCAGCCTATCGGGCCCTTTTAGTGGCTCCCATTTATGGAGGTGGTGTGTATTTAGCAGTAGGACGAACCCGAAAGTTCGGAACAGTTACCTTAATTGGAACGATTATAGGGGTTATTTTAAGCGTTTTTTCTATACTAATGCTTTTTGTCTCGATCATTTCTGGTTTGTTAACGGACCTAGCTTGCGGATTACCGTTCCGAGGCTACGAAAAACATCGGAACTGCCTAGTGGCCGCAGGACTATTTCCTGCAATACAGATACCACTTGTCTTTTACAGCATGGCCTATACCCTAGGGGGATCCATGGCTGAGCTGATTTCCAAACCAATAGTCATTATTATTCCTACTCTACTCACCTTTGTTCTTGGGTACTTGACAGCTCGGGGAGTATCATCAACCCTTAGGAAAAGAAAGCTACAGGAGCAGCTGTAAGATATGCAACTTTTAGGGTGGTCCAGTTTATTTCTAAAGAATTATAAAACCGTACTTTACCTTCGGTTTTTATGAGATCCTATACAGTAAAGGAGACATAAGGTGATTTGCATTTTTAGAAGTATTTGCAAAACTCACTATACCTCTTCTGCATAATAGTGGGCTCTATAATAATCATATATCTCATCAAAGGTAAATCCAAGGTTTTTAGCTAGGTGTACGTACTTTGCAAAAAGCTTTACATAAATAGTTAGGGAATTAAAATAGATTTCTTGTAAAAGGCTATTTTTTAATAGTGTGATCTGATCGAAAATAGATGAAAAAAGTCTTACTAAGCTTTCTTCCTCTTCTACTGTATTGATTGTATCCTCATCGATTATATTAAAGCCATGAATATTTCCTATGGAAAGTAAGAATTTCATGGCATCTAAATATCTAATAAACAACTTCTCCTTAGGAAGCCTTTCCTTAGCTTTAGCGTACTTATAGCATTTTGTAAGATTTGCGATTTCAGCAGTTTTGACCTGTAGAGCTAGAAATCTAAGGTCAAAGGTGTTATCCTTTCCAAGGGCATCTTCTTCCATTTCGGCTATGGTTTTTATCTTTTGTTCTATTATTTCTTGTATCTTAAATAGTTGATATAATTCCATCGTATTCCTCCCATCAATTTAATATAGCATTAAATTAGCACTAGGTATTAATACTTGATAATATAATTATATCCTATTTTTTTATTTTGTAAATAAATTTTTAAAAAAATGAATACCAATCCTTTATGGATGTTAATATATATCATTATAGGCAAACCATGACTTAAAGCTAAATTTGTACAAAGACTAATATGTTTAAGTTCTCCTTAATATATATGCTATAGGCAAAGGATTAGGAGGAATGATAATGAAAAAAAGCCTAGGGGTAATATTTATTTTCATAATAACAGTCTCATTTTTCAGTGGGAATGTTTATGGAACTCAAAGAGAATATAGTAAGGTGAAGGCCCAGGTTTTATCGGTTGAAGCTGAGAATGATCAAGAAAGCCAAGTGCAAATAGTAGAGGTGAAGGTCTTACAGGGAGAGCTGAAGGGGAAGCAACTGCGATTCACCTATCAACCCATCGCCCTATCAGAATATAATATAGCCCTTAAAAAGAATACAAAAATATTCATTCAATTGACAATAGAGGATAACAAATTAGTGGGGGTTTCCTTCGTTGATGTGGTTAGGGATGGACCGCTTATTCTATTGGTTACCCTATTCTTTCTGCTGATTATACTGTTTGGCGGCTTCAAGGGCTTCAGGTCCTTTATATCCTTACTTATTACAGGACTGTTTATTTTTAAGCTCTACCTCCCCATGATCTTAAAGGGCTACAGCTTTATTTTCACCACAGTCCTTATATGCTGTGGAATCATATTGATTAGCTTTATACTAATCGATGGATTTACTAGGAAGAGCTTCAGTGCTATTCTAGGGACCATTGGCGGCACCCTGTTTTCAGGACTCCTTGCCCTATATTTTGGAAATAAAATTTATCTTAACGGGCTTTCTGACGAAACAATACATATGCTCATTACCCAAACTAATTTAACCATAGATTATACGGGGCTCCTGTACAGCGGAATTACGATTGGGGTATTAGGGGCTATAATGGATGTCAGCATGACCATTACCTCAGTGATTTACGAAATAAAACGCAGTAACACAGCTGTGTCTATTACATCTCTTATGCTGTCGGGACTGGCGGTAGGAAAGGATATTATGGCTACGATGACCAACACTTTAATATTGGCCTATGCTGGCACGTCCCTGCCCTTATTATTTTTTCTTACTCTTTCAGATATGTCAATTATGGGTGCAATCAATTCCCAATTTATAGCAACAGAAATCCTGCGGGCTCTCTGCGGAAGTATAGGCTTAATTTTAACGATTCCAGTGACTTCCTTTATTGCAGCCATTAATTCCTAAGCTAATCGGTTCTAAGCAGGCCCCATAAAAACTTTATAAGCAGGATTTATCACCCTCCTACTAGAATTAATAGGGTAGAAAGAGGTGATTAAATGAAGCAATATGATACCCTGGTTCAAAAAATGCTTACCTATGGAAAAGAACTAGGGGTCTACCTACTGATCAGAATACAAAATACCAGAGAAAAATATATTGTTATCAACAATGGTAAAACTGAGGAAATGGCTTATAACGAGCTGAAGGGAATCGGTATACAGGCCTTTACTCTCAAGGGAGGCTGCGGCTTTGCCACATCAGATAAGATAGACGAAGTAAGCTGCTTAGGCATGGTTAAAATGGCTTCTCAAATTGCTTTTCAAATGGAGATGAGGGGTGACAACCTAAACTGTGAAATATTCAAATTATCCCCAGTGCAAGATCAAACTCTGATAGAATCAGAATATTCCTTCGATTATTTAACCCTTGAACAGGAGGAAAAGGAACTTTGTCAATTTAATCAAGAAATTCTAAAGGCGTATCCCCACCTTTCTATTGAAAGTACCTATCGGAATGTGGTGGATGACTGGCGAATTGTCAGGAGTGATGGAACAGATATTAACTACAATATTCCTAGGGTTATTGTTTCCAGTAACATTACTGCCAGGGGAACCAGGACTGCCACCACCAGGGCAGCCCTTAGCGGCAGCGATTTGTCTGTTTTGATTCATCCAGAAAAGAGAAGTCGTCTGATGAAAAGGACCCATAAAGCCTGTAGGCTGGCAAAGGAACTATTAACAGCACCAAGGCTGCCTAAGGGAAAATATAAAATTATATTAGATTACGCTTTAGCCAAGGGGTTAGCCCATGAGGCCTTTGGACATGCAGCTGAAAGCGATGAAATGAAACTATCTATTTTAGCAGATCAAGAGGGGAGATTTGAGACAGGGAAGCTGGTAGCCAGTTCCATTGTCTCGATTATTGACGAGCCCCTATTGGGGGACTATGCTTATCAGCCCTACAGTCCTAATGGTGTTGTACGGAAGAGGGTAGAAATTGTAAAGCATGGACGGTTAAAGGAAGCCCTAGCGGATACTTTTTCTGCAAAGGATGCAGGGGTAGGGATAACAGGAGCAGCCAGAGTGGAAAGCTATCGGCACATTCCTATTCCCCGTATGTCCAATATACGTATTGAGGTGGAAAATCCTATTCCTATTAAAAAGGAAATAGAGGATATAGAACCCAGGGAGCTATATCAGCTGCTTCAGAACGCAGGCCATCTTAAGCCAGGGGAAGAGGCCCTTTACCTGGTGGGCTACAAGGGTGGACAAGTGAAGCCTAGCCAAGGGGAGTTTGTATTTAATTGCAGTGGAATATATAAAGTTGGTGAAGATATTACCCTATATCAGCCAGAAATTTTTAGCGGTAAAATATTATCCGCACTTCAGTCCATTGAAGGGGCCGTAGGACCATTGCTTTTAGATGCTCAGGGAACCTGCGGCAAGGCAGGACAAGGGGTCCCCTCCAGCGGTGGTTCCCATTATTTTATTCTGCTTCAAGCTAATAGTGAAGTCATTATAGGGGGAGAATAGTCAATGGACAGAGCGGCACAACTAGAAAAACAGCTAAGGGAGTACCAAGTCACTGCTAAAGGTGAGCTTCAAATTAAAGGGTGGTATTTTGGCTTAAATGAAAATGTTTCTATTAAAGCAGGAATGAAGAATAGTCGGATTGGAGGCGTATATAGCTGTCCAAGGGCAGAGGAGTCGGTCCGGGGAAAGGTATATATCATCTGGCAGGATAATAGAAGAAGTGTTGCCTCTCTAAACAGTAATACCACTGAAAATTTCAAAAGGCTGATTAAAATTTGGCGAAGATTTTCCTTCGCAGATGAGACGGCAGCAGAGATTTATAAGGATGATCATTATCCAACTGTAAGGCTCTTTGACCAAGGGGTGCATCAGCTTGTATATGAAAATCAATACCAACTATTTGACTATCTTGATCGATATAATCGTGAAATGAAGGCCTTTCAAATTGAGCATGTGGATGCATCGGTCAGTGCCAGCTCATTTCAGCAGTATATAAAAAATGCTAAGGGGTTGAACATCGAAAATCAAGCCACATCCTTTTCTACCTTCCTGTATGGAGATGGACTCTATGGAAGATCCTATATAAAAAGAAGGTTGATTAAAGAAGAAGAGCTAGACTATTTAATTCGGGAAACCAGTACCACGGTAAATCGATTAAAAAATCGGGAGCCTCTATCTGGGGGAGACATGGCGGTAATCTTGTTACCAGTGGTTTTAAAAAGCTTTATAAACCATTATCTACTGAGCAACCTAAGAGGCAGCCATGTTTTTAACGGAAGATCAGCCTTTACAGCGGCCGAATTTAAGCAGCAGGCTTCGGTGTTGCGGTCAGATATGAACCTGGCCGTTAATACACTTATTGATTATAACCAAGGGTCCTATATTTCTACCTTTGAAGGGGTTTCCGGGGGAAAGAAACAGCTTATTCATAAAGGGCGGCTGCTTTCTCCTATGCTTGACCTAAAGTATGCCAAATTAATGGACCTTGAGCCTACACCAGTCCATGGGGGAACCGGAAGCATACAATTTTACACCGATGAGATGGACTCCTTTCAAGAGCTGTTGAAAACCATTGAAGAGGGCATTATTGTCTACGACGTCTTGGGAATGCATACCCAGGATGCCGCCAGTGGAAACTTCTCTTTAACTGCCCCAAATTGTATTCGAATTGAGCGGGGGATAATGAAGGAAGCCTGTAAAGCAGTGATTACAGGAAACTTTTTTGAGGTGTTGCAGAATCAATTTTCAAGACTTGGCAAAATGCCCCTTGAGGATAACCCCTGTTTATTAATGAAAATCAACGTTATAGGTGAAAAATAGAGGAGGTTCAGCTATGAGCTATGTAATAGCCGGAAATAAATGCTTTGACAGCGAAGAGATACTAAAGCAGATAAAAGAGAAATATCATTTTAAATTAGTAAAGGATTTAACCAAGGGCTCTAAGCGTGACGATACATTAATCTACCAAATTACTCAAAATGTCATGGAATTAAAAGAGGACCTCCTGCAGGATGATTTGGGGCCCCTTGAAGAGGAGGATTTAGTTGAGGAACTGATGGCTCTTGCCGATGAAAAGGTATCAGTAATCGAAGGCATTATTCCATCAGAGTTTATTTGTTATAGCTACTCCTACTACTACGATGAGGGACTTGAAGAGATAAAATGTATTTTTATAGCCCTCGATAAAAAGGTAGGAGACATGCGATTAATGGATATTGCTGAAAGAATACTACGGTCAGTGGACTAAACGAGCTTTTCCAGTCTTTTTAGATAATTGTAATTTTCGTAAAATTTTGATTTAATAGTAATGAGTACAATATAACATACTTCAAAGGGGGAATAACAATGGCAACACCGCAGATTCAGGCGTTTAAAAGAGAAATGGTTGGAAAGAACAGTGTTGCGAAGGAAAGAAAAAA
>SWCA01001755.1_pt1 | contig 34324 bp, 28 predicted proteins | sample 4692961 | NCBI WGS metagenome assembly SWCA01 (sample SAMN10267275, study PRJNA491770) | bioreactor metagenome | isolation source: DHS bioreactor inoculated with | place: Japan: off Shimokita Peninsula
GCGAAATTGCCACTACAAAATACTACTATAGCAATGTGATATCCTTTAAGGAGAACAAAAAAATACAAGAAATAAAAATTCCCTTTACCCAAAAATCCTTTCTCATAAAATATGAGGGATATATAAAAGCAGGCGTGGATATGAAAAATATAAGAATACTAGAAAATAAAAAGGAAAAAATCAAAATAAAGGTTCCTAAGGGTAAAATATTAGATCATGTTATTGACGAAAAAAATATATACGTATACGATGAAAAAACTGCTTTATTCAATAAATTAGGGATAAAAGATATATTTAATGAAATAGCTAAGGAAAAAGAAAAGATAGAAAAAAATTTAATTCAAAAAGGTTTTTTAGAAGAAACGAATAAAAATACAAAGCTTCTTTTAGAAAATGTATTGAGAGATTTAGGATATAAGGAAATAGAAATTGTTTTTGAATAAATATAAAAGTCTTCCTTTGCAAGATTGAAAAGGAAGACTTTTTATTTGTAAGGAAAATATTTGAATATATGTTTTATAATTGATATACTATTTTAAGAAATATCTGAAAATAAAAAGACGGAAATAAAAAAGATGTTTTCAATGAGGGAGAGAGGATTGTGAGGTATAAAGTTACAGATCTTATTGACATTAAAAAATTTCAAAAATTGGCGGATGAATTTTATGAAATAACGAAAATTCCTTCTGGTCTTTTAGATATAGAAGGAAATGTATTAACGGCTACAGGATGGCAAGATATATGCACAAAATTTCATAGAGAAAATGAAAAAAGCGCTTGTAGGTGTAAAAGGAGTGATCAATCTACAAAGCAAAGAGTACAAGGAGGGACGGAATATGATTTTTATATATGTGAAAATGGATTAGTAGAAGGATTCGCCCCTATTATTGTAGAAGGAAAACATATTGCAAATTTATTTTGCGGTCAATTTTTTTTTGAGGAACCAGACATAAACTATTTTCAAAAACAAGCAAAGGAATTTGAATTTGAAGAAAAGTTGTATTTAGAAACTTTATCAAAAGTACCGATTATGTCTAAAGAGAAAATAAAACCGTATATGCGTTATTATACTCAATTAGCAGAAATGCTTTCGAGTATGGGGCTTAATACCTTAAAACAAAAAGAAGCAGAAAAATTATTGAAAAAAAACAATGAAGATTTAGAAAATATAGTGATCGAGAGAACCTTAAAATTAGCGCAAATCAATTTGGCGCTGGAAAAGGATATCTTAAAGCGTAAGGAAGTAGAAAAAAAATTAAAGGAAAGCAAAGAACGATATAAGTATCTTATTGAACTTTTACCTTATGGCGTGACTGTAGTAAAGGAAGAACGTATCTTATTTGCAAACAAGACTATTGCAAAGTATTTAGGAATGAAAGATCCAGAAGAAATCATCGGAAGAAATGTTATAGATTTAATTATGCCTCATTCAGAGTATCTATCAAAGTTTGAAGAAAATAGAAAAAAATTTTTAAAAAAGGAATCCATGCCCTTAACAGAGGAAAGAATGATTCGAAAAATAGATGGGAAAATCATGGATATGGAAACGGTGGTATCCGCTATTCCATATAAAGGAGAAAATGCAATACTCGTTGTTACAAGAGATATATCAGAAAGAAAAAAATTAAATGCACTTGAAAAAAAGATAGAGGAAGAAGAAAATCTATTAAAAGAAAGAATTGCATTAGATAAATTAAAAACCGAGTTTTTTGCTAATTTATCTCACGAATTAAAAACACCAATCAATTTGATTTTTAGCAGTATACAATTATTAGAGTTAAAAATTCAAAATAAGAATATACAAAATAATGAAATCAATATCAATCAATTTATAGAGGTTCTAAAGCAAAACTGTTATCGAATAGTACGATTATCTAATAATTTAATTGATATTACAAAAATAGATTCTGGTTATTTTGAATTAGATCTAAAAAAATGCGATATAGTCAATCTTATAGAAGATATAACCTTATCCTCTAGAGAATACATGGAGGATAAAAAAATAAAACTCATATTTGATACGGAGGTAGAAGAAAAAATAATAGATATTGATCCAGATGCAATGGAAAGAATCCTACTAAACTTACTTTCCAATAGCGTGAAATTTTCAAAAGAAAAAGGATATATAATGGTAAGTATTTACGATAAAGGGGAAAATATAGTTTTATCTGTAAAAGATAATGGTATAGGAATTCCTAGAAATAAATTAAATTTAATATTTGATCGTTTTAGACAAATAGATAAATCCCTTACAAGAAATCATGAAGGAAGTGGTATTGGTCTTTCTTTGGTGAAATCATTAGTAAATATGCATGGAGGAGATATTTTTGTAAAGAGCACTTGGGGGCAAGGAACAGAATTTTTAATCACCCTTCCAGCAAAGCAACCTGAAAGGAAAGAAAATGAATTAAAATTAAACACCTATCAAGAAATGAAAAATAAAAATATAGAGGTGATCCATATTGAATTTTCGGATATTTATTAAAAGGAATGAATAGCCATATGATTTTTTATTAAAAATAAAATTAAAAGCCAGGAGGGATAGTATGGATATAACATGGAGCTTAGATAGCTTGTATACATCTTTTGAAAGTGAAAAATTTAAAGAAGATAAGAAGGAATTCATATCTCAGATAGAAACAATAAAAGCATGGACTTACAAGGAGTTAGAAAATAGTGAAAATTTTTTAGAAAAAATAGAAGCATTTATACAACTAGAAAATGAATTTTTTAATCTATTCACGAAATTATATAGTTATGCAGAACTAAGCTTAAGTGTAGATGCAAAGAATGAAGAGGCAATGAAAACCATTGAAAATATAGAAGAAATCATGACAAAGCTTACAACACCGCAGGTTCAATTTGAAAAATGGCTGTCTTCTTTAGAAAATATAGAAGATAAGATCAAGATTTCTAATGTTTTAAAGGAACACGCTTTTTATATAAGCGAAATAAAAAATAAAAGTAGTTATCTATTAAGTGAAAAAGAAGAAGTTCTTCTTGCGAAAATGAAAAATACAGGATCAAATGCATGGACAAAGCTACAAGAGAAATTAACTTCTACTTTGTTGGTAGAGATGAAAATAGAGGGAAAAGAAAAAAAGCTTCCTTTACCAATTGTTAGAAATATGGCTTATGACAAAGATGAAAATGTAAGAAAAAATGCTTATGAGGCAGAACTAAATGCCTATAAAAAAATTGAAGATGCTTCAGCAGCCTCTTTAAATGGAATAAAAGGAGAAGTCATAACCTTATGTAAACTGAGAGGATACAGTTCTCCCCTTGAAAAAACCTTAATGGATTCTAGAATGGATAAGAAAACCTTAGAGGCGATGCTTACTGCTATAGAAGAAAGCCTTCCTGTATTTCATAAATATTATAAAAAGAAAGGAAATTTATTAGGACATGAAAACGGGCTTCCTTTTTATGATTTGTTTGCACCTATGGGAAAAGGGGATAGGCAGTTCACCTATGAAGAAGCAAAGGAGTACATTGTAAATCACTTTAGAAGTTTTAGTGATAAGCTAGGAGACTATGCAAAACATGCCTTTGAAAATAGGTGGATTGATGCAACACCAAGAGAAGGAAAAAGAGGTGGGGCCTTTTGCCAAAATATTCATGGCATCAAAGAAAGTAGAATCCTTTCTAACTTTACGGGAAGCTTTAGCGATGTAACCACCCTGGCTCATGAATTAGGCCATGGATATCATGGAGAATGCCTTAAAGAAGAAACCTATTTAAATAGCAATTATCCTATGCCTATTGCAGAAACTGCTTCTATTTTTTGTGAAACTATCATAAAAAATGCAGCTTTAAAAAATGCAAGTAAAGAAGAAGCCTTTACCATGCTTGAAAATGACATTTCTGATGCAGGACAAGTGATTGTAGATATATACAGTAGATTTTTATTTGAAAAAGAAGTTTTTGAAAGAAGAGAAGAAGGATCTTTATCGGTAGAAAAATTAAAAGAAATCATGATCAAAGCACAAAAAAAGGCCTATGGAGAAGGATTAGACCACAATATACTACATCCTTATATGTGGGTGTGTAAACCCCATTATTACTATGCAAATGAAAACTTTTATAATTTTCCTTATGCTTTTGGACTTTTATTTGCAAAAGGATTATACGCAAAATACTTAAAAGAAGGAAATGCTTTTGTAAAGGAGTATGATCACCTGCTTTCTATCACTGGAAAAAATAATATTGTAGATATTGCTAAAACGGCTAAAGTGGATATACACTCTCCACAGTTTTGGAAAAATGCATTAAAATTGATCGAAAAGGATATAGAAAAATTTATTAATATAGGATAGAATGGGAGAAAGTAGACAACCATGGGGAGGGAAAAATATGCTTTTATTAAGTAAACAAGACATCGATAAGATTTTTACCATGAAGGATGCGGTAGAAGCAGATAAGTTAGCGTTTGAATTTTTTTCACAAGGAAAGAGCGATGTTCCTTTAAGAGGAAAGATTAATAATAAAAAATATAATGGAACCAATTTATTTATGCCTGGATATGTTGAAGACTTAGACAGCGCAGGAATAAAAATTGTTTCTGTATTTCCAGATAACGCAAAAAAAGGAAAACCTGTTGTGCCTGCAACCATGATTCTTTTAGATGGAGAAAGTGGACAAGTAAATTGTATTTTAGATGGAACTTATTTAACACAACTTAGAACAGGAGCAGCAGCAGGAGCGGCAACCGATGTTTTAGCTAAAAAAGATGCAAAGATAGGTGCGTTAATTGGAAGTGGAGGACAAGCAGAAAAGCAGTTAGAAGCAATTCTTGCAGTAAGAAATTTAGAAATGGTGAAGGTGTTTAGTAGAAATTATGATAAAACAGTGGCATTTGCAAACAAAATGAAAGAGAGCCTAAAAGAATATAAAGCAGATATTGTTCCTGTAAAAAGTGCAGATGAGGCGATTTTGGATGCAGACATTATTACTGCTATCACATCTTCTTCTACTCCCGTGTTTAATGGAAAATTAGTGAAAAAAGGTGCTCATATTAATGGGGTAGGATCGTATACTCCAAATATGCAGGAATTAGATGAATTCATTATATCCTCGGCAGATAAAGTTTTTGTAGACTCCATGGAAGCTATATTTGCTGAAGCAGGAGATATTCTTATTCCCCTAGAAAAAGGATTGATTACAAAAGATAAAATAAATGGAGAAATCGGTAAGGTTATAGGAGGAGAAATAAAAGGAAGAGAAAGTGAAGAGGAGATTACCATATTTAAAAGTGTGGGAATAGCGGTTCAAGATATTGTGACTGGAAGCCAAATTTATAAAAAAGCCATGGCTCTTGGCGTTGGAACCCAAATAGATCTATAAAAGAAAGTCCCAATACTAGTATTGGGACTTTAATAATTCTTCAAAATCCGCTGGGTTTAGGGGTTTGCTAAAATAATATCCTTGAATTTCATCACATCCATAATTTTTTAATAAATCAAATTGCTCTATTGTTTCGATTCCTTCTGCAACAACACTCAAATTTATGCCATGGGCTAAATTAATCAATGAAGAAGCGATAAAAGCATCTTTTGAATTGGAAGTTAAACCGTCAATAAAAGATTTATCTATCTTAATCGCGCTTATGGGTAAGGTCCTTAAATAATTAAGAGAGGAATATCCAGTGCCAAAGTCATCTAAGTAAATAGAAATACCCATATTTTTTATTTTTTTTAAAATTTGAATACTAGAATCAAAGTCATCCATTAAAGCACTTTCTGTTATTTCTAGCTCTAGCCATTTTGGGTCAAGCTCTGTTTCAATTAAAGCATGAACTAACATGTCTGTTAAATTTTTCTGTCTCAATTGCTTTGTGGATAAATTTACTGCTACGAAAAGAGGGGGAAAACCTTTTTGCTGCCAGATCTTGTTTTGTCGACAAGCTTCTTTTAATACATATTCTCCTATAGGCACAATGAGATTCGTTTCTTCTGCTAAAGGGATAAATTCGGAAGGAGAAACAAATCCAAATGTTGGACTAATCCATCTTACTAGGGCTTCCATAGAAATGATTTTTCCCGTCTTTGCATTTATTTTAGGTTGATAAAATACTACAAATTCATTATTTTCTACTGCGTGTCTTAAATTATTTTCAAGATCAATTTTATGTGCCATATTAGAATTCATCTCTTTTGTAAATACTTCAAATTTATTCTTACCACTATTTTTTGCCACATTTAATGCAGTATCTGCATTTCTAAGTAAATTTTCTAAATCTTGACCGTGATCAGGGTAAAGGGCAACGCCTATACTTGTAGTGATATGAAATTCTTTAGATTTTTCCATATAAATAGGCTGATGGAATAAGTCTAAAATATTTTCAATAAAAGAAAATATTTCACTATCGGATTGTATGAAAGGAATAAAAAATACAAAAGCATCTTCTCCAAGATGAAATAGAGTATCCTCTTCTTTTAGAAATCTTTTTAAATCCATAGACATTTGCTTTAAGAAGGTGTCTCCTGCTGTATGACCTAAAGTATCATTGATGATTTGAAAGTTATCTAAATCTAAATAAATAAGTGCGCCTCTTTTTTTATCTGTATCTAATATAGAAAGGATAGCGGGGAGTTTTCTTATTAAGTAATTTCTATTTGGTAAATTGGTAATAGAATCGTGATAAGCAAGAACTCGGATGGTTTCTTCCGATTTTTTTAATTTTTCTACTTGCTGAACCAGTTTTTCTTCTTTTGCTCTTAATGCTTGAATTAAGTTACGTGTATTATCTGTTGCTTTGTTCAGTGCCTTTGAAAGAATTTCCGTTTCATCATTGGATTGTATGTTTAGCCTTATATCCAAATTGCCATTTGCAATTTCTTCTGCAAATTCAGCAGCCAAAACAACGGGTTCAGATATTTTTCTACTAACATAAATGGCAATTCTTGAAGAGATAAGCATTCCAATGAGAATAATAAGGGTGATGAAAAAGACAATATATTTAATGTCTTTGAGCACTTCTTTTAATTTTACACTGGTTACAATAATCCAACCATTTGAAAGATGAGCATATCCTAATAATTTATTTTCTCCATCAAAGAAACATTCTTTTACTCCCGTATTTGTTTTTTTTATTTCCTTTCCAATATATTTATATCGTTCATGATCAATAGAGGCAAGATTATCGGATTGTTTTAAAGTTTTATGTACCATATAATTTAAGTTTTCATTTAATAAAAAGGCATAGCCTGTGTTACTTATTTTGATGTGATTGATAATATCCTTAAAAAGATTGAAATCAATATCTACTTCAATTACTCCAAGAAAAACATTTTCTTTAAAAATAGGCTTTGTGTAAGAGATTATTTCTTTTTTTATATTTCCATGTAGATTTTTAGTATAGGCATTGCTCCATACACCTTCTTTTTTTGCCTGAAAAGATAAGATCTTATTTTTGATGTCATCATTTTTATCATGTATTTTTATTTTTGTATACACTCCATCTTTAGATATATTTTCATAATTTATTTCTTGTACATTTTCTATAGAATCAGGGGTGAATAAAAGGGATATCCCTATAAAATGATGATTTCTTTTATATACATCCTTTACTATATTGTCTATGTATTTTTCATATTTTTTTGGATCTGCTGTATTGTATTTTAGATCTGTAATAGACAGGATAGTAGAATTTAAACTGGATACAAGGTTTTCTGTTTCCATGATTAAATTATTTAACTGTCGTTGTTTTGTTTCCGTAATGGCTTGTATTTTTTCTCTAGACTCTCTTTCTATAACCATAGCACTTTGTATGGTAATGGTGGTTCCTACGACTAAAGAAAAAATCAAAACACACATTACAATGGATAAGAGGATTTTATTGCGTATTTTTTTCAAATGATGCCCTCCTTTCTAAAAGAACAATCTTTAAATGATTTGTATTTTTTCAATATTAAAGATAATTGTAACATTTAAATTGGATAAAATAAACTAATCCGTTACAATTTATGTAAGATAAAAAGGAGAGAAAGAAAGGAGACCTTTTGGCCTCCTTATTTTTCTATATGAATAAGTTTATTCCAGAATCTTCTGCATCTCCAAGATATGCAGCAACGCCTCCTAGTTCAACACCATCTATAAATTCTTCTTGTTTTAATCCCATTACATCCATAGACATAGAGCAAGCAACGATCTTAACCCCTAAATCCATGGCATTTTTGATTAAAGTTTCAAGGCTATCTACATTTTTCTTTTGCATCACATAGTTAATCATCTTAGGTCCCATACCACCCATATGCATTTTAGAAAGGGGTAATTTAGATGGACCTTTTGGCATCATCATACCAAACATTTTTTCAAGGGTATCTTTTTCTACTTGAGGACCATTTTCTTTTCTTAATATATTCAGTCCCCAGAAGGTAAAGAACATGGTTACTTTTTTACCCATAGAAGCTGCTCCAGAAGCAATAATGAAAGAAGCAATTGCTTTATCTAAATCGCCACTAAATACAACAAGGGTAGCTCCATCTTTTTTATCTGGATTTAAAAGTACAGCTTCAGAAGGATTCGTATTTGTGGCACTATGCTTTTTTCCTTTTTGAATCACCGCCTTAAAGGCTTTATTTTCAAAACTTGTGCTTAAAAGACTATTGCCTGTTTTATCACACCAAGCCTTGATATCTTTAGTAAATCCAGGATCAGAAGCTAGAATTTCAAGTACTTCTCCTTCTTTCATATTTTCCATGGACTGATAAACCTTCATGATTGGACCAGGGCATTGAAGACCGCAAGCATTTAAAGAAATATTTGCTTTTATTTCATCGCAGTTTACTGGATGAGACACCCCTTTATCATCCACCTGTGCAGCACAGCTTTTCTTTACATTAAATCCAAATACAGCAGAGTAGGTTTTATATCCACCATCTAAGTTTTTCACTTTATATCCATTTTCCATTAGTATTCTACCCGCAATATATCCTCTTAATCCTACTTGGCAAGTGATATAAACCTCTTTATCCTTTGGTATTTCAGAAAGTCTATTTCGAATTTGACCTAAAGGAATATTGATAGATCCTTCAATATATCCCATTTCTCTTTCCATGGCTTCTCTCACATCGATTAATAATCCACCATTTTTAATAATAGTGTCTATTTCATCCCATTGAACCGTATCCATAAGTCCATCCATTATGTTAGAGGCAACATATCCAGCCATATTTACAGGATCTTTTGCAGAAGAATATGGAGGAGCATAAGCAAGCTCTAAATCAGGAAGATCCAATACGGTAAGTCCTCCTTTAATAGCAGTTGCTAAAACGTCAATACGTTTATCTACTCCATCATATCCAACACCTTGTGCACCAAATATTTTACCTGTTTTAGGATCAAATATTAACTTTAGTGCAATAGGAAAGGCACCTGGATAATAGCCTGCATGAGAACCCGGATGAATATGAACTACTTTATAGTTTATTCCTAGTCTTTTTAAAGTCTTCTCATTGTTACCAGTAGCAGAAACGGTCATATCAAACACTTTTGCAATGGAAGTACCCATTGTTCCTGGATATTTTACTTTTTTTCCATTAATATGATCGGCGACAATTCTTCCTTGTCTGTTTGCTGGCCAAGCAAGAGGAATCATAGCAGGCTTTCCATTTATATAGTCTGTTATCTCTACTGCATCACCGATTGCATAAATGTTTGGATCAGAAGTTAAGAGGTTTTCATTTACCTTGATTCCCCCTCTTTCTCCAAGAATAAGATCTGCATCCTTTGCAAGATTATTTTCTGGTCTCACCCCAATAGAGAAGATGATCATATCCGTATCTATTTCTTTTCCGCTAGATAAAATAACTTTTTTACCTTGATTTTCAAAGCTTTTTACCCCATCTTCTAATATTAAGTTAACCCCTTTTTCTTTCACATGGTTATGCAGAATAGAGGCCATTTCAAAATCAATAGGTGCCATAATTTGGTTTGCCATTTCAACAAGGGTTACTTCAATTCCTCTATCCCAAAGATTTTCTGCCATTTCTATTCCAATAAATCCTCCACCAATGACAACGGCTTTTTGTGGCTTATTATGATCTACAAATTCTTTTATGGCATCTGTATCTGGAATATTTCTAAGGGTAAATAAATTCTTTGCTTCATTTATTCCTGGAATAGGAGGTTTTATGGGACTTGCACCAGGAGATAATACTAAATAATCATAGGATTCTTCGTATTCTTCTTGTGTCTTTAAATTTTTAACCGTAACTGTTTTTTTATGTTTATCTATTTTTGTGACTTCACTTAAATTGCGAATATCCATATTAAAGCGAGTAGACATGCCTTCCACCGTTTGGACTAAAAGGGCTTCTCTTTCTGGAATGGTTCCTCCAATATAATAGGGAAGACCACAGTTTGCAAAGGAAATATACTCTCCTCTTTCGAACATGATGATTTTTGCATTTTCATCTAATCTTCTCAATCTTGCAGCAGTAGTTGCTCCACCTGCCACGCCTCCTACAATTACTATTTTTTTACTCATTTTTAACCCTCCTTAATATTTGTATATTAAAATATTATGATTTAAATTTTAAATAATAAAAACTTTATTTTAAAATAAAGCTTTTATTATATTTACTACTTTCTCATTAGATATGCTGTATATAATTTCTAGCCCGTTTCGTGATCCTGTTATTATTCCCGCAGATTTTAACTTTGATACATGCTGAGAGATGGTAGATTGAGGCATGTCAAGGCAGTTTTGCATATTTGAAACATTGCTAGAACCACTCTCCAGTAAGCCCTTTACAATACAAAGTCTAACTGGATGGGCTAAAGCTTTTAAAAGATCTGCATTTTCCTCAAACATTTTAGGATGACTTTTGTAGTTTTCCATGAACATTCCTCCAGTAATACGTTATATTATAATATTACGATATTAATAAGCATTTGTCAATGTTATTATTTCTTTTATAATTCATTTTATTCCATTGATAGCGATTTTAAATTTTTACGAAATAGAGAAAGGGCTTTATTAAATAAATATAAAGATTTTGGAAATAATTTATAATAGTGATTGGAAAAGGGAATTTAAACCTGGAGGGGTAAACGGTGCATAAAGAAAATTTATCTCCTAAACAAGGAATATGCTTTGTAATACTTTTCATACTTGGAACTGCATCTATAATAAGTAGAGGGATAGAAGGTAAAAAAGATTTATGGCTATCTATAATTTTAGCATTATTGATGGCAATTCCTTTGGTATGGATATATGCAAGACTACATTCTATTTTTTTATCAAGAGATTTATTTGATATTGTTGAAATTTGTTTTGGAAAATGTATTGGAAAAATTATAGGGATCATGTATATTTGGTATGGCATTCAAGTAGCATCTTTAATTGCATGGAATCTAGTGGAATTTATTTTACTTACTACACTAAAAAGTACCCCTAGGATTGTAATTATAGGTTTAGTCATTCTCATTTCCATTTGGCTTGTAAAAGAAGGGATAGAAGTAATGGGTAGATTCATAGAAATTTTTTTACCTACTATAGTGGTTCTAATCGGTATGATGATCCTATTTCTAATTCCTAAAATGAATATCAATAATATTACACCTGTTTTACAAGACGGAATGAAGCCTATTATGGAAGGGGCCTTCTCTGCACTAACCTTTCCTTTTGGAGAAGTAGTTATATTGAGTATGATTTTTTCTACATTTAACCATAAAAAGTCTTCCTATAAAGTCTATATAGTAGGAACACTCATAGGGGCAATTTTGATATGGCTGATTTCCATAACGAATATTTTAGTTTTAGGTGTAGAAGATGTTACCACAGAATATTTTCCTTCTTACTTAGCGGTTTCAAGAATAAAAATTGGAAATTTTATTGGGCGAATCGAAATTATTGCGGGAACGATATTCATCGTAGGAGCCTTTATTAAATTTAGTATCTGTTTATTCGCAGCAAGCAAAGGAATAGCTAAAATATTTAATTGTAAAAAATATAGATTTGTGGTGACACCTGTTGCACTGCTCATTGTGAATATTTACAGTATATCCTTTCAAAGCATAACGGAATTAATAGAATGGAATAAGAAGGTAGCGATATACAATGCTATATTATATCAAGTGATTCTTCCTCTTTTTATCCTTCTTGTTGCTCAGATAAAACAAGGCAATAAGAAAAAAGGATGAAAGAAGGAACAAAAGTAAAAGCCTTTTTGCTATTTTTTTGGTTAAAGGTTTTGTAAATACTATTTTTGTTGTATGATGGATAGGAATTGTAATTTTATAGATGGAGGAGTCATAATGAAGGAAAGATATAAGGTATATTCTGCCTATTTAAAAGAAAAATATGGAGAAAAGGTGTATAAGCTTCCTATTAATTTACCCATAACTTGTCCTAATCGGGATGGAGGCGTAGGATTTGGAGGATGTACCTTTTGTGCAGATGTAGGAGCTGGATTTGAATCTTTAGAGAATACCCTTTCTGTAAAAGATCAGATTAAACAGAACATGGAATATATTAAGAAAAAATATAAAGCAAAAAAATTTATCGCTTATTTTCAAAATTATACAAATACCTATATGCCTTTAGATGTATTTGAAGAATATATAAAGGAAGCGGTTATGGAAGATATTGTAGAAATTGATATTTCAACAAGACCGGATGCCATAAACGAAGATTATTTAAAGATATTAAAAAAGGTAGAAGAAAAGGGCGTGAATATTTCTATTGAATTAGGCCTTCAAACCGTAAATTACCATACCCTTAAAAATATTAATAGAGGACATACTTTAGCTGAACTTATCGATGCAGTTCTTCGAATAAAAAAATATGGATTTGAAACAACTGTGCATCTAATCTTAAATTTACCAGGAGATTCTATGGAAGATGTGATAGAGAATGCAAAAATAATCTCTGCCCTTTCGGTAGAAGGGGTGAAGCTTCATTCTCTTTATATTGTGAAAGAAACAGCCATGGCTAAAGACTACGAAGAAGAAAAAATAAATATGATTTCCTTAGAGGAATATGTACAAAGAGTAGCTATATTTTTGCAGTATTTATCAAAGGATATTGTCATTCATAGGTTGATTGGTAGAGCACCAGAAGAGAACACCTTATTTTGTAATTGGAATACATCTTGGTGGAAAATAAAAGATGCTATAGAAGACTATATGAAAGAAAATAATATCTTTCAAGGAGATTTATGTGATTATCTAAATGGGAAAAGTGTGAAAAAATGGGTTTAAGGAGAAAAGAAGATGTTTGAAAAAGGAAATTTAAAAATAAAAAGTGATTTTAATATAAGGATCATAAGAGAAGAAAATGAGGATACAGATCTTTTTATAGATTTAGAATATAGAACTTTAGATATAGAAATAGGAAAAAATACTTTAGATATATCGAGAATACAATTTCCTAAAGTAAGAGGGATGATTATACGATTTAATGAATCAGGAGAAAAAATCACATGTCATCTTTTAAGAGATATTGATTTATATTCTGCTTTTGCAAATTTTGAAATGAATTACAAAAATAATATAATAAAAATAGAAGATTTAAAAGAAAAAGTGATTTTTAAAAAATAGAAAAAATTCCCCTTTTTTTCTTTCTTGCATAAGATATAGTAGCTTGAACCAACGGAGTAAGTAGATTCCTTGCGCTATGAGCATATACCATAGGATAATGCGAGTTTTTTATTGAAAATAAGGGGGGAGGCTATGCAAAAATATAGGATTATGACTTTTGATGGAGGAGGAATTAGAGGAGCGCTTACTGCCCATCTTTTGAAAAAATTGGATGAAAAATTTCCTCAGATGATAAAAAATACAAATCTCTTTGCAGGAACCTCTACCGGCTCTTTTATAGCACTAGGGTTAGCTTATGGATTATCTTGTAAAGATCTTATAGATTTGTATTCTATGAAGTACACGAAGTATATATTTAGTCCAAAATACCCTGAAATGCTTAGACCTAAATATAATAATGAGCACCTTAAACATGTATTGACTTCTATTTTTCCAAGAAATTTACGATTAAAGGATTTAAAGCATCAGGTTCTAATTCCAACTTTTTCTATAAATGAAGGATATTCAGGAGATTGGGGACCTATATTTTATAATAATTTTCCTCATTCTCCCACAAAGGATGCATATGTTATCGATGTAGCTCTTTCTAGTAGTGCAGCACCTGTTTATTTTTCATCTAATCATAATCACATTGATGGAGGGGTGATTGCTAATAATCCTAGTACGGCGGCTATTGCCATGGCTAGAGATGAAAATGGAGGAAATCAAAGCATAGAGGATATGTACTTATTGTCTATTGGGACGGGATTTAACATTTATAAAATCAAAAAAGACACAACTTATTGGGGAGCATTAGAATGGTTTTTTCATAAAAATCCATCTTTTCCTCTCCTAAACATATTGTTTGATGGAGGAACAGAAGCCAATGAATACTTTAGTAAACAATTATTAAGAGAAAATTACTTTAGGCTTAATCCGAAATTGAATAAGGGGGTTGCTTTAGATGATTACACGAAAATTCCTTATCTCCTATCGGTAGCAGAAAAATTTGATATGAATTCTGTTTTTAATTGGGTAGAAACAAAATGGTTGTAAGAAGCTGTTTTGTGTAAAAATAATGTACCAAAGGTTCTATATTTTTGCACAAAACAGTTTAGGTAGGGAATAAAAATTATCCGATAAAGGAAGAACCCAGATATTTTTTTTTGTCTTCTTCCAAGCTAAAATAATCTAATAAGATTTCTTTTCCGCTTTCTTCGAATATAACAAGTATTTCACAATCTCCTTCCAGAAAGAATTTTCTAACCGTATCTTCCTTTACTTGTCGTACCTTGATAAGATCTTTCTTTTTCTTTTCAAAATCTTTCGTAAAATAAGATCCTTTGGGAGATATTATTTTCGTATATCGATTCATAAAATAGCCTCCATTTCTAATTCTTTATTTGATATAATACTTACGTCATGAAAATATTATAGCAAGGAGATAAGCCTATGCCTAGTATTAAAAAAGAAGAGATAAAAAAAGGAATCCTTTATTCTAAGAAAGAAAACTTATTAAAAGCATTAAACAAAGTCTATGAGAATATACCTAGTGGAGATTGTTTAGGATGTGGAAATTGTTGTATGGAGTCTATTGGAATAAGTTTTATAGAATTTTTAAATATATATGATTATCTTGAAAAGAACAAGTCTATAAAATATAAAGTGATGAAAAAAATAATAGATTATTATTTTTTAGAATATATACAGAAAAGTCCTTGCCCTTTTAAGGATGAAAATAATAGATGCATTATTTATCCCGTAAGGCCCCTGAATTGTAGACTATATGGAAATTGGGAAAAAGAGGATTATGAAAAAAATTATGAGAAAGTAAAGAAGCAGAACCTAAACTTCGCAAAGGATATAGAAAAATATTATGGAATAAAAGTAAATCCAAAAGTTTCAAATTATAAAATACAGTATTGCAAAGATTTTAAGCCTCAAAGAGGATATTTGTCAAAAGAAGAAAGATTAAATTTTTCAGATGAAATTGTAACCTTAGATTCTACACTTTACAGAGAAAAAATCATATCTATTGATTTTAAGGATAGAGGAATTGTAGAATATTTTATAGAATCTATATTTTATATAGGAGTAGCAAACAATATCAAGTTGCATATAAGTAAAGAGGATAAAAAAAGAAAATTTATTTTGTCTAGAATAAAGAAATTAGTATTAGGGAGAGAAAAACAATGGAATTAGAGAAGATAAAAGGACATAGCTATTATATAAAAGGGGGAACCAATACAGGGGTATATTTGTTTAAAGATAAATATGCACTTCTTATAGATCCAGGGCTTTCTAATTCGAGAGCAAATAGAATCATCAAATTATTTGAAGAAAAGGGACTTCGAGTGAAATACATCATGAATACCCATGAACATTCTGATCATTATGGCGCAAGTAAAGCACTACTTGATCATTTTACGGGAGCAATCTCTTTAAGCTCTAGGGCAAGTAAAGTGTTTATTAATCATCCCTATTTATTCTCTATGTATATTTATGGAGGAAGATCCAATACATTTTTTGATGATCACTTTAAAAATAGAGGAGATCTTTTAAAGATACAAGAAACCCTAGAAGAAGGAGAAATAAAGCTAAACAATGAAAAATTCAATATTGTCACCTTAAAAGGACATAGCTTAGGACAAATAGGAATTATAACGGAAGATAAGGTACTTTATTTAGGAGATGCACTTTTTAATGAAAGTATTTTAGGAAAATACAATTTTCCATTTCTATTCGATATAAAAGAGCAGCTTCACACTTTAAATAAAATAAAGAATATGGATTTTGAATATGCTGTTTTAAGTCATGGAAAAGTTCTCCTAGAAAAAGAAGAAGCCTTAAATTTAATACAAAAAAATGAAGAAGTGATAAATAAATATTTGAATCAAATAAGGGAATTTGTAAGCACCCCATATACAAGAGAAGACTTATTAAAAGATATTATAGAGTATAATGATTTAAAGCTGAATTACAAAGAATACCATTTTTCCAATGCCACATTAGGATCGATGATTTCTTACTTAGCAGATAAGGATGAATTAAATTACGAAATAGAAAATGGAAAACTCTATTATTATTTAAAAAAGTGATGAAAAAATTATCATTTTGATGTTAAAATATAGAAGACGGAAAAAAGGGTTAGAGGGTGATATGGATGGAACTAATAGAATGGAAAAATATTCTTACTCCTTATGAATATGCAGTAGAAGAACTAAAGGTTAAATTTAAGAATGTAAGAAAGGAATTAAAGGGAAATGGAGAATACTCTCCTATAGAATTTGTTACAGGAAGAGTAAAAAAGGTTTCCTCTATTATATCAAAAGCAAAAAGGCTAGATGTTTCTATGAATGAAATAGAAGAAAAAATAGAAGATATAGCAGGACTTAGAATTATGTGTCAATTTGTGGAGGATATTTATACGATTGTAAGTTTAATTAGAACAAGAGAAGATATGCAGGTGGTATATGAAAAGGATTATATCAAAAACTATAAAGATAGTGGATATAGAAGTTATCATGTGATTATTAAATATCCTATACAAACGGCAGCAGGGCTGAAAGAAATTCTAGCAGAAATTCAAATAAGAACCCTAGCGATGAATTTTTGGGCAACCATAGAGCACTCTTTAAGATATAAATACCATCATTATATACCAGAAGATATAGCAGTAAGATTAAGGCGTGCAGCAGATGCAGCATTTCTTTTAGATCAAGAAATGAGCGAAATAAGAGAGGAAATCATGAGAGCCCAAGTTATGTTTGAAATGAAATCCCTTACCATAAGAGAGATTTTAGATAATATTCAAGAACTATACCGATTAGGAGAAACAAAAAAAGCACTTATCTTTCAAGAAAGATTCGACAAAATCAATGATTTAGAGGACATAAGGGAAACAATCCTTTTAAAAAATGAAATAGATGAGGCTTTGGAAAAATATAAGGAAAAATAAGAGGATGTGATGAAATTTGACCCTATATGCAATAGGAGATTTGCATTTTGGAAAAGCCGTAAATAAACCCATGGATATATTTGGACAAAATTGGGAAAATCATCGTGAAAAAATCATAAAAAATTGGATAGACACCGTTGGGGAGGAAGATACGGTTTTGCTTGTAGGAGATACATCTTGGGGTATAAATTTAAATCAGGCAATTCCTGATTTAGAGGATATTCATCAGCTTGCTGGAAATAAAATATTAATAAAAGGAAATCACGATTATTGGTGGTCTACCCTTCGCAAGTTAAATAGTCTTTATGAAAGTATGTACTTTCTTCAAAATAATTATTATGAGTACAAAGAATATGCCATATGTGGCGCACGAGGATGGCTTTGTCCCAATGAAACAAAATTTGAAGAAGAAGATGAAAAAATATATAAAAGAGAAAAAGAAAGATTAAAACTTTCTTTGGATGCTGCAAAAAAAGATGGGTTTGAAAAGATAATCGTAATAACCCATTATCCTCCAACTAATGATAAGTTAGAGGAATCGGAATTTACGAAGCTGTATGAAGAATATAAAGTAGAAAAAGTGATATATGGACATTTACATGGAAAGGAATCCTTTAAAGGAGGACTTATTGGAGAAAGAAATGGGGTAGAGTATAAATTAGTTTCTTGTGATTATACAGATTTTAATTTAGTAAAAATCATGGAGTAGCAACGGTTACCCCATGATTTTTTATGATTATACCCATACAAAGGAGATGTTTTATTTGAAAAAAATACTGGCATTATGGATGGCATTCCTTATAATGATACAAAGCACAGGATATGTGAGTGCAAAGGAAATTCCAGATTTAAAAATTAGATCCGGAATACTAATAGAAGAAAAATCAGGAAAAGTGATATATGCTAAAAATACAAAGGAAAAATTGGCAATTGCAAGTATTACAAAATTGATGACCTATCTTTTAGCAGAGGAAGAAATTAAAAAAGGAAAGATTGCTAAAAAAGATAAGGTGAAGATTAGTAAGAAAGCAACGGTGCAAGGAGGAGCCACTTTATATTTAAGACAAGGAGAAGAAATTGATTTAGAAGAACTCATGAGAGGGATGATGATTATCTCTGCAAATGATGCAGCCTTTGCTATTGGAGAATATGTAGGAAAAGGAGAAGCAAATTTTGTAAAGAGGATGAATGAAAAAGCAAAAGAGATAGGGATGAAGGATACCCTCTTTTTTAATCCAAATGGTATGCCTCTTGAAGATGGAAGGCAGAACCTATCTACAGCGAAAGATTTAGGAATATTAGCAAAATACTTAATTGATCATCATGGAAAAGAACTGCTAAAACTTACGGATACAGAATATTATAAAAATGAAGATAGAAATTTTAGGAAAGAAAGCACAAACCATACATTATTGAGATTAATTCCAGAAGTAGATGGACTAAAAACAGGATATACCGAGGATGCTGGATATTGCTTAATAGCCACCATGGAAAAAAAATCATTAAATAAAGAAGAAGATAATTTAAGATGGATTTCTGTGGTATTAGGAACGGCATCTAAAAAAGATAGAACCTATGAATCAAAAAAATTATTGGATTATGGGAATGAAAATTATATTAAGAAAATAATTGTACATAAAGGTACTGCTTTGGAAAATGAAAAAGGACTAAATATTTTTAAGCTGCCTTTTAAAATGATTTTACCTGAAAATATAACGCTATTAAAATCAAAAGAAGAAGCAAGAAAAATGGATATAAAAACGCTGATAAAAGAAAAGAAGGTTACTGTAAAAGAGAAGATAAAGTTTCCCATGGAAAAGGGAGATAAGGTAGGATCGGTTACTTTTGTTTTGAAAGATAATACGGTAATTAAAAGTGATTTGGTTTCGGATAAAAAGGTAGAGAAAATGCCAATGATTTTAAGAATAAAATACTTTTTTAAGTCGGTTTCAGATGCTTTTTCAAAAGGAATAGGTAAAGTGGTAAAAGGTTTTCTGTAAAAATAACGAACAGGGTTGAATATTTTGAAAAAACTAAGTGCTATGGCTTATAAAAAATCCTAAAGCTTCAAAACTCGGTACCCTCAGACAGTTGAAGCTTCTTAACGGATTTTTTAACGCCATGGCACAAGTTTTTTAGCAAAATATTCAGGAACCTTCTCTTATATTTTTACAGAAAGCCTTTTTAGTATGGGTGGAAGAGGAATAAGAGATAAAGCGTAAGAAATAAAGAAAAGATTGATAATATTCAGGTGCAAATATATAATGTACTTGTAAAAAATACAAGATAAGGGGATGATTGGGTGAGAAGAAGGGTATTTCTAGGGTTACTAATTGTTACTTTATTACTGAGCTGTATAATTGGATATGGAGAGATGAAAGAGTCGAAAGAGGAAGTAAAACAAAAAGTTATAGAGATTTTAAAGAAGGATTTCAATGTGGACGTAAGTGAAAAAGAAAATATGAAAATTATATTAAGAGAAGAGGGGTATCATGAAGTATGGGATATTGCTTTTAAAAAGGAGGATGTATCCTATGAAATAGAAATGGATGCAAATACAAAAAGAATAGTGATATTCGAAGAAAAGAAAGACGAAATGGAAGTAGAAAAAATAACAAAACAGGAAGCAAGAAATATAGCAGATAACTTTGTGAAGAAAATAAATGAAAAAGAAAAAAAAGAGACCCGTCTAGTAGAAAATAATGATGGATATACGTTTGAATATAAAAGAAGTGCAAATCAAGTAGATTTTGATGGGAATGAAATACTTGTAGAAATTAATAAAGAGACAGGAAAAGTTAATTATTATAGAATTCGATGGAATGATACTGTTTCTTATGAAGAAATGAAAAAAATAACAAAAGAAATACGAGAATATAGTGTAGCATACCTTAAAGACTATTTTAATATAGAGATAGGAAAGGGTGATATTCTATCTTTACTGAGAAATAAAGATGAATATGATATTTATTTTTGGGAAATAGAAAAAATACCAAATGCAGCAATCCGTATGGAAATAGATAAAGACAATAAAAAAATATTAAATTTTAATCTATCTAAAAATATAGAATATAAAAGAACTAAAAAAATAGAGAAAAAGAAGGCACAGAAAATAGCAGATGAATTTATAAAAAAAATGGATTCAAAAGAATCTAGAAATGTAGGATTACAAAGAATAGATGAAAATGGAGAAGATACTTATTGTTTTATATATGTAAGAAAGATAAATGGTTTGGATTTTGATGAAAATAGAATTATTGTAGAGGTAGATAAAGAAGATGGAAAAATAAATGGCTATAATATTTTTTGGGATGATACAGTACAATTTGAAGATTTGGAGGATACTCTAGATCATAATAAGGCACAGGAAATAGTTAAAAATAATATGAAGGTGAATCTTTATTATAAAGGAGTAGCTCGTGAAGACAATATATTCGGAGAGAAAAAGCTAGTATATAAAGTAAACAATTTTTTAATAGATGCAAAAAAAGGAAACATCCTAGATTTAGAGGGAGAAAGAGAAAAAGAAAGATATAAAGATGTGAGTAAAGAAGAAAAAGAAAAAATACTAAAAAGTGTACCGATAATGGAAAAAACAAATAAAGGGGTAACGCAAGAAGAAGGAATAAAAATAATGAGAGAAAGAATAAAAGAATTAGTACATGGAGATGTTGATTTAACTTTTTTAGGATTTACAGAAAATGATGATTCTTGGGGAATGAAAATAAAAAAAGGATGGGTAGGGACTTATGGAACAAAGGATTCTACTATAAATGGAGACATAATAATAGATGCAGAAAATGGAAAAGTTATTGTGTTTACAAAAGAGGAATACAACACAAATCAAGAAGAAGAAAATAATATTACTTGGGAAGAAGGATATGATAAAGCAATACAGATTATTAAAAAATATTATCCAGATAAAATAATGCATCTGGATACAAAAATAGAATATGACACATTTAATGAACGAGGAAGTAGCTATCAATACTATTTCAAAAGAGTAGAAAATGGTTTAGAGTATGCAGAAGATGATGTTTTAATCATTTTAAACAAAAATGATGCAGATATAAAATTACTAGAATGTGATTGGGATGAAAATCCTGTATTACCGGATAAAAATAAAGCCATGGCAAAAGAAAAAGCAAAAGATATTTTTTTCAAAAACTGTGATGTAAAGCTGCATTATGAAACTATGGGAAAAGATAAAGACACTGCTAAATTAGTATATGAGCTAATTCCTTTAGAAAATAAAAGTGAGCGTATAGATGGGATTAATGGAAATTTTTTAAACTATAAGGGGGAAGAAATAGGCTTTTAGTATTTAAATAAGAAAAATAATTTAATTAAAAACAAACAAGAAGGGTTTCTGTAAAAATAATAATATATTTTTATAGAAACCTTATTTAAAAATGTACCTGGTTTTCCCTTAAATTAGTCTAATTTCTTTTTAAATCGAATACAGGCCATGGCTAAGAGAAATGTTCCTAGTCCAGATAAAATGATGACTTCTTTCCATAAGTATTTCATTCCAATTCCTTTTAAAATAATCCCTCTTAATATCTTTAAAAAATAGGTAAGCGGAATCACATAGCCAGCGCCTTGAATGAGACTTGGCATAGCTTCTCTTGGGAAAACAAATCCAGATAAAAGAACACTGGGAAGTATAAAAAGAAGGCTCATTTGCATTGCTTGTGCTTGGTTTGTTGAAACAGCAGAAATAAGCATACCAATTGCTAAAGAACATATTACAAATCCAAAACCTAAAAATAAAAGAAGAAAAATATTCCCTTCGATGGGAACATGAAACCAAGTGGTTCCAAAAAACAAAGCGATAATAAAATCGATAGAGCCAATAAGGATATAAGGAATCATTTTGCCTAGTATAAGTTCTGTGGATTTTATAGGGGTTACAATTAAAAGCTCCAGCGTACCTTTTTCTTTTTCTCGAACAAGAGAAAAGGCAGTAAGCATAACCGTAATATTTTGCATAATAAGCCCTATTAGTCCAGGAATTGTAAATTTACTGCTTTCTAGATTTGGGTTATACCATACTCTTGTTATAGCATCTATGCCCCCAAGACCACCAAAGCTTTTACCTGATTTTTCGGATTTTTTTTCTTGTATCTTAAGAGAATACATATTGGAAAGAAGAACACCACTTTGTAGTGCAGTTCTAGCAATTGTTGGGTCTGTTCCATCAATAATAAGCTGTACTTGTGGCTTTTGACCTCTTTTTATAGCTTTAGAAAAGCCAGAGGGAAGAATAATTGCGGACTTGGCAACTTCTTTATTCATCAAATATTCTAGCTGAGATGTACTTTTTACATAAAGGTCTGGATTAAAATAATTAGAATTTCTAAATTGATTAATAAAGGCTCTGCTTTCTGAGGTTTTATCTTGATCTAATACAGCCATTTTTATATTTTCAACATCTGTATTTACGGCATATCCAAATAGAAATATGAACATAATAGGCATCATTACTGCCATTCCAATACTGGCTTTGTCTCTTTTGATATGAATGAATTCTTTTTTGATAATGCTAAAAAGTCTTTGTATATTCATTTTTCTTCACCCTCTTTATTGTGATGAATAAATTTCATTTCATGAAAGGAGGATTGCACCTTCTCACCACTGCGCTCTTCTACATAAGAGATAAATACATCTTCAAGGTTTTTACAATTTCTATTTTGAACTAAATCCTTAGGAGATCCTTTTGCGATGATTTTACCGCCATACATAAAGGCTATTTCATCACAGCTTTCTGCTTCGTCCATGTAATGGGTGGTTACCAATATGGTGATACCTTGTTTTGCTAAGTGGTGAATCATCTCCCAAAATATTCTTCTGGATACAGGATCTACTGCTGAGGTTGGTTCATCTAGTATTAACAAAGAGGGTTTGTGTATTAAAGAACACCCAAGGGCTAATCTTTGCTTCCAACCGCCTGAAAGATTCTTTGTAATGATTTTTTCTTTTCCCTGAAGACCTGCCATATTGATTAGTTCTATCATTCTTTCTTTTTTTAAAGAAGAAGATAAAGAATAAATACTTGCATAAAATTCTAGATTCTCCGATACGGTTAAATCTTCATATAAACTAAATTTTTGAGACATATAGCCAATATTTTGTTTTATTTTTTCCGCTTCTTTATAAATGTCAAGACCAAGAACTGTGCCTTCTCCAGCTGTTGGAGTGATTACACCACAAAGCATTCGAATGGTTGTAGATTTACCGCATCCATTGGGACCAAGGAGCCCGTAAATCTTTCCTTTTGGAATGTGAAGATTTATCTTATCTACAGCAGTAAAGTCTTTAAAATTTTTTGAAAGATTTTGGGTAGCAATGGCTAGGTTTTTATTCATTATTTTTCCCCTCCAAAGAAACATCTACTAGCATTCCTGGTTTTAAGAGATTGGAAGCTTTTATAATTTTTATTTTGACTTCAAAAACCATTTCTTCTTTATTTTCTTTAGATTCTACGTTTTTAGGTGTAAATTCTGCCTTAGGAGAAATATATATAATTTTTCCAGTCACTGTTTCCTTTTTTAAAGCATCAGAATGAAGCTTTAGAACTTGATTTAAAGAAATTTTGTGAAGCTGCTTTTCTGGAACATAAATTTTAACCCATAAGTTATTTAAATCTATTAGGGTAGCCAAATTTCCTCCAAGTGGAAGTAGCTCTTTTTCGCTATAGTTTATGGTTTGAATCACACCATTTATAGGCGCCTGTATTTCTCCTTTTGAAATTTCATAATTTAATAAATCTATATTTGCTTGTACTACATCTACTTGGGATTGAGCCATTCTTATTTTTTCTCCTGTAGCACCTTTTAAAAGAAGATCAAGGTTTGCTTTATTCATTTCATATTGTTTTTGAAGGCTTTCAAAATTAGCATAAGATGCATCTACTAAGGACTGGGCATCTTCTATATTTTTTCTACTAATAGCATCATTGTCATAAAGAGAAGTCAAATCATTTAGATTTTTAAGGGTATATTCATATTTCTTTTTTGCACCAGATAAAAGGGCGTTTGTGCTTTCTAGATTTGCTTTTGCTTTTTTTATTTCTTCTGATCTTGTTCCATTGATGATTTCTTGAAGCTGAGCCTTAGCATTATTCAGTTTTCCTGTTGCTTCTTTTAATTTAAACTTTAAAGAGCTAGTATCCATTGAAGCGATTTTATCTCCTGCTTTGAGGCTTTGTCCTTCCTCAGCAAAAATCTTATCCAAAGTTCCAGAAATTTCACTACTTATATTGATTTCTTCTGCTTCAATACTTCCTGTAAAGGTTAAATTCTTATCTTCTTTAGTACAACCTGCAAGGAAGAGGAGAAGAATACTGGATAAAAATAAATATTTCATTTTCATAAGAAAGCACCTCTTTTCTTTATTTATGGATCATTCCATTTAGAAAGATATCAATAATCATATCTATTTCTTCTTCAATAGGAAGAAGGAGATAAGTATCTAGAAATTCTCTTTGTATAAACATCATAAAGGTCATTCCTATTAAAGAACGAATGGCAATCATAGAAGGTATATTTTTAAAATCTTCCTTTTTCATGATCTCTTCAAATATTTCATGAAATATAGCAATTGCTTTGTGCACTACTTTTTCAAAGAAAAGTTTTCGAACATCTTCGTGAATCTGGATTTCATGAAAAATTACTTTGATATAAGGAAGATAATTTTGAAAAAAATCACTTCTATCTAGAAGAATATGTTTTAATAACGCTTTAGGAGATTCATCTTTATTTTCGTCAATCACTTTCTTTAAGGTATCAAAAGCAAAGTTTTCACTAAATACCTGAATAAATTCGAGAACTGCCATATGAAGCAGGTCTTTTTTTGTTTTAAAATGTCTAAAAATAGTAACCTCTGCCACCTTTGCTCTTTCTGCTATTTCTATGGTAGTTGCAGCGGAGAACCCTTTTTCTGCAAATAGATTAATAGCAGCTTCCAATATTCTTTTTTTTGTTTGGGAAGTTTTGCTTGTATCCATTGAAATTCCTCCTTATGAAAAAATGAAAGTAAGTACTAACATACTTAAATTATAATCTATTTTACTGAAGGGTTCAATAGAAAAGTTTAGAAAATAAAATTTATAACAGAAAGTGATATAATATAAAATAAATAGAAGAAACATATCTAGTGAGATAGTTTTTAAGGGGAGGATATTGTGGAAAATGTAAATATTTTAGTGATTGAGGATGATGAAGAAATAAATCATCTTGTTTGTACATACTTAAAAAAAGAAGGATACAATGTATATTCTGCATTTGATGGAGAAGAGGCTTTATTACAATATGCAAAGAGGGAGTATCATCTTGTTTTACTCGATGTGATGATTCCCAAAATAGATGGAATAGAAGTAATGCGAAAAATAAGGGAGAAAAGTATGGTCCCTATTATCATATTATCTGCAAAAGATGAGGAGATAGATAAAGTAGTAGGACTAAGGATGGGAGCAGATGATTATATCACAAAGCCCTTTTCCATGGCAGAGCTTTTAGCAAGAGTTCAGTCTCAGCTTAGAAGAAATTTTTATTTTAAAAAAGAAGATGTAGTGAAAGAAAAAAACATTCTTTATGGAGAAATTTATCTGGATTTTAATAGGTATCAGGTCATAAAAAAGGAGGAAAATATACCCCTTACCGCAAAAGAGTTTGAGATCTTAAAGTTGTTTCTTAAAAATCCGAATAGAGTATTTACAAAATCTCAAATATTTGATCAGGTGTGGAAAGAAGAATATATGTGTGATGAAAATACGGTGATGGTGCATATAAGAAGATTAAGAACGAAAATTGAAGAAGACCCCTCAAGTCCTCAATATATTCAAACGGTTTGGGGAATAGGATATAAGCTTGGAGAGATAAAAAATGATTAAATTATTATGTTTTATGATCTTCTGCTGCACTATATTAATTTTTATGATAGTAAAACAAAATATCCATATAAAAAAGATAAACACAGTATTAGAAGAAATAGAAAAAGGAAATTTGAACCAAAGAATCCGATTAGATACAAGAAATAAAAATATAAAAAATTTATGCCATGGATTAAATGCATTGGTAGAAAAATTTCAAAAGAATTTGATTGAATACAAAAATGTAGAAGAATCAAGAAAAAAAATGATTTCTAATATTTCACATGATTTAAGAACGCCCTTGACTTCTCTTTTAGGGTATATAGAAGCCATGAAAAATGATTTTACTTTATCGGAAAAAGAAAAAAACAAATATCTACAAGTAATTGATTCAAAAGCAAAGGTGCTTCATTTCTTATTAGAAGATTTTTTTACCTTATCTAAAATAGAAGCAAAAGACATTACTTTACATTTTAAGAAAATAAATATAGTGGAAATTACAAAAGAAATCATTCTCGCTTTTTATGAAGATTTTATAAAAATAAATATAGAGCCAGAAATAAATTTGCCTAAAGAAGCGGTATTTATTTTAGGAGATGAGAAAGGAATAAGTAGAATTTTTTCTAATCTTTTATCCAATGCTTTAAAATATGGAAAAGATGGAGGGAGAATAGGAATATCCATACAAAAAGAAAAAGAAATTGCAGTGATTAAAATTTGGGACAATGGAAGAGGAATTCCTAAAAAGGATATTCCTTTTGTATTTGACCGATTATACACATTGGAAAATTCAAGAAACAATAAGCTGCAAGGAACGGGATTAGGATTAACCATTGTAAAAAATTTGATTGAAAAGCATCATGGGAAGATTCATATTAACAGTGAGCCTAATGAAAAAACAGAATTTGTATTCACCCTTCCTTTGTTCAAAGAATAAATAGATTTAAGAAATATGTAAGAATTAATTTAAAAATATGTAATGTTTATAGGATATATTTTTTCTTATAGTGCTCCTAAGGAGAATATTAAGTTATACTATTTTTTCCCTAAGGTTAAATAATTGTTATAGGATAACTTAAATTCTCTGTTTGGAGAAGCTACAAGAAAGGAAGGGATTAGCATGGAGTATATATTAAGAACACATAATCTTACCAAAAAATATAAAGAACATACAGTGGTAGACAACCTGAGTATTCATATCAAAAGAGGAGAAATCTATGGATTTCTTGGAGAAAATGGAGCAGGGAAGACAACTACTTTAAGAATGATTATGGGACTAATAAAGCCAACTAGTGGAAGCATTGAGATTTTTGGAGAAAATATAAAGGAAAAAAAGAATCAATATTTAGAAAGAATAGGATCTATTATAGAATATCCAGGATTTTATCCAAATTTAACGGCAAAGGAAAATCTAGAAATCCATAGAAGGCTCATGGGCGTTCAAGAAAAAAAATCCATAGAAGAAGCTTTAAAGCTAGCGGGAATGATGGATGCAAAAAATAAAAGAGTACAGGATTTTTCTTTAGGAATGAAGCAAAGACTAGGAATTGCAAGAGCACTTTTGCATCACCCAGAGCTTTTGATATTAGATGAACCAACCAATGGACTAGATCCTATTGGAATAAAAGATATGAGAGAAATTTTATTAAAGCTTTCTAATAAAAAAAATATAACCGTTTTAATTTCCAGCCATAACTTAAGTGAGGTACAGCAATTAGCCACTACTATTGGAATTATTCATAAAGGAAAGCTTGTAGAGGAAATTGATTTTGAAACCCTTCAAAACAAAAATAGACATTATATTAAAATAAAAGTAAGTGACGACACAAAAGCAGCCATGCTGTTAGAAGAAAAAATGGAAATATTTGATTATATCGTAAGTGAAAAAAATGTATTAAAAGTATATGAAAAGCTTTCTTATACACAAAAAATCAATAGATTATTCATAGAAAATAATGTAGAAGTAGGAGAAATTATTTTAATGAAAGACAATTTAGAAGATTACTTTATTAAAGCTACAGGAGGTGAAGGATGTGCTTAATGTATTATATTCAGAGATCTTAAAATTTAAAAGATGTAAGGCAACGTGGCTTTTACCGATGGGAGGAATTATACCTGTCTTACTTAATTTTGTTATGACGATGAATATGAAAGCCAAGGGATTTCCTGTAGAATGGGAAAAATATTTTGCATCCAATCTCATACTCATGAGCCTTGTTATGGCACCTGTTTTATTTTATTTACTTTCCGGATATATATTTTCCCGTGAATACACAGAAAATACAGTAAATACTTTATTCACCTATCCAATCAATAAATCTAAATTTATATTTGCAAAGTTAACGGTAATATTTATTATGATTATGATTACATTTCTTTTTAATTTTACCTCCTTATTGCTTTCAGGATATTTAGTAATACATAAAGCATTGACATTTCAACTTTTAATGAAAGAGATGAAACATCAGTGGATAATGGGAATCTCTTTTTTCACGTTAGCCCCTTTAGGAGGAATATTAGGATCAATCAGTAAAAATGTGATTTCCCCTATTGCCCTAGGAATATGTGCGGTTTTAGGAAATATTGTCATATCTAGCTCGGAATATATGGATGTTTATCCTTGGACCATTCCTTTTGCATTAATCTATAAAGAAGAAGGCCATGTACCTCTTTATTTAAAAGGATCATTGATTTTAGCTATAATCTTAATTTTTTCTGTATCTACACTGATTTTCTACTTAAAAAAAACAGATGTACAGGCAGGATCATAAAGAACTAAGCATAAAAATGTACATAAAAAGGTGAACGGACACCTTAGGATTTGCCGTAGAAGAAAAAAGAGAGTATGTAAAAAATACTATTTTAAGAATATTTCCTGGGGAATTTAGGGAAGTTTTTGTTACAAACTATGAAATTTCTTGAAGGAGTAAAGAGAATGCAGGAAGAAGCTGAAGGGAAAATGGGTTTCAAGTTAGAAGATTTACTGAAGAAATGTTAATACACAAAAGCCTATACTAAACTTTTAAGTTTAAGATATAGGCTTTTCTCTTTGAGATCAACATAGTATGTGGTAAAATTATACAATACAATAAAAAAATGATGAAAAAAATTAAAAAAGATATGATTTTGTTAAGTAAAAATTTTTAGATAGGATGTTTAATATTAGAATAAAAGCAGGGAGAGATAAGAATGAATACTATAAAAAATGCTTGGAATAAGGTAAATAGCCAAAGAAAAGTTTGGGATCATCTTAGGATAGAAAATCATGCTTTTTATTATCAAGTGAACGAGAAGAAAATTTTATTGAGCCATTTTGCAGATCAATATCTTCCAAAGTCTCCGTATGAATTAACTTTTTTAGGAAAAATCCTTACTAAATTAAGTGTTTTTTCTAATATAATGTCTAAAAGACCAGGAACAGAAGAAGTTACTTTTTATTCTTTAATTAATAAAGCACAGGGGAGTGGACTAAAGAAAGTAGTGGATGAAAAAATATTAAAAACAATTGCACCACCTTTAAATTGGAGAAGAGGAAAAGTGGTAGAATTTATAAATGAACTTGTTTATGAATATACCGTTCATAAACAAGAAAAATTTGCTTTTATTGATATCGGCTGTGGTGGTGGATTGGATAGTCTTGAAATAGAAAGAATCTTGACTGGCTTAAATCATACCTTAGAAGAAAATATCTCTTTTGATTATAAATTAGTCAATGTAGATATAGATGAAAAATGGTTAAAAAATAATGAAGAACTTACAAAAATTCTATTTGGAAAGGAATCTAAAATAAATAGATACAATATGTCTGTATTTGAGTATTTTGATAAAAAAATATATGAGAAGGATTTTAAAGAATTTGAGCATTTAATTGTTTCTTGTAATGGATTTGCAGAGTTTTTTGAGGAGGAGAATTTAAAAAAATTATATGAAGGAATACACCATCTAACAAAAATTTTCAAAGGACAAGTAGACATAATTCTTCCCTTCGCCATAACAAATCAAAAACAAGAAAAATTAGGAAATGCTATAGGCTTTAAATACAGAGCAAAAGAAAAAAAAGATATGTTACAATTAGTAGAAGGAATTTTTAAGAATTTTAAATTAGACTATGATGAAGCGTATAGTCAAATGGCATTAAAATTAAGAAGGAAAATAAGAAGCTTATAAAAAAGAGGTATTAGGATGAAAACTTTAGACTGGAAACCAAGAAGAGAAGGATCAAGGCCTTTATATATGCAAATCGTAGATTATTTTAAAGAAAAAATTAGTAGTGGGGAATGGCAAGTCGGGTCTGTCATTCCAACACAACGTGAACTTGCAAAGATGTTTCATGTAAACAGAAGCACCATTGTTTCTGCTATAGATGAGCTAAAGGCAGAGGGAATTTTAGAAGGAAGAGGAAAAGGTGGAACAAAGATTGTAAATAACATTTCTCCTTTTTTAACCAATATTCAACCCAATTGGCAGTCTTATATTGAAGAAGGAATACATATGCCCAACTTTAAAACCATTAAACAAATTAATGATTTAGAACTACGAAGTGATTTTATTCGATTAAGTACAGGCGAAGCTTCACCAAGTTTATTTCCAACGGATAAAATGGAGTTTGTGATGAATTTGGTTTCTAAAAATATAAAAAGCTTAGGATATGAAGGACCAAAGGGGATGCTTTATCTTAGAGCGCAAATCAGCAATTATTTAAAATCCCATGGCATAAAAGCATCTCCTTCTTCCATACTCATTGTATCAGGCGCACTTCAGGCAATACAATTGATATCCATAGGATTGCTTCAGCCTGGATCTACTGTATTTTTAGAAAAACCATCTTATTTGTATTCTCTTCAAATTTTTCAATCCATGGGAATGAGAAGAAGTGGAATATCCATGGACAAAGAAGGGATTCAGGCTACATTAATTTCAGAATATAGAAAGAAGAATCATCCTTCTATTTTGTATACCATTCCAAATTTTCAAAATCCAACAAATATAGTCATGTCAGAAAATAGACGAAAAGAGCTCCTAAAAATATGTCAAAGAGAGAAATTACCTATTATTGAAGATGATGTATATAGAGAACTTTGGATAGATAAACCTCCTCCTAGTTCATTAAAGAGCATGGATAAAAATGGACTGGTTTTATACATTGGAAGTGTATCTAAGACCCTAAGTCCAGGACTTAGAATAGGATGGATTGTAGGTCCAGAACCTGTTATTGAACGATTAAGTGATATTAAAATGCAAACGGATTATGGTTCTAGTTCTTTGTCTCAGTTAATTGTAGGAAAATGGATTGAAACAGGTCTTTACGAAGAAAATTTAGAATATCTAAGAAAAGAATTAAAAATAAGAAGAAATGTAACCATTGAAATTCTAGAAAAATATTTTAAAGATATTGCTACCTGGGATATTCCATCTGGTGGATATTATGTATGGCTTTCTTTGAAACATAAAATAGGAATGTATAAGTTATTTGATGAAGCCTGTAAAAGAAAAATTTTATTGTATCCTGGGTATATATATGATTCTGCCTTTAATCCTTTTTTAAGAATATCTTATTCTTATGCGTCTATTTCGGATTTAGAAAAAGGTTTATGTGCTTTGTCAAAATTAATTAAAGAACTTCAGTAAAAGATAAAACAATCATAAATATAAAAAATTTATGGTTGTTTTTTTTGGTTGGTAGAACGTTATTTAATATGGATGGAGAAAAAATATTCTGAATTTTTTATAATAAATAGTAACACGATGAAGGGGGACTTAAAAAATAGGTTTTAGGGAGGGGTTTTGTATGTCTTCAAATTTAAAATATCCAATATTAGAAATAAATTTAGATAAAGTATATCAAAATGCAAAACATATGATTGACTTATGTGATTCTAAGGGAATTAATATTGCTAGTGTAGTAAAAGGATTCAATGGTTTACCGCAAGTTGTTGAACAATTTGTAAAGGCAGGATCTAAATATATAGCACATTCTAGAATGGATCAAATCGTAAAATTAAAAGAATATGGTATAAGTGTACCTGTTATGTTAATTCGTATTCCTATGTTAAGCGAAATAGAAGAATTAGTGAACTATGTAGACATTAGTTTAAACTCAGAATTAGAAACCTTAAATCGTATTGAAAAAGAATGTATTCTTCAGAATAAAAGTCATAAAATAGTGCTTATGTTTGACCTTGGAGATATAAGAGAAGGAATTATGGATGAAAAAGAATTTATTGAGCTGGCCATGTACGTTGAGAAAAATCTAAAAAAGGTACATTTATATGGAATAGGTACAAATTTAGGATGTTATGGATCCATTAGGCCTACAGAAGAAAATCTTGGAAAATTATGTAATATTGCTGAAAAAATTGAAAAAAACATAAATAGAAAGCTGGATATGGTATCTGGAGGAGCAACAACATCTATTCCTTTAATCATGGATGGTAAAATGCCAGAAAAAATAAATAATTTAAGGATAGGAGAAGGGATGATTTTAGCAAGAGATTTAAAAGATTATTGGGGATATGACATGCGTAAAATGAATCAAGACACATTTGTCTTAAAAGCGGAGATCGTAGAGATAAAAGAGAAGCCCTCTTATCCAATTGGTGAAATGTTTATTGATGCTTTTGGAAATAAACCAGAAATTCAAGACAGAGGGATACGCAAAAGAGCTTTATTGGCTGTTGGAAAACAAGATTTTGCTTATCATGATACATTAATACCACAAATGAAAGGCGTTGAAGTAGTAGGAAGTAGCAGTGATCATTTAATTGTAGATGTTCAAGATTGCGATCAAGAACTAAAATTAGGAGATATTATAGATTTTCATATATATTACCCTCATATGCTGTATCTAAGTGGATCAACAGGAATAACAAAAAAATACATATAAAAAAAATGAAGATAAGAGGTTGTCTCAAAAGCACAAATAGGCATTGAGATAGCCTTTTTTTATGCATATAACTAAAATTTCTATTAATGTCTTAAAAATATTCATTTTGAGACAGTTTTATCAAATTAACCCTAAAAATGTAGGATATAAGAGAATTTTAGGAAAATAATGGACACAAGAAAGGATTTAGTACTAAATTGTAGAAAGTAGATAATAATATAACTCAAATTAAAGATACAGATAAACAAGGGGGAAGGTAGATAATGACACTAGGAGGGGGATAAGATGCATTATTTACAGGAAATTAAAGAAAGAAAAAAAATATCTAAAGAAAAATGGAATTTGGTATTAAGAGATATAGGCATTGTAATCATTATATCCCTAATATTTATGTACGTGGGATTTCAAAATTTTTTGCTGTTTCATAGCTTTATCGAATTGTTTTGTGTGTATACAGCATTTACAATGACTTTTATAGTAATGAATACTTGTGATATCTATCAATCGAATTACTTTATATTCCTTGGAATTGCATATGGATTTGTAGGAGTTTTTGACCTAATGCATACTTTTACTTACCAAGGAATAGGTTTTTTTTCTGGAGATGAGGCTGACTTATCTGCTCAATTGTGGATTGCAGCTAGATATATTCAAAGCATATCTCTTTTAATATCCATGAGATATTTTAATAGAAGTATTAAGATAAAAAAGGTTGTAGTGTGGTATAGCTTAATTTCTGTAATAGTATTTTTGTCTATCTTTAAGTGGAGTATTTTTCCAAAATGCTTTATTGAGGGAAGGGGTATAACTTTCTTTAAAGAATCCAGTGAATACATTATATGTATCATTTTACTCATGACAATCATTCATATAATCAAAAATAAGGACAAATATAGTAGGGATGTATTTTTTTATAACCTAACATCTATTGGTTCCATGATTATATCGGAGATATTTTTTACACAGTATATACATTCCTATGGTTTAAGTAATAGGATAGGACATATTTTTAAGCTTATATCCTTTTACTATTTATTTAAATCAATTAATGAAATAGGAATAAGAATTCCATATAAAACTGTTTTTT
>SWCA01008856.1_pt1 | contig 34204 bp, 33 predicted proteins | sample 4692961 | NCBI WGS metagenome assembly SWCA01 (sample SAMN10267275, study PRJNA491770) | bioreactor metagenome | isolation source: DHS bioreactor inoculated with | place: Japan: off Shimokita Peninsula
GCATTGCGCGTGCGCACGGCGTTGATATCGGTTGCCAGATCTTCTCCACCGAAAACCAAAGCATCCAGCCTGGGGTCTGACTGTGCAATTTCCTTAATGTTAATAATGCCAATAGCACTTTCAATGATTGCCAGAATACGGATAGCATTATTTTCTAAGCCATTATCTTTTTCAAAATCTGCCAGAATTTTACTTAATTTCTGTACATCTTCCGCTGTTTTGGTTTTCGATAAGAGAATGCCATCCGGTTTTGAAGGCAAGATCGAATCCAAATCCCCTGCCGCCAGACCAGAGGAAAAGGGGTTGATACGCACCAATCGTTCCGATCCTGAAAAATCCAACTCCATTAAAGCATTGGCAACCAGCTCACGTGCTTTATTTTTATTAGTCATAGAAACTGAATCTTCCAGATCCAGTACAATTGAATCAACATCCAGTCCGGTGGCTTTCTTAATTTTTTTTTCATCATCTCCGGGCATGTATAATAAAGCTCGTCGTGCACGCATAGGCTCCTCCTGCTGAAAAAATTATATCATCTCAATCGTATACGAAGGTTTTTTGCATATTTTATTTCAAAAATTCGCTGCCAAAAGGATCGATCATGAAAGCGACTCAGGTTCTTCCACTTAATTATCACCCATCGGGTAAATTCGATTTAAAAAGCAAGAAACAAATTATCATCCTGAACCTGGTTGGATTGGTCTTATTAATTTTCTCCATCTGGTTCTTTGGCTGGCTTGCCAATTTTCTACGAGGAAGTTCAGCAACCTCCTTTTCGTTTCAAATTTCCTCTATGTCAACAGCCTTGATCGCCATTGGAAAATTATTATTGACAATTGTTTTTGTTTTAGTTTTGCATGAGGGCATTCATGCGCTTTTCTTCTGGGTTTACAGCAGACAAAAACCAGTCGTGGGTTTTAAAGGAGCTTATGCTTACGCAGCCATGCCGGGATGGTATTTCCCCCGCAATCAATTTATGGTCATTGGAATTGCCCCATTGATCGTGATTTCTCTCATCGGTGTTCTTTTTCTGGCAATCCTGCCCCTTTCAAGCATCAATCTGGTGCTGGTTGCGCTGGTCATCAACACCTCCGGAGCAGTGGGCGATCTTTTTGTGGTCATCTGGCTATTGACCAAACCCAGAGAAACCTTTGCAAATGATAAAATCGACTCCATTGAATTTTATGTGCCTGGGAAACCAGAAGTTAATTAGAAGACCGCGTAAAAATTAAATCTCTGTGAGTAGATTTCTTGTCATTAAATTCCCCGGATTTCTAATGCGACAGGATCTGGGATAGAAACTGTTGCGTACGCGGATGAATGGGGTGATCAAACACGTGGCTGGGTGAGCCATGCTCCACAATTTGACCTTGATCCATAAAAACCACTTCATCCGCAGCCGCCCGTGCAAAGCCCATCTCATGCGTAACCACAACCATGGTAATACCTTCGCGCACCAGTAATAACATCACATCCAGAACCTCTTTAATCATCTCCGGGTCGAGCGCACTGGTGGGTTCATCAAACAGCATAATTTTGGGTTTCATTGCCAGGGCACGCGCAATCGCCACCCTTTGCTGCTGCCCACCGGACAATTGCCCTGGATAAGCATTTGCTTTATCAACGATACCAACTTTCTCCAACTGTTGCATGGCAATCTCATGGGCGGTTTTTTTATTGATTTTACCAACAATGCGTTGTGCCAACATTACATTTTCCAACACACTCAAATGTGGGTATAGGTTGAAAGATTGAAAAACCATCCCGATTTCGGAGCGAATGCGATTGAGGCGTTTCTGATCTCCATTCAAGTGCTCACCATCCACAAAGATTTCACCCTGATTCTCCCGCTCCATGTGATTCATGCAGCGCAGCAAGGTAGATTTTCCAGAACCACTGGGGCCAATAATCACCACTACTTTACCAGGATATACATTCAGACTGACTCCATTCAGGGCAACAACTTTACCGAACACCTTATAAATATTCTTTACTTCAATCATGGGTTTAGTGCTCATCCTGACGTACCCGCCTTTCAATATATTTCACCACCAGAGATAATATAACTGTCATGGTCAGGTACAGGATTGCCAAGGTGGTGTAAGCTTCTTCGAAACGGAATGATCGCCCGGCATACAAACGCGCCACCTGAGTGATATCCCGCACAGCTAATACTGACACCAATGAAGAATCCTTTAACATGGCCACAAAGTCATTGCCCAGGGCTGGCAGCACATTGCGAATAGCTTGGGGAAGTATGATATAGATCATTGCCTGACCACTACTCATCCCCTGTGAACGCGCCGCCTCCATTTGCCCTTTGCTGACCGATTGGATCCCAGCCCGGAAGATTTCTGCTAAAAAAGCCCCATACGTTACAGAGAGGGCAATAATTGCACGTACATTCATTTCGATGGCTTTGTTCTCTAATGCCAGCAATGGGTTGGCGATCCAATGCCAGCCCTGTGTTTGCAACCAGAGGCCCAGTTCATTCATACCGCCCACCACAGCCGGAACAGCTACCAGAGCAATGAAGAAAATTAACACCAGCATGGGCACGCCACGAATAAACTCTACATACAGAGTGGCAGTATTTTTAATGAAAACATTTTGGGAGATGCGACTTAATCCGGTAATTAACCCCAGAAATAATGCGATCACAAATGCAATCAATGTGGTGCGGATCGTGATGCCCAGACCCGCTTTGATAAATAAAAATGCTTCTGTGTACGAAGGTTGGGTAGCAATCGCTGTAAAAGTTGCCAATAATATCAGGATTAATGCCACAAACCACCAGGGAAATTTAGACAATCGTTCTTTGATGTTCGGCTTTCCTAAGCCAACCGGTGTGGGATTCATTTCAATGGACGTACTTTGATTCATTATTATTCCTGTTCCAGCAGTTAATTTGCTCTGATTTTTCCAATCATCTAGAAGAGGCAGGAAGGGATTAATCCCTTCCTGCCTCCAACTACTCAGTCCTCTAATAAAATATCATCATAGGTGATATCAAATTCAGGTCCAAAATAACGCACATTTAATGCCGAGAGGAAACCATCCGCCATCATCGATTGGATGGCCTGATTGACCGGATCGACCAGGTCACTTCCCAGTGGGAAAATAAACCCTAACTCATCACTGCTGATGGCAGGTCCGATGAGATCCAAACTTTCAGCATTCTCCCCCATATAACCCATACCAACCACCTCATCAATGATCACCGCATCCACATCACCAGCTAACAATGCCTGCACAGCAAAGGGGAATTGTTCGAATGCGCTGATTCTTTCTTCCGGTAGATAATTGGTAGCAGTTTCATAGTTGGTGGTGTTGGACTGTGTACCCATGATCAAGTCAGTTTCTGCAAATGCTTCAATCGAATCGAAGCGATCTTCACCCAACCGCACCAATAAACGTTGTTGGATGTTGATGTACCCAATCGAGAAATCCACTACCTCCTGACGATCCGGTGTATTGGTGATCCCATCGCCAGCTGCATCAAACTGACCATCCGAGACAGCCTGGATCATGCCATCCCAGGCAGCTTCCACAAATACCGGGGTACAGTGCAGACGGGTGCAAATCTCAATCCAGGCATCATAATCCCAGCCACCTGGCTCACCGGTCTCCAGCGAGATGTAGTTGAATGGCAGATACGCATTTTCAACCGCAATCGTGACTTCCTGGCAATTCAGGTCAACGACTGCTGCATCCGCACTCCCCAGGCAGCCTTCCGGGTCAGCAGCAACTGGTTCTTGCATGGGCTCTTCCACAACAGCATCTTCCACTACATCAGCTTCGACTGCCGGGTCTTCAACAGACACTGCAACTGGTTCGGTGGCACTGGCACAGGCAGACAGCAACAATACTGCCATTAAACAAAGGTTTACAAAAATCATTCTTCTCATCACTAATTCTCCTCATTTGGTTTTATTGTGCGGTTCCTTTGGTAAGCACCGCTTGAACGACTGACCCGCATGCGAGCGAGCTTTGACGACCTGATTTCAGATCTTCCGTTACTGGGTAATTCTGTAATGTCTTTTTAGTGGCACCTCCATCTCGCTCCTTGAAAAATTTTCCCTTTGTCCATAGACAACCTCACCGGGAATTAAACAAAAAAAACCTTCCCCAAAAGGAAGGCTTTTCTGATCTTGAACGTTTTTGGAATGTCTTACTCTGCAAAACGCAAACTAGCCGCTCCTTCTGGGAGAAGTCCGGTTATGACGCTTTGCCTTCTTAACAATCATTTGGAATTGCATTCTGACTTTTATACACGCTTAAGAATGATCTGTCAAGTTAATTAGGAAATTTGTTTATTAGGAAATTAATTTGGGATAGTGTTTGTAAAACTGTGTAAAACTGTTTTGTTAAACAGAGATTATTTAAAACATTTTTAAATCAGAGAATTCAGAAACTTAGTTTTTTTGTGAGCCTCTAATGGGATTCACTCTTCCAATAAAGTCGCCGTCTTGAAAGCCGATCATATTTATTGTGTTATAGTTGGCAGGAGATATTTTGAGGAGGGTTAAAATAACCATTAGGGTATTTCGAGGTTTATTGGAGAATGTAAAAATTTTTGCGGAGAATAACAATACTACAATAACTGCGTTAATTGAAGCCTATTGGGAAAAGATCCCTTCACAATTTCCTTTAGAGAATGCCCCCATTGCCCGCAGATTGAGTGGTTCATTACCTCAAAGTATTTCCGTTCAGGACTATAAATACCATTTAGACAACAAATTTGATCAATAAACCACGTGTGCTGATCGATTTAAATATTCGTGGATGATCTCTAAAAACGTGAGCCAATTTATGAAACTTCCGCACAATTGCTGGACCTAATTGAAACAGGGTTAATCAAAGACTGCCTTTCAGCACTAGTATGACAACCTTGTTTTATCTTTATCAAAAAGTAAAACCTCTAGATTGGTTTATGGCGCTGATCCAATACTAAAATCATTAAAACATACATCGGATGAATACCAGGTTCTTATCCCAACGCTTCCACTGCTATAAGTATCATCTGTTGCGACCAGTACCAATTCGCCGTCCACATACGCGCTCATGGTATCCCCCTTTATTTCAACGACGACGTCTCTTTCAACATTATGCCAATCATAGTTGGGATGCGCAGGTGGCCTTGCTTTTTCCAGATCTTTCTCAACACCATCGACCCATTTCTTAAAAACAAAATAACCTTTTCCGGGGTCATATTGAAAACTATACCCACTGGGTTTACCATCATTATTTTGTTCACGGAGCATGACCCCATATCCACTCCCACCTAAAAGGTTTGCGCCACTTAATCGCACAACATAATCACTTTGATTCGGCATGCTATTGGCAGAACATTTACTATAGGCGTAATTACTCCCACCTTTATTGTTCATGCACAATTTACCATCATTGGTCTGCCAATCTTTCGTTTTGTTCCCTTGCAGCAGCCAGTCATCCATGCTATTCATGTCCCCCTTACAGTATTCGATTGGGTCGTTACTGCCCGGTGTCGGCACGTTTAACGCCAATAAAATATCTTCGTACGGTTTTTTTGTGGCCTTCCCCAGCACGCTTAAGATGACAATCACCACAATAGAAACAAATACCAATATTAATCCGTACTCTATCATTGCCTGCCCTGTTTCAAGTGACTTTATTTTTTTTGTTGAGGGAGCATTCATTGTTAAACCTCTTTCCTTGCCAATCGCTTTGCCGGATGATAAGATCATTCCTGATCAAAATAAAACTTACATAGTGATGATCCTCACAATCCCCAATTACTATGGTAACAGAATACGATAGCATAGTCATGGCAACAAAACCTGAGATGCTTTACAGACCAATAACATATGCCTGTTTAAATCTTACAATCAGCTAACAATTGGCTTTTTCACTTACTTCTACTGGACCGGAATTAAAAATCGTGTCGAAAGTCTAATCCAATGCCTGCCCTGAGATATATGATTTCTCTACTTAATTCACTGATGGATGATCTTCTTTGATGCACGCAATGGCTTGAAGAACCTGAGAATTTTTAAAAAGATATAATGTAGATAGAGAATACTTATAATTATTTCTTCTTAGTAGGGAAGACACTCTTCACCTGATTCTTTTAATTTTGAGATGGAGGACCAAATGATTCGATTAACCAGAAAAGTATTCACCGACTTATCGATCCTCATGATTGGTTTAGGATTTCTGATTGGAGTTATTTTCCCTTTTTTTGTGTCCTGGATGGGTATTCCCCGTGAATATGTTTTTAACACCTGGTTTTTTATCGCCTGCAACACAGCCGGGATCATTCTGGGTGCGCTCAATATCCGCCTCGCTCGAGTAGTCGTTGGATCTCGTATGAAACTATTGGGTGATCGTATGCAGTTTGTCACCCAAAATCTTCATCAAATCAAAGCAGGAAAAGATGTCAACACTTGTGATGTAGAACAATGTCTGATCACAGTTGATTCAGAAGACGAGATCGGAGATAGTGCTCAGGCATTCAACAGCCTGGTTGAAACATTTTTTGAATCTCTGGAAACCGAAAATGCACTCAGTGAGTTTACTCATCTGCTTGGCAGCCAGTTTACGGTGCACGATTTATCTGAAAAAGCATTACAGCAATTAATGGAGCACACCAATAGTGATGCTGGTGCCATTATCATTGAAAAAGATGCATCTTTACAAGTTGTGATATCCCAGGGGATTCGGGATGTAGCCAAACTTCTGGAAAGTGATTATGTAAAAAACGTTTTACGCACAGAAAACCGTGTTAAACTTTCCCTGCCCGTGGATGTACAGGTGCAAGGCGTTCTTACAGATTTTCGTCCTCGTGAAGTAATCATCGAACCGGTCCTTTATAAAGAAGTGATTTTGGGTTTAATTATCCTTGCCTCCGCCAAGGATTATGGCACAGATGCACTGACTCGCTTAAATCTATTTGGGCGCAGTCTGGCGCTGGCACTACACAATGCTTTGTTGTTTGATCGTCTGGAAAGATTAGCGGCATTGGATTCATTAACAGGAATCTACAACCGGCGCTTTGGGTTAACCCGTCTTCATGAGGAATTCGCAAGAGCCCTGCGTACCCATGCTCCTATCGGTTTATTGATGATAGATCTGGATCATTTTAAACAGGTCAATGACACCCACGGGCACCTGACCGGCGATAGGGTCTTATTGCTTCTGGCGAGGGTGGCACGCAGTGTGCTGCGGGAAGGGGATGTCCTGGTACGCTATGGTGGTGATGAGTTCCTGGCAATCCTTCCCGGTGCATCCCATAATGATGTCGTCAATATTGCCGATCGTCTGTGTAGAAAAGTGGAAAATAACTCTGTGATGGATGACGAAGATATTATAAACATTACCATTAGCATCGGTGGCGTTTCATACCCACAACACGATGTCGCCAATGAATCGGAATTGGTTGAGCTTGCTGATCAGGCTCTCTATCGTGCAAAAGAATCCGGCAGAAATTGTATCGCCATGGCTCCAGGAAACTAAAGTAATCATGATTGACAAAAGCAAAAAAATGTTTATATTAAAACAAGTTTGAAAAACAAACTTGTTTTAATATAAAATGGAAGCTTTATGTCTAACTCAGAGCGTGAAATCCAAAATTTGGTGTGAAGGTATTGGATCGAGGATGGAATTCCCGATCTGATCGTAGGTTCAATTTTTATCATTTATGCAGCCTTATTGTGGTGGGGTGCTCATTCAACCCAACCCTGGTTCAACATGTTTTCAGCCGTTGCCCTGATTATAATGATGATATTCAGCCGACCATTGACTGAAAAACTAAAAGAGAAAATTACATATCCTCGCACTGGATATATAAAATATGCTTCAACACCCCTTAAACACCGGTCTACATATGTCATATTATGGCTAGGTGTGGCTGCCCTACTCGTTCTGCTTGTATTGGTTGCATTGATTATTGGTGGAGAATCATCAGGAATGACATTAATTTGGATTCTTCTCCCGCTAGTTTTCAGTGCGCTGATCGGAATGATCGCTTACAGTCAAAAAAGTAAAAGGTACATTTTCTATGCCATTTTTTCCTTGCTAAGCGGCTTAGGAAGTGTCATTATTGCCCAGCAATTTCCTGAAGCCATGCGCAACACCTTAGTATTTGGGGTTGGAATTATGTTTCCACTTGGAGTGGTTATGATTATCGCCGGTATCTGGACGATGATCAACCATTTGCGCCAGCACCCTGAACCGGTGGATGAAGCATGATTGAGAATCCCTTTCCTGAACTGGATATGGTCATCCACTCTCCCGCACGTCTGCAAATCGTTTCTGCATTGGTGTTACTGGAAGAAGCTGATTTTGTTTACCTGCTGAATGTTACTAAATTAACACGTGGAAATCTCTCAACCCACCTCAGCAAGCTTGAAGAGGCTGGGTATGTGGCAGTTGAAAAAACGTACAAAAAAAACCGCCCGCTCACCATATTGCGCCTCACAGTGCAGGGGCGAGAAGCTTATAAGCTCTATCGAAAAACATTATTAGACTTTTTGAAATAATTTAAAACATTCTCTCATGATTCAGATTGCGAAATGCATACGCCGCCAGTTCAAAAGCCAGATAAGCTAATCCCAGGCTTAGAGTAAACGCTAATACCATTCCCAGCCCGCTGGTTATTGCGACTAACAATACCAGCGGAATACCAGCAACCAGAATACCCAACAGAATTCCACCTGCACTCAGCTCTGGAACAGAACCATTCAACAACAAACCAGAATTGGATCGTCGTATCACGTCAAAGGCAGCCGCACTGAAAATGGCTGCGATCATCCCGGGTATCAGAAGAGCGAACCCGGGCATCTGCGCTCCAAACATGGCTCCTCCCAGAAAAAACCCCGCCAGACTTATGAGCATTTCCAGAAAATAACACAATCCAAAATCGTATAAGAGGAATTTCTTCGTAGAGATGGGCAATTGACGGATCACTGGCCAAACCGCCAGGTCGCTGCGGAGGCGCTGAATCGATATCCGCGCAAGTTGTATGATCCACCACATGATCACCAATCCCCTGCTGCCCAGGTCAGGTAGAACCGGTATGATGAACAACAAAACAAATATTTGCAGCCAATTGAATACGTTTGTCAACCGGAAAGTGCGGTGGGATTGCAGCAAATCCTTCCATAGCAAAATCCCTGGTCCATCCACAGCAGGAATGCGTGAGGGTCTTCTCTCCACGCCCAGGCGGCGTTGTGTTTTCTCTTGTGCTGCAATTTGTGTTATCCCATACTGCAAGGCAGTGTTGATCAATAGTTCCTTACTGGTTTGCTGTACTGCCCGGCTGAGGCTGAAATTCCTGGAAGCGCGGTACAGAAATACCAATACTGCCCAAGCTACCATCCAGCCCGCTATCCACCACAGCCACTGGAAGGCATTATCAAACCCCATACTGAATGGTATCAGAATGCTGCTGAATATCGGATGGTGCATAAAAGCGGATTGAGCGAGAACGAACCAAACCAGAAGCAGGAAAACCAGCATAACCCAAATCCAGTGCTGCTGTTTTTTCCTGCTTGATAAGCGCACTACTCCCAAGGACCAATGGTACCCATACAAGATCAGATGCAGCGGGATGATTGCCAACCACGACCGCACACCAAACCCGAGATATTCGATAATCCGGTTGGCACCCATCGCCCCCGGCATTGTGACCTCAGCTAATGAAAATCCCAGCGTCACTGCTATAATCCAGAACGGAATGGCACTTTTCAGCCAGGGCATCAACAGCCAGCGCAGGATAATGTTTGGCCGTGGAATAGGTGTCTGGCTGAGCAATAAGCCATCTTCTTCCGAAAACAGAACCGGGCAACGCCGAACAGCCCGCCAGGTAGAATAGAGACTCCAGAAACCCAACAATAAGATTTCCACCAGCAACGCAACCTGAACTGGGTCTTCTGGATTGATCATTTTAAATAACAAAGCCCCACCACTGGCGAAGAACGTCAGTGTGACAAACACCCACACACCAAAGAACAAAATCAGGTACAGCAGGTAGACACGATTATTGAAAGAATGATCGCTCTTTTCGTAGGCAACAATTGCGAGCCAATAGGCAAGCTCACGTTCTTCCTGCCGCGATCGCAACCAGTTAACCACCTTCATTTATTCAGCCTTGATCTCACCATTGCGTATTAATAGCCTGCGATCTGCTAATTGGTCTATTAACCCGGGATCATGCGTTGTCAACAGGATCGCGACGCCATTATCTCGCAGGCTGTGCAATTCATCAATCAATATCTTCACCGCTTCGATATCCAAAGCCGAAGTAGGTTCATCCAGCAGCAGCACATCAAATGGCCTTATCAGTGCTAGTGCCAAACCCAATTTCAGCCGCATACCACGCGAATAATGATGGGGAAACAGATCTTTTGCCCCCCAGATACCATATTTCTTCATTATCCTCTCTGCCTGCGGTTCAAAAGTCTTCCCGACCTCATTTGCCATCGCAATGAAACGCAAATGCTCCCAGGCTGTCAATTCCAGGTAGAAACGCGGCACATCGGGCACATAAATCATTCGCCGGCGCACCTCCACCTCATCTGAATACAAATCGTACCCCATTACATTCACCGTACCGCTGGAAGGAGGAATCAGACCCGCCAGACAGGAAAGCAAAGTGGTTTTCCCTGATCCATTCGGCCCGGAAAGAATGGTGATCTCTCCCCCCATTAATTCAAAGTTCGTTGGTGCTAACGCTACGAATTTTTCATATTTTTTACTGAGTTGCTTCACAACCAGATGAGATGGCAATTGGTCCTCCAGACGACAAAGAGGTGCGTTTTGACTGGTAATTAATTTAATTTTGCTTTCAGGTTTTTATAAAAAGCAGCATCGATCATAGTTCGCAGTGCTTCTCGCCCAAACTCGCTTAATTGAAAATCAATTAATTCTTTATAGATTTCACCAAAACTGATTTTTTCCGTATGATTTCCTACAATAAATCCTAATGCTTCTAATGGCGATATAATGATTTCTTCAATTTCGTCACAAACCAGATTGAATTTATAATCATCTTTCGTGTACTTTTTCCTATAATCAAAAACTTCCATCACTTGTTCACTAAATTCACCACTTTTTATTAACTTTGACGGGAAAGCTGAGGTTAACAAAAAATGAATAATTTTAGGAAATTCAACCGGAAGATATGCTATCCTTGAATAGCGCAATCGAGTTTGCAGCCAGTCTCCCCGAAACCACCAGCCACAAAACAATATATGCAGTTGTTCAGCTGGAGATACTTCCAGGAAATTTGTTCCTTTATCCGTTAATTGCCATACTTTCCCCTTGCCACCCTCAATTAATTCAGCCCAATAAACCATCAAATGGACGAAATAGACTGGCCACACATCGGCTTCATTTTTTAGTTCATGCGAATATTTTCCAATTTCAAATTTTAATGCCGGGGGGTCCGTCATTAAGGCAGAAAATTCCCGCACAGCTTTTTGCGAAAGATTCCCCGTCGAACTGGTGCCGGTCACTTTATTATCTCGCAAATAGTTTAATAATGTATTTACGTCTTTTAGTAGCGGCAAATCTTTGATTTTTTCCAGATCCTTTTTTTGTAATGTTTTTAACCATAGCGCACGAGCCAGCTGCGGATCCACCCAATCATACGGATCTTCTTCCCAAAGATTTCTGCGGATATTCCATTCATTATGTGCTTGGGCGAGTAATTCACAGCGGTACTCCGCCAATTTTTTATCAAATGTCTCCGGATCAAAATCCCCCCCACTCCAGATCAAGTAATCCTCGTGCTCTTCATGATTGGGATCGTTTATTGCTGCAACCAAATTTTGATATCCATATTCGCCACCCACATCCTCCGGAGGCGCGGCTCGTTTTCCATCAACAAATTGGGGTAATCTGGCTTTTTTATCAAATGGGAGTACTTTTTCCACCAATACTGTATGACTCCAGTTATCTCCAAAATCGTATAAATAGGTGAATTGAGACCCTTTATTAAAATTGAAATCACCAAGCTGATAAAGGTATTCATCTTCTTTTACGTAATCCATGAATTCAGAATCTTCCGGATCACCGTACAGAACATTGCGGATCTTAAATTCATGTAAATGATAACCCTCCCATCCGAACACGGCTTGAATCACATCGTGCAAATCCAATAATGTGATCTGGTCTGAAACCAACACCCTGCGCCAGATTGGAGGTTTGATTTCTTTGAGCGTTATTTTCAGTTGCAAAATTTTTTTGGCGGTTTTGCTCATGGAAATCTCCTTTAATGCTTTATTATTAAGTGTACAGCATTTAATTTAATTTCTCCAGAGTGGTACTTCTAACAAACCTGGTTAGGGTAGATTGCTTGATCTACCACTTGTTAGTTGTCCAAACCGGATGAGCCAGATTTCCCATGCCCCCAAATCATACCGAATAACTTGATATTCATCCAGGAAATACTCCCATTGCCGATCCCACATACTTGAGTCAGCAAAGGCACCATGAATGAGTATCAATGGTCTTCCGGACCCTGATCGCTCGAGATAAATTTGACTCTGGTTTATTTCAATAAATCTTGTTTCTAATTTCTTGATTTACTCATGCTTTCTTACTTCTTATGTTTGATAAATAAGTTAAAATATTAAAACAATCCTTCATAAATTTACATATTTAATTTCAATGTCTTTCTTATCAGCGCATAAATTTTTTATAGGAATTACTTGAATATGAACCCTAAATCTAGAGCTGTTAAAAAAATATTCGTTTTCTTATCGTTTGTGTCGATACTTTCAACAGTTGTTTATTCCTTTATTTTCCAAACCGGCAGTCTTGATGCTTATGGGGGCGGATTAATACTACTATTAATGTGGGTGCCAGGAGTCTCTGGCATCATTACGCAATTGATCTTTGAGCACACCTTGAAAGGTATGGGGTGGAAATTTGGCAAAGCAAAATACTTATTATATGCTTATTTATTACCTGTTCTCTATTGTTTGGTTGTATATGGAATAACCTGGATTTCCGGGCTTGGGGGCGTGCCTGATTTGGAATTTTTATCCACACTTCCCCTGAAATATGGGATCCCAAATTCAAATCCTCTTGTCATCACACTGGTTATCGTTTTTATTGTTCCGATATTTGGAATGATTGGCAGCTTGATTACAGCAACAGGTGAAGAAATCGGTTGGAGAGGTCTTTTTGTCCCAGAACTCGCCAAAATTACCACATATCCTAAAGTTGCTCTGATTAGTGGCGCTATCTGGGCAGTCTGGCACATGCCGGCTATCTTTTTTGCGGATTATAAAATACCAGGTATCCCAACCTGGTACGCAGGTTTGATGTTTACTATCATGGTGTTGGGCATAAGCTTTGCGTTTGCCTGGTTGAGACTTAAATCCGGAAGTCTATGGACAGCTGCCATCCTGCATGCCAGTCATAATTTGTTCATACAGGCAATTTTCACACCACTGACCTTGCAGAAGAAAATTACACCATTCATCATTGACGAATTCGGTGTTGGTCTTGCCATAGCTGGCATATTGGTGGCCTGGTTTTTTATCCGAAAAAATAATCAGCAACCGCTTTCTTTACAACCATTGAAGTAATTTTTTCCAACCTTACTGACGTAGTGTGCACAACGCCTGGCGTATCTCACCCAAATGGTATGCCGTGTGCGCAATCACCCCGATTGCACCACCTACCTCTCTCTCACTCGGCCAGGCTGGCGTGGTTTTCAGCAACTCCTGAATGCTGGCATAGATTTGGCGTAGTTCATCCTGTATTTTCTGCCACTCCGAGTCATCCACCACTTTCACATTATTCCAGATATCCATCCAATCCACCGCCGGGTAATTGGGGTCTTTCACACTTTTCTCGACCACATCCAGGTAAAACGCTATATGTTGCACCTGTGCGGCCAGAGTGGCACACTTGCCACCGACCGGAACGGAAGCTTCCTCAGCGCTGATTTCTGCCAGTGTTTCAAACAAGGAGGTGCCTTTGTCCAGATAAATGCCATAGACGTGCGTAAAGGATTCCTCCAACAAAATCAACAATGCTTTGACAAAGTGTTCTGATTGAATCGTGCTCATTTTGAAAATCTCCTTTAGAATTCCTGATCCAAAGCTTTTTTTACCAAAGCTTCAAACGATTGCCCCATACAGTATCACCTTTCCTTCTTATTCAATAAACTTAAGACCGGCAGCTACCAGCTACCAGCTACAAATTATAAATTACCAAATCTCCCCTCCCCGCCACTCCACCGAAATCGGAGCATCCAGATCCAGTGCTGGTGTCTTCGGCAACCGGTAAATCATCACCCGCTCGCCAGGATCGGAAGCAACCCAATCAGCTTCAATGCGCACGAACATCCTTCCACGCCACAATTCCCAACCCAACCGCGTATAATAATCCACATTGAATGGTGCCAACCCGGCGACATCAAAATCCTGGAGCTCCTCGACGACTCGTTTCATGATGGCACTGGCAAATCCCCGACCGCGATAATGCGGATGTGTTGCGACTGCTTCCACATAGGCAGTTCTTAATGGACGTGAGCCTTCTGGTTGCAAATATCTTGTTACCCACAGGGCATGGCAAACCAGAACCCCCTGATACGCACCCAACACATGCATCGGATCCACAAACTGATCGATAACCGTCCCCATATCTTCATCGTATGCCAGGTTACACAGCGCAATCACCCCCTTACGCTCCTCCGGTGTCAAATCCTTCCCAGCTATTACCCGAAAATAAACCTCATTCTCCACATTCATCTCAAATTCACAATCTTCGTCCCCTGTCGACTTTCAACTAACTTCAACTTTGAGTCACTGTCCACTGTCCACTTTCGACTGTCAACTTTTTCCTTTCGCCTTTCGCCTCGAGCCTTCAGCCTGCAACAGCTACCAGCTAAATCCCTCCCCCTAAAAATTCATAACCGATCTTCTTTTGCACTGCTGATATCTGTGCAAAGGCCTGCTTCATCAATTCCTGTTGGATGTAGCCTATTTTTCCCGGATGAATATTATTTTGGGGCGACTTCCCTGAACGGATCGATTCCATTTGGGTTTGCAAGCGCATTTGCATCAGGAAATCATAAGCAGCGATCAACTCATCACGGCTGGCAAACGGAATAAGATTACGATCACATAGCGCTTCAATACGTTCCAGCGTGTGTGTTTGTTGAATCTGGTAACGCAGAGCGTATAGCCGCGCGTAATTCACCAATGGTGCCATGGCATCTTTCAGATTGATCTCACCAGCATGCTCTGTGGATCCTCCACCGAAATAGATGTTGCCGGGTAATCGGATGGGTGCTTTAAAACTTACGGCATTTTTAGCCAAATGGTGCAGGAATGCCGGATGATCAGTCACAGTTGAAAAGATCACCTGTTTTAATTCCTGCGATAATTCCTCTTTCCCGTACACAGTCCTCAAGTCAAAGAAAATATTGAAGTCGATGATTTCCTGTGCCTCAGATTTATAGATCCACTCCTTACACCTATTTTTCCAATCAGATAATGATCGACACCAGCGCGGATTACTTGCCATCACCTCACCACGACAATATTGATAACCAGCCTGATTTAACCCATCACTCACTTTTTTACCTAATTGTAAAAAGTAGGTTTGCACAACATCTAGATCTTTTTCAACCGGATCCTGATAAATGATGCCATTGTCCTGATCCGTCGTCAAAGTTAATTCCTGCCTGCCCTGGCTACCCATGGCGATAAACACAAAAGGTACCGGGGCTGGTCCCATTTCCTCTACAGCCAGTTCTACCAGGCGAAAAGTCACAGCATCGCAAATTGAGGCCAGCAGATTGGTGACATGCCGGGGACGAGAACTACTTTCAATCAGTGTCTTCACCAAAGCCGGCGTCTTTTCAGTAGACTGACTCACTTCTTGTGCTGAAATCGCTCGCGCTATTTCGCGGTTAATGACGATTGGTCCATAGCGTTGAAATTGGATCAGAGTTTTATTATCAATCACACTCACAATCTTGCCATTAAGATCTTCAACCGCCAGATGTCGGACATCATGCTCCTCCATTTTGAGTAATGCTTCATAAATCAATGCCTGCTCCGGGATTTTTGTAAGCGGCGCGCTCATGATGGTATGGATAGGAGTGTCTAATTGACCCTTCTGAGCCAGCACTCGTTCACGCAAATCATGATCGGTAATAATGCCAATAATCGTTCCATCCCCACTGGAAACCAATGCTGCGGTAACGTTTCTAATTGTCATTTGGCGGGCTAGTTGATCTATACTCATTCCCATATCGCAAACCAATGCATTGTGTCCCAGGTTGATGACTGGTTCGTGTAAGAAAAGCAGGGATGCCTGTAATTTTTGTATGATGGATTCCCGCCCAACTTCCTGGTTGTAACGGACAGTTATGTCTTCAATCACTCCATCAATATATGTGAACTGCTCCGGTTCCTCCTGCACCAATCGCGCAGAAATGGTAAATATTCTCGATGTGAGATCCATGCCCGCACGATGAATGATAAATTTTTCAACCTTCCCATTGGCATGCAGCACACGCAGAAATTCCTCAAACTCCTCAGCTTCCTGAAACAAATCCGCCAGTGCAGGTTGTTCTTGAGTTATATCTGCCAGCATCTCATTGGCGCTATGATTTAATTCGAGAAAAACCGCCCTGCGGACTGCCTTAGCCCGGAATATGCCCACCGGCGCAGCCTGAGCAGCATGGATAACCCCCAGATTCGCTGACAATCCAGAAGTTGGAGAGATATTTCTTGCCAGAAGAATATATCCATGTTGGCCAGCATAAACGATCGGATTTAAAACCAATATACATTCCAGATGCGACCCATCCGCGTGCCTCAAAAAACCTTCGAACACTTCTTCTGTTACAGGCTCTTCGCTGGTCATGCTCTCAAAGCGCTCCCAAATCGCTTTATTTTCCATTTCATGGGGCAGCAAATCCGCCAGATCCAGAAAATCCAGCTGGCGAGCCGAGTAACCAGTCATACTTAAAAAGGTTGGGTTGGCGTAACGGCAGCGTTCATCCATGATCAGCAAAGTGCCTTCCGTGGTTGCCTCAATCAATGTGTAATATCGTTCGGTGGATTCCCGCAGATCATCGAGAATTTCCTGGCGCTCAAGCTCAATTCGTAAACTCTGTTGCAAAACAAACAACAAGAGGATAACGACTACCCCTGAAACAATAATGGATGTATTGGTAAAACGCTGTTCAATCTTCGCAATTTCTTCATTGACGTCATCGATATAGATCCCGGTACCAATCACCCAACCCCAGGGTTCAAACCCTTTCACAAACGATTCCTTAGGCGCCAGGCGGGATGGATCATCTTTCCATTGCCAAACATATTCGATATATCCTTCGCCTTCACGTTTAACCAAATCTGCGAATTCAACAAAAATCTCTACCCCACGTGGATCTGTGAAATTACTCAAATCCTGACCAATTAAGTCCAGGCGGTAAGGATGCATAATCATGATTGGCTGCAAATCCTGAATCCAAAAATAATCTTTCCCCTCAGGTCCATACCGCAGAGCTTTAATCCTTTTGATTGCCATGGTTTGCGCCTGCTCACGAGTTAGCAAACCATCGCGTTCATCTTCTTCATATGAAGCCAGAATACTCCAGGCAGAGCTGGTCAACTCATGGATCAATTCTTGTTTTCGATTCAGCAATGTCTCTTCAAATGAAGGCAAAATAATACCCCAAATAACTGCCAGGAACAAAGCGATGGCAAACAGGGTTGGCAGGAAAATCCGCATGAGGTAAGACCTTTTCTTAAAACGCTGAGTGCTTCCTGTTGAACTTAACCGTTGCCCTATGGGGGTAGCTGCCTGTTCCTGATTCTGTTTGGAATCTGTATCAAAAGTGTCGCCAGTAAACAAAGCCTGTCGAAACTGATTCCAATCTTTTCGTTGCATTTCAATACCATAACCAAACTGATTGGCATCTTGAATCGTATGAAAATCAGTCCCTGCGCTTACGAATAAATCAAGCTTCAAAGCCAATTGGCGTAATGCCTCCTGTTTATCCGCAGAAAAAGGTGCATAGATGGCTTCTAATCCATCCAACCCTTTAGATTTCAGTGTGACCAGGAGGCTTTCCAGTTGAGCCAAATCGGATTGATACACCAGGGGATGTGCTAAAAACACCTTTCCACCTGCCCGATGGATCAATTCGATGGCATCGCCCACATCAAGCGTGCCAGTCGGAGCCGCATTATTAAGCGGATTATCTTCATCGGTAGTTAAATGATTGCTGCCCATTTTACGCAAAGATCCAGCGATGCTTTGCACATCAAGTCCACGTGCCTGCCGCATTGAAACCAGGGTCGCAATCAAATCCGGGTGGAGGGGATCAAAACCATAACAAAGGAGATGCACATCTCGCCCGGCGAACTGAGCAGTTAATTCCAGCCCGGGAACACTGATCACACCACGTTTCTTTAATACTTCATAGAAACGTGGTAATCCATCAATATTGTCGTGATCTGTCAGGGAAGCAAATCGAACGCCACTGGCTGCCAGGTTGGATGCCAGAACCTCTGGTGACTGTTCGCCATCGCTAAAGTTAGAATGGCAGTGAAAATTAACCAGGATTGTTTTACTCATAGGGGCTGCGAAGGCGGGAAGGGGTTGAAGAACTTCCCGCCTATTCTAATTTAATTATACAGCGCCGTTATTTTTCTTGGGGAATAACAAGGATATAACCACCAGCGTAATAAAACTCAACGGAATTGATATGATACCCGGGTTGTTCAATGGAACCGGTGCATCTAATGGATTCAACCCGTATAAAGTATACAGCTCAGGAGAAAAAGCAATCAACGTAAGCGAAGAAACCACACCGACTGCAATGGAAGCAGCAATCCCTTTCGCCGTGGTTCGTTTCCAGAATAAGAGCATGACGATGGCTGGTAAATTGGCCGAAGCAGCCACTGCAAAAGCCAGACCCACCAAGAAAGAAATATTCATACCTTTGAAGAGGATACCAAGCAGAATGGCAATACCTCCAATCACAAAGGCTGAAATCTTTCCAGCCCGAACCTTTTGCCGATCATCCATTTTAATTTGGAAGAAACGGTCAAAAAGATCATGTGCCACTGCTCCGGATGCTGCCACGATCAAGCCACTCACCGTGCCCAACACAGTCGCAAAAGCGATGGCTGAGATAATCGCAAATAATAATTGACCATACGAACGCGCCAGTAGTGGGGCAGCCATATTGCTATCCGCTGGGTTAATCGTTCCATTTACCATGGCTCCCAGACCCATAAAGAGAGTCAGGATATAGAAGAAGCCGATTGCAGCAATGGCTACAATGGTCGATTTTCTGGCACTGGCCGGATTCGGCACCGTATAATACCGGATCAAAATATGTGGCAAAGCCGCAGTACCCATAAATAATGCCAGCATCAAGGAAAGAAAGTCGAGCCGCTCCAGAAATGAGCCTTCGACCTTAAACTTCAATCCTGGTCGCATAATTCGATCTCCACTGACATCATACGGATAATAAACAGTGACCTTTTGCCCAGCATTATCATCAAAATTGGCTGTTTTCCAGGTTCTTACGATCGTGTCTTTATCGGTAATGTTGGCTAAAAATGAAAAGACAGTCAACTTCCCGGTCTGAACATTTTCTTTGCCATCGATCTTTTCAAGGTTCCCTACCTGTCGCAGTTGATTGTCTGCGGATGCAGGCGCACCATTGATCCATTGGACATCAGCTTTGGTGACAACCGATTGAGTTTCCTTCAATTCCAGATCGCCTTCTGCTTCCGTAGCAAACCACCATGTTTCGGTACCATCCCTGGATAATTTTACAAATTCAAGCCCGCCCTTGGTGTCTTTCTTCTCCACGACCTGCCAACTGGTATCGGTAAGCACGATCTGATCACCGGCTCGTGATGCCTGCAAGCTGGAATATTTATAAAACGGCACCGTACCACCTTGATCTGGTTCTGTATTCAAGCCGCGCACCACAACTGCACCCACCAGAATGGTGGAGAAGACGATTAATAGAAAGCCCTTCAAAAATTGCACATAGGTAGTCGATGCCATGCCCGCGGTAGCCACAATCGTGATCACGATTGCACCCACCATCAGCACTCCCCAGGCATGCGGGATCCCTAATAAAGGTTCCACCAAAACACCTGCCCCTACCATCTGCGGGATCAGATAACAAATGGATACCACCAGGGTACTGATGGCCGCCACCAGTTTGATGCCACGCGAGTTGTAATTAGCATCCAGTGCATCCGTGAATGTGTATTTTCCTAACCTTTTGAGCGGTTCTGCAACCACAAATAACGCCACAATCCAACCTGCCAGGTAACCAATTGAATAAAGGAAACCATCATAACCAACGGTTGCGATCATACCGCAAATCCCGAGGAAATAAGCCGCTGAAAGGTAATCGCCAGCAAAAGCAATGCCATTCACACCCCAGTGAATCTTGCCACCAGCAGTGTAATAACCACTTGAGGTTTTTGCCTTATTTCCCAAATACAACGAAAGACCAATCACAAACACAACAAAGATGATGAAAACAATAATAGCCATTTTGGTTACCTTTCCGTGTTTTCAGAGGAAACGGTTGGTTTGTGAGCCAACTCAACTTCTTTTTTATTGCACATATAGTTGTAAATCAAAGCTTCAATCAGTGCGACAATGATCAATAAAAAACCATACACAGTTGCCAAATTTAGACCAAGGAAAATAATTGCCCCCATTGCGAGCGGGAACAAGAGATTAATGGCAACAAAGCCCGCATAGAAAAGGGCATAAAAAATGAACATGCGAATTCCCAGACGCATTTTGTACGGACCTGCTGGGTCTTTTTCGGCAGGGGTTGCTGGTTCGTGTAACATATTCTCTCCTTGTTTTTGTTGGGTGCGGAATGATTAATTATAGAGGAGTTTTTTTAAAAAACCAATTCATTTGTGATGAAATATTCAATAATAGGTCAATATCAGGCAAATTAATCATTGATCATCATGATGAACCGATTTGAAAAGCAAACTTTTTTGTCAATAATTCGACTATAATCTTTTAAACGCGCAAAAACGGAAGGTTAGATAACGATGCAGCAAGCGATCATCAATGTCACAATCATGGTACGGGATTACGACGAAGCCAGCGCGTTTTATACTCAAATATTGGGATTCATCCTTCTGGAAGACACTGATCTGGGCGCAGGTAAACGCTGGGTGCGTGTCTCCCCGCCGGGTAGTACTGGTACCACTCTTTTACTGGCACAAGCTACCAACCCAAAACAAATCAGCCGCATCGGTGACCAAACCGGAGGACGCGTCTTTCTCTTCTTACAAACCGATGACTTCTGGCGAGATTATCCCATCCTCAAAGCACGTGGACTGCATTTCATCGAAGAACCACACAACGAACCGTATGGGACCGTCGCCATCTTCGAAGACCTGTACGGCAACCGTTGGGACTTCATTCAATACAATGAACTATGATTTGTAAGATTATATGATGGACTATGATTAGGAATTTAGATTTCTCAATCCTAGTTGTTTTCATTTCTTAACAGCTTATGAGCTTAATAACTCAATAGCTATATCACCACACTTCCCCCGCTCGCCATTCCACCGAAATCGGAGCATCCAGATCCAGCGCTGGTGTCTTCGGCAACCGATAAATCATCACCCGTTCGACAGGATCCGAAGCAACCCAATCAGCTTCAATGCGCACGAACATCCTTCCACGCCACACCTCCCAACCCAACCGCGTATAATAATCCACACGAAAGGGTGCCAACCCGGCGACATCAAAATCCTGGAGCTCCTCGACGACTCGTTTCATGATGGCACTGGCAAATCCCCGACCGCGATAATGCGGATGTGTTGCGACTGCTTCCACATAGGCAGTTCTTAATGGACGTGAGCCTTCTGGTTGCAAATATCTTGTTACCCACAGGGCATGGCAAACCAGAACCCCCTGATACGCACCCAACACATGCATCGGATCCACAAACTGATCGATAACCGTCCCCATATCTTCATCGTATGCCAGGTTACACAGCGCAATCACCCCCTTACGCTCCTCCGGTGTCAAACCCTTCCCAGCTATTACCCGAAAATAAACCTCATTCTCCACATTCATCTCAAATTCATAATCTTCGTCCCCTGTCGACTTTCAACTAACTTCAACTTTGAGTCACTGTCCACTGTCCACTTTCGACTGTCCACTGTTCACTGTCCACTTTTTCCTTTCGCCTCGAGACTTCAGCCTAAAACCTTTTCATGCTACCAGCTATAGGCTACGAGCTAAAAGCGAATTTCTCCCACATCAACCCTAACAAATTCCCATCCGGATCTTTCAGGAAAGCCATCCACAATTCATGATCGGGCATCCGCGTCACCAATTCCGGTCCCTGTTCAAAGATCACCCCTCGCGATTTCAAAGTTTCAAACGCTGAAGGCAAATCATTCACCTTGTAATAGATGATGGAAGCAAATTGATTTTGCTGTCCTTTTGCAGACACGTCCAACATCAAACGTACTCCGCCACAGTCAAAAAAAGCCAGTCCGGGTGGTGCTTGAAACAAAAAGCGCATCCCCAACTCATCCCGGTAGAAAGCCACTGCCCGTTCCAGATCCCCGACCGGAATAGCTATCTGCCCGATTTGATTAAGCCCAAATTCTGATGAGTTCATGTCAATCCTTCTTTCACAATAATATCTGATCTGCCCAAATTCATTTTCAAAATCACCTACGAGCTACAAGCTACCGGCTAATAGTTAACCAAACGGCTGCCTGATCACTGTCTTCCATTTCGCCGGATCAGCTTTACGGATATCACTCAAATAAATCTCATGGTGTTTACCGAGTCGCTCACCCATTGCATCGATAAACTGGTGTACTTTTTCCACTGTCGGACCTTCCTCTGTAAACGGCCCAATATGCATGATCTGAGCTACTTTGCCTTCTGCATACACCTCAAACCTGAGTTTGGACAGATCAACCGGGCTTTTCTTTTTTTCCACATCCCGAAATGCTTCCTCTACCAGCTCTGATGATATGAACTCCGGTTGCATGATCATCATCGTCCACATCCAGTCAGATTTATCCGCAGTTGTAAATGCAGACATATCCTCCGCCCACCATAAACCTTCCAGGGGCATGACACCATAATCAATCGCCATCGGACCTTTCTTCACCATGAACTTGAGCGCATACGAGACAGCATACAACGCTTGGATCGCTTCAGCATATGACTGACTGGTATTGGGATCTCCTTTTCCATCGACCATTAGAAAATTCATCTCCGGCACCTCTACTACTACAACTTCTTTTGCCGAAGGTTGATACAAATCCTTCATTTTTTTCTTAAAATCAATCTTTTCCATGGTTACCTCCTGGATGTAGAGACTCCCTCTACCGTAACAATTTATTGAAAAACCATCAATCACTTTCTTTTTTGCATACTTTCCTCTATTATATAAAATATTGGTAACATCTCAATAAGAGGGAGTTGGCGTCTTTTTTTGCGAGCGAACACTCGCCAAAAAACAGAGCCCCAAATTATTGAAATGATTTATCATGTCATTCAGGATTTTTATTAAAACTGATCACACCACCCAAATATGATGAAAACGAAAATTAGCCTTACATTTTTGTTACTTTTTCTGGTTGCTTGCCAACCCACTCCAGAACCAATTGTCCCGCTGCCAAATCAAACCCCACCTATGGAGATCCAGGCAAAACGGGATATGATTAATTTCTTTGAATATTTAAATCATGCGAAATATGAACAGGCTGTCAATCTCTACGGTGGTTCCTACGAAATTCTGGAAGGATATAACCCGGATATTGATCCAACCTCAAAAAGTGAATTATTAAAAGCTGGTTGTGAATTCAATGGCTTAACCTGTTTACAACTGTATCAGGCGAATTTATCGGACAAGTCTTCGAACGATGAATTTGTTTTCACATTATCTTTTAGAAATCCGGATGGTTCCATTTTCGAATTAGGACCTTGTTGTGGTGCTACTATCGAGGAAATGCCACCCATATCACAATTTGAAATCCATGTAAAATGCAGTTCAGAAAATATCTGCCAGGTTCTCGATTTACCACCCTACGTACCCTAGGATTTGGTTAATTTCAAACTGCTCAAAGCACGTGGCAGATTGCCAAATCATCACTTGACCGCACTTACGAGGCTGTTTGGAAGGTGTTTTTGCCTTTTACTTCAAAGCCAAAGTGTTGATAAACGAACTGAGGATTGATTGTGTTCCCAAACATCCATTCAGGACCGAAGGTAGGATCATGCCATGAATACCACGGCTGCCCAGGCAAGAATTTTAAACTCACCTGCATGTAACGCGTTTTCGATCTTTTCTCTGATCAAAAATATCAATTCCTGATCTTCCAAATCATCAATGACCGGATCAGCAACTGGTTTTGCATTTAAAGCGAGAAATAAGTGCATTTCTGGCACTGCCCGATTGCCAGCGCGGTGCCCTCTACAGCGCACTTCATCTGTCGAAAACAGATGAATTGATTCTTATCCGTCACCGCCAGCACTATGGCAGCATCGGGAATCTTGACCCAAGCCCAATCAGGAATGATTCGCCCATCAGGGAGATCAACAACATGATTTTCCAACTTTGAAATTTGTTGGCGTCGAACAACGTTTCCCTTTCTACTGTTTTACAGGCTCGCAATTGCTTTGTCATAGTGACTCCCAAATGAAAGTTAACCTGTAAAATCGCTTCTGCACTGATTCCATCTCATCGCTGTACAATTTAATTTAAATTACACACCGGTGATTTGCTGGCATAATTCCCAGACCTTATCCATCGTTGTCTGGTTGTGCGCATAAGAAGGATAAAAGTCCGAGCCTGAGATCTGTTTCACCTGTGTCCTGATATCAGGTTTTTCGACACCAGCTTGCATGATTTCCAAATCGTGGTTGAAAAGCTTTCCAGTGACCTGTTTGAATTCCGCTGCAGTACCCATCTGGAAATAATTTTCTGCCACTGATTCTGTAGTAGGAAAATAGAGGTTTTGGATCATCGCAACCAATCTGTACTTTGGTTTAAATTTTTGTAAGGTAGCTTTTGACATTTTTGCACCTTTGATCTCCAGCATATTGACTGTGATACCATCTGTTCTAAAAATATCTGCCAATTTAAATGTCAGCATCAGAAAGGCCATCTTCGTATCACGATAACTTTTCATGACACTGAAGTCGTTGCGTGTTAAATCTTCAGCAAATAAATGGTTGAAGTTAATTTCCAAATTGGGATTGAAGAAATTTCTGATGATATTACTGCCGGCGTTTACAATTCTGGAATCCGGGGATTTTTTTAGATATTCCTGTAATAACATCGTCAGTAAATACGGGCCGAAGACATTGGTTGCGAAAGTCAATTCAATTCGATCACGACTCAATTGATAAGGATTTCCATGATTAAAATAGGCTGCATTATGAATCAATATGTCTAATCGATCATACTTATCTTTGAAGCCAGTACAAAAGGTTCGAATCGAATCAAAGGAGGAAGTATCAAGTTCCATCAAATCAATTTGTTCGTTCCCGGTCGTGGAAATGATAACCTTCTGAACAATTTCTCCCTTTTCAATATTGCGACATGCCATCACCAGGGAGTATCCTGCTTTGGCGAACCGGTAAGCAGCTGCTTTTCCGATTCCAGAATTTGCCCCCGTTATTATCACAACCCCATCAACCATTTAATCCCTCCTATTCATAAATATATCTTTTTAATTTCCGGTGAATCTCCCCGGATATTTATATGGTTTAGCATTCCCGACCCAATTTTTCTCGAACTGAACTAGTTCACTCAAAATTATAAGTAGTGTAAAAATTAAAGACTTTTTTTGTACAATCTGGTTTTGAAAAATCCAAAAATCACAACCACAACCAATCCCACCAGGCTGACTCCCATCACAACCAGCCCGGTAGGATTCTCTCCACTTTCCGATTTTTCCACTGGCAGGGAAGTCGCGGCCAAAGTTGGGGTGGGAGAGGGCAAGGGTGTACTTGTCGTTGTTCTGGTAGCGGTTGCGGGTGGTGCAGTCGGTTCATACGTCTTGGTGAGCGTGGCGATTTCCTCGAATGAATAAGTAGCCGTAGGAGTGAATGCCGGTTGGATCAACAACTCCTGACCGGTATTAATGGTTGAATAATCCTGAGGGATTCCGTTCAAAGCGCGGATTTGATCGATCTTAACTTTGTAGGCATCTGCAATACTCCACAAGGATTGGCCATAGCCGACCACATGGATTATTGAACCATCCACCCCAGGGGTGCTTTTTATCATCAGGGAAATTAAGTCCGCGGTAGCTGTGCGGGTGCCGCTGGAGGTCGCAATAACTTGTCCAGGCCGTGTTGTCGGCACAATGGGCTGCACTTCATCCTGTGCACGTACATTCAGCACATAGTAAACCATCCCATCCTCACCCAGCGCGATCCCAGCCCCGACATCACCGTCCGCATAGTCAACCATCACATGCCAGTGAATAGTATCCGACCAGATTTGATAAACAACAATGGAACTATTAATGATGCCTTCCGTTCCCATGGCTACGTTCTCCTGAATACCAACCGACCAGGCTACGCTGCCATCACTATGGGTATGCGTGGCAGATTGAATGGATGCCATATATTCCGCATGCTGCTGCGCATAACCCATCAGATAAGAATCAATTGCGTATGGTTCACGACCCCTGGAGGCCCGTAACGCATTGACGGTATTGATCAGATCATAAGCAGATTCGTTCTGTGCCAGGGTTTTTTCCCGTGGATTTGCTAAATATCCAACCACCGTCAGAAGCATTGCCAAAAATGTGAGGGTTACTCTTTTAATCATAAAACCTCAATCACACATTCGTATCCAGATACTATTATATTCTATCGATCGATATAAAAAATTCCATGAAGTACCTTTTTGCAAGACCAGTTTTACCTTATAATAAAATGAACCGGACAAATCAATTTCACTTTGGACAATCACAACGGAAATGAGAAAAAATTTATATGAGAATGTTCGTGTTTCGGATGATGATGATTTTATCGATTGGGTTTTTGAGCGCATGTTCTGGACTTCCACTCAGGCTGGAAAAAACAGCTAACCGAGCAATGTTAATCTTTATGGCTCAAAATACAAATATCACTGAAGACAATTTGTATCTGGAACCATTATTAATCGATCAAGTGCAGGTCACCGAAGACAAATGGTGCCTGACCTATGAAATCGGTCATCTATTATGGTTTTCAACACTCTGGGAGAAACAAGTGCAGGATTGGGTTCAAACGGATATTCGCCCTTATACCGAAAATTGCAATTGGGCACGCCAGGACTAAGCCAGAAACATGACTAACAGATTCTCTCCGAGGAAATTTAGCTTATTGACCATCGCCATGCTTATTTTCGTGACTGGTTGTTCCGGGTTACCGATGCGATTAAAAAGCACAGCCGATCAATCCATGCATTTTTTGAACGCTGAAATGTCCACCGCCATTGAAGGTTTTAATCACATCCATCCTCTTTTGAAGGATAATCACCAAATTTCCGAAGAAAAATGGTGTCTGACTTATGAACTTGGACCTGAATTCAGTTTTTCAAGCTTATGGGAAAAACAGGTGCAGGATTGGGTGCAGGTTGAGTTACGCCCGTATGTCGAAAACTGGGATTGGGCTCGATAATAAAAACCGAACTTTTCCTACCATTTGAGTCATTCAGTTGATCAAATAGTGCTTTCTATGCTTTCACTTCTGGTCATCTGTCCAAAAATCCTTATGTACTTTTCGGGCTTCGTCTTCTAACAACGGACCAATCACTTCAATCTTTTTCTTACCGTGCTTAAAAAGGTTTTGAGGTGAAAATTCCAGTACTTCCTCACTCTCTTCACTCACCATGTTATACAGGTTTTCTCCACTTAAGCCAAACACTACTCTTCTGATATTGCTCCAAAAAATAGCACCAGAACACATCGGGCATGGTTCCGTGCTGGCGTAGAGCGTGCATTTCGCCAGAAAATCACTGTCATATTTTTTACTGGCAATTCGCACCAGATTAGTTTCAGCATGTCCGGTACAATCCTGGGAAGTTACAACCGTGTTTTCGGCCTCCAAAATGACACGACCGGTTTCATCCACCAACAAAGCGCCAAATGGGTGGTTTCCTTTTTCTCTTGCTTGATTAGCAATATCAAAAGTAATTCTCAGGAATTCAATATCTTGTATTTGCATGGTAACCCTTTCATTGTTAAATTAAATAATGATATAGCATATCCTGTTTCAGAACGATGAATAGGTGCCAGGCGTTGGGGGTTGGGGGTTAGGTGTTTTCACTTTCCCCTTTAGCCTTGCGCCTTTTGCCTTTCAACTTCCAACTTTCGACTTTAAACTAAAATCACTCCAGCATATACCCAAATCCGCGCACCGTCACAATCCACTTCGGGGTGGCCGGATCCTCCTCCAGCTTGCTGCGTAAAGACCAGATGTACCTGCGCAAGACGGTGGAACCTTCCTGACGATATTCCCCCCACATCTGTTTGGTTAAATCTTCCTCTGAAACAGCCTTCCCATGCCGGCGGGCCAAAATCTCCATTAAACGAAATTCTGTCGGGGTAAGGTCAACCAGTTTACTATCCAGACGCACTTCACGACGGTTCAGATCAACCATCAGATTATCAACAATCAGGATGTTCTCCAGAGTACCGGTGCCCCGATGGGTGCGATTCAATACCGCTTTGATACGAGCGAGCAACTCAGCATAACTGAATGGCTTCGTGATGTAATCGTCCACTCCCAGGGTAAAACCGCGTAATTTGTCTGATTCTGAATTGCGCTTGGAAAGGATGACAATCGGGATAGAGGAAATCTCCCGCAGACGAGCAATGGCTTCCCAGCCATCCATACCAGGTAAATCCACTTCGATAATGACCAGATGTGGATGTTCCTGGAATGCTTTACGCATCGTATCCTGACCATTGTTTGCCGTTACCACCCGATATTCCTTTTGCAGGTGCTCAGCTAACATGGTTTGTAAGGGGGTATCATTGTCGACAAGAAGAATCTTACTACTCACGGATCACATCCTTTTTGAATAAACTGATTAAGAAAGGCTGATTTCACTGTCATCGTGCGTACCAAACCCCGAAAATCTTCTGATGGAAACAACTCTCCATTTCCATGAACATCCATCATTATCTTATCATACAAGACCTGTTTTTTCATGTCACAAGACGCCCCAGGTTTCTAAATTTTTTCTCGCAACCAGGTTGAAGCGTTCAACAATATTCGATAAATGTGGGGGCAAATATTTTTCAATCTCGGTTTCCAGCCAGAGGGGTATCCCGCCATAATAAGCCTCCGCGATAGCACCGGTGATTGCAGCCAATGTATCAGCGTCCCCACCTAAAGAGATAGCTTTACGAATTGCATCTTCATAACTTAATGATTCATGGAATGCAACCAATGCCGGGGGGACGGTTCCTTGACAGGTGACATCAAAATCATAACTCGGGCGAATATCATCCAGTGAAAAATCAAGTGCATACTTGAATTGATCAACAATTCTTTGCATGATTAAATCTTTATGCACCCCTTTTCTGGCCAGAAAAACCGCCAATGCTGTTGCTTGCGCACCTTTAATCCCCTCGGAGTGGTTATGAGTAATCATAGCAGAGGCTTTCGCTTCTTGTAAAACCTCAACTTCATTATTAAAAGCCCAGCCAATTGCACTTACCCGCATGGCAGAGCCATTACCATAACTGTTATAAGCTTCTCCACCACCAGACTGTACCCATTTTCGAAATCGACCCCCATAACCAGCCTGCGGATACCGTTTTGCAAAATCCAATATTTTTTGCTGGTAATTTTTGCCCTCCAGAATCGCTTCTGCTACCGCCAATGTCAACACAGAATCATCAGTAAAACGGCAATCCGGGTGGATCAATTCAAAATCTTCACTTTTGATTGGATGCCATTCAAAGCGCGACCCAATAATGTCGCCAGCTACTGCACCTAACAGGATTCTTGATGATAATTCATCCGCCATACTTTCCTCAAGCCATCTACCAATGCTTATTATTTATCGTGCAACTTTCATTCCACTTATTTTAGTAATCTTTTCCCATTTTTTCAATCAATACTCTTGACTCTTCGCTTTTTTCTGATATCATAGAACGTATATTCTAAATTATGACACATATTTTACTGATTTATGACGACCAATCCATGTTAACCTTTGAGGATGATCACCCCGCGTTGTTACTGGTGGAGAAAATCAACCATGGCGAATGGACTCCCCCAGCACCCGCCAGCCAATTATTAGGGAATCTCAAAGGGATTTCGCTGCGCGCTGTTGTGCTGGGGAATTGGGTGATTGCCAGTCTGGAGGAACCCCAGGAACACCCACGTGCTTCCGTGCCGATTGATATCACGCTGACCTTGCGCCAGCGCGAAGTCCTCGATTTGCTATCACAGGGATTGACTCATAAACAGATTTGCCAGAAACTCAATATTTCTCAGCGCACTGTCAATATGCACATTGCCAATCTGAAAACGAAATTGAAAGCCGAGACCAATGCTCAGTCTGTTGGTCGAGCCACAGTGCTGGGATATTGCCGTCCGCACATGCGCCGCCGCGATGGCTAGGCTGCCACCCAGATCTGGTATAAGCCCAATCGGCCTCCTTCGCCATCCGATTCGAAACATTCTTTGATTTTAAAACCACCCTCATTTGCCAGACGCTCAAATTCATCCCCGGTAAACTGATGCACATACCGGTATCCCACCTGCTCGCGCTGCCCAGGTAAGGCATAACGCCAATCCAGCAGGGTGTCTCCTTCTTCCAATTTATCAGTCTTTAATCCAATTCGTGACCAATCCTGCACCCGTGCCATCAGGCGCGGACTATTCTGAAATTGCCAGTTAGAATGGATGAACGTTCCACCTACCCCCAGGAGCTGGCGCACCTGTCTTACCAGTTGTAAACGTGTCTCATATCCAGGGATATGGTGCATAGCCGCAAAACACAACACGCCACCATAAGCTCTCTGAGGTAGCAAAGCCTGCCACTTCTGCGAGAGCAGATCGGCTTCGATAAATTGGATATCCAATCCGACCGGAATTTTCTCTCCGACCAGCAATTCACGTGCTTCCTGCAACAGAACAGCAGAAAAGTCGACCCCATGGTAGGCACCGCGGCGCATTTGCTTTACCCACAGTTGTGCTAGTGCCCCTGAACCACATCCCAGGTCCAGCCAGTATCCATCTAAAGGGATATTTCCCAGCACCCGACGAATGCCGGGTTGTACACGCCGGCGGGTGGCAGCGAAAGCCTCTCCAAATGTCTGGTAAAATTGATAATTAATATCCAAAAGCTGTTGAATGACTGCTGCCTGCATGCCAATGATTATACCAACAGCAACCATTCCAAGGCAGCCAATGGACATCAATTAATCAATCTGCGGTTTTCAATGCACCTCACTCCTAACCGCTTATACTGGAAAGCAATGGACCGATACGAAAAATGGACGAAACGCTATCAGGTCACCCCTGATCGTTTGGAATTAGCCCGAAAAATCCTGACCGAGATCCGCAAGGGGAAAAATGTGATTAAGGCGGTCAGCATGCATCCAATCCCCAGCGGGGGTTATATTCCCAAATCCATTCTGGTGGCTGAATACAAGCGACAGGTGGAAGCAGGGGAAGCACAAGCCGATCCAAGCCTGGTGGAACGCATCCGCACCAAACCGGTGCGCAGTCTCTCTGGCGTAACGACGGTAACTGTGCTCACCAAACCATATCCCTGCCCGGGCAAATGTATTTTCTGTCCGGATGACGTGCGCATGCCCAAGAGCTATCTGATCGATGAGCCCGGTGCTGCACGTGCCTTTCAGCACGATTTTGATCCGTACTGGCAGGTCAAATCGCGCCTGGATTCCTACGAAGCGAACGGTCACCCCACCGACAAGATCGAGCTATTAATCCTGGGCGGAACCTGGAGCGCTTATCGCAGAGATTACCAGGAGCACTTTATTAAACGCTGCTTTGATGCCATGAATGACGTTGACAGCCAGACACTGACAGAAGCACACCGCATTAATGAAACGGCGGCGCATCGCAATGTGGGTCTGGTCATTGAAACCCGCCCGGACGAAATTACCCCCCAAGAACTGGCCTGGCTGCGCAAACTAGGTGTCACCAAGGTGCAGATGGGTGTCCAATCACTGGATGACCGGGTTCTGGAGCTCAACCAACGCGGTCACACCGTCGCCGATGCCTTGCGTGCCACAGCTTTATTGCGTGCTGCCAGTTTTAAGATCGTTTTGCACTGGATGCCCAACCTGCTGGGAGCTACGCTGCAATCTGATAAGGCTGATTTTTCCAGGCTCTGGTCAGATGGCTTTGCTCCGGATGAAATTAAAATCTACCCAACACAATTACTGGAAGGCACCGAACTTTTCAATCGCTGGCAAAATGGTGAATACGAACCCTACACCCAGGACGATCTGGTTCATCTAATCGCAGATGTCAAACCCATGATCCAGCCATACTGCCGGGTAAATCGTGTGATTCGCGATATTCCATCCCACCATGTGGTCGAAGGTAACAAACGCACCAGTTTACGCCAGGATGTACTGGCTGAAGTCGCTCGTCGGGGTCAAAAGTGCAATTGTATCCGCTGTAATGAGGTCAAGAAGCAAAAGATTCAGGGGGAGGATTTACGGATGGAAGATCATATTTATCACCCAGCCTATGCGGAAGAACACTTCATCCATTTTCGCACTCCTGAAGGGAAGATAGCCGGATATTTACGCCTTTCGCTACCCCAGGATACAGCCAATCAGCATCCCTCAGCGGATTTAAACTTCTCCGATTTACACAACGCTGCTCTGGTACGCGAGGTGCATGTCTATGGTCAATCTCTGGCTGTGGGTGCAGAAAAGGAAGGCGCTGCCCAACATATTGGCCTCGGAAAGCAGCTCCTCGAAGAAGCCAGCCGCATCGCCCTTGAAAAAGGCTATACCCGCCTGGCGGTGATCGCCGCCATCGGCACCCGACAGTATTATCAGTCGCGTGGTTTTGAACGAGGTGAGCTGTACATGCTGAAACCTCTTGGTTAACCGATTCTGTCCTTTATTTCACGCAGTCTAAATTCGGCGTGGCAGACCCCAGCCCCCCAGATGCACTGACTCGGGTTCATCCGTCCATCGCCCGGCGATCTTGACCCCACATTTTGGACAGGTACCTTTGCTAGTGATGCGATAATCACGGATTACAAATCCGCGCCGGGAAACCAACAATGTCTGGCAGTTGGGGCAATAGGTATTCTCCAGCGACCCCACCTTCCCTGGAATATTCCCGGCATAGACATAATTTAATCCTGCTTCCTGTCCAATATCACCGGCTGTTTGCAGAATGGCGGTAGAAGTTGCCGGGTTGTCCAGCATATGGTAATCCGGATGGTAGGCAGTTACATGCCAGGGAATATCGCGCGAGATGGACGCCAGAAAACGTGCGGCATCCCACAATTCTCCTGGATCATCATTGAACCCGGGCACCACCAATGTCACCACTTCCACCCAGATGCCCAACTGCTGGGCTCCCTGGATGGTATCCAGGACATTCTTGAGCACACCCCCCAGTTTCCGGTAATTTTTATCCTGCATGGATTTGAGATCAATCTTATAGGCATCCAGATAAGGTTGCAGCATCTGCAAAGCTTCCGGGGTGGCATTACCATTTGACACATACGCACAATACAATCCGGCTTTCTTGCCACGTTTGAAAATATCTACCGCCCACTCGGTGGTGATCAGGGGTTCATTGTATGTAGAAACCAGGATAGGTGCGTTATTCTGCAGGGCAATTTCTTCCAAATTCTCTGAAGATAGTTCCCGGATATACTGGGCACCAATATCTGCACGCGGATCACGCAAGGTTTGCGAAGTCAACCAGTTCTGGCAATAATCGCAATGAAAATCACAACCCAGCATGCCAAATGAGAGCGCGTCCGAACTGGGGTAGAAATGAGAGAAGGGTTTTTTCTCCACCGGATCAATCTGTAATGCAGCCACATACCCCCAGGGAACTTTCAACTCCCCATCTTTGTTAAATCGCACCTGACAAATACCCCGCCGCCCCGGTTTGATGAGACAACGATGCGCACAGGCGGTACAACGCACAACACCATCCCCCAGGTCCTCTTTCAAGG
>SWCA01001925.1_pt1 | contig 34135 bp, 46 predicted proteins | sample 4692961 | NCBI WGS metagenome assembly SWCA01 (sample SAMN10267275, study PRJNA491770) | bioreactor metagenome | isolation source: DHS bioreactor inoculated with | place: Japan: off Shimokita Peninsula
ATGTAAATGATCGGGTTGGATTTCATATTAAACTAGAGGTGACGGGAAATTTAGCTGAAAGAATGCCTGCTGCTAAATCAGATAAGGGGTTGAATGTTGAAGAAGTTCAAAAACTATTAGATGAGGTTTTATTAAAGAAGCTACAACATATGGTTAATCTGGCCCAAAACGAGTTATACGTTGATATATTTAATTTAAGCAGTCATTTTTCTGCCACCTATCCAAATGAATTTAATGAATTCAAGCATCAATGGAATGAGGTTTTCTCAAAAAGTGACATCACCATCGAGGTGGAAAGTACAGTGATTCATACTGCCCTTAATACCCATAGGGGGAAAATCTAATGAGTATCGTAATAAATATAATTGTCTTCTTTGCAATTCTCATTGATTTTATCTATTTAGACAAACAGAATAAAAAGGCTGTCTATATCTACCTAAGCATTGTCTTTTTGATTATTGTCGTGCTGGTGGTTGATAATTACAATCTATTCAAATTGAGTCCTCTGGAGGTTTTTATTAATAAGATGGGCCCCATAACCAATTGGGTGAATGGTTATTTAAATAAATAAAAAAACGTCAAGTGGAGTATCCCTTGACGTTTTATATGGACTATTATTATCTTTTTGAGAACTGTGGTGCACGTCTTGCAGCCTTTAAGCCGTATTTCTTTCTTTCCTTGGCCCTTGCATCTCGAGTTAAGAAGCCTGCTTTTTTAAGGACGCCTCTTAATTCTTCGTCAGATTTCACTAAGGCTCTGGCAATACCGTGTCTTAAGGCACCTGCTTGGCCAGTGAAGCCTCCACCATTGACAATTGCAATTACATCATATTTGCTTAATGTATCGGTTAATGCCAGTGGCTGCTTTACTTCTCTTTTTAAGGTTTCATAGTTGAAGTATTCCTCAATGTCTCTTTTATTTATTGTAATGTTCCCTTCACCTGGAACCAATCTAACTCTAGCAATAGACTTTTTTCTTCTACCTGTTCCGTAATAAGCTAACTTTGCCATCTTCAATAACTCCTCCTTTCGATCAAACCGTTTTATAACTCAAGATTAACTGGCTTTTGGGCTTCATGATTATGTTGCGCACCAGCATATACTTTTAATTTTTTAATCATTTGTCTACCTAATCTTGTTTTAGGAAGCATTCCCTTAATTGAGTTATATACCAGCAGCTCTGGCTTTTCTTGAAGCATCTTTCTAAAGGGGATTTGCTTTAATCCACCTGGATGACCAGTGTGGTAAGTATGGAACTTTTGATCTAATTTTTTTCCTGTTAATGCAACCTTTTCTGCATTAATGATGATTACAAAGTCTCCTGTATCTACATGGGGAGTATATTCTGGTTTGTGTTTTCCTCTTAAAATGGTAGCAACCTCTGTGGCTAAACGACCTAAGGTTTTGCCTTCAGCATCAACTACGTACCATTTCTTTTCAACTTCGTTGACCTTAGCCATATATGACTTCATCATTTTCCCTCCTTAATACGTATCAAAGCTTTACTTTTTACCGTTCTATCTATGTGTCAAGATCCGGGGCGAGTGGATCGATTTTACACACTGTATATATTGTAATACAACCTACCTAGCGTGTCAAGGGGTAAAATAGCACCCATTAACAAATTTATTTTTCTGTGATCGGCTGATTCCAATCCTGATAGAATACCTTATCTAGAAATAGTCCCTGGGGTGGTGCTGTTGGCCCTGCCTCATTCCTATTTTGGTTCTCCAGGGCCAGCTTAATATTTTCCAGTGACCGTTGTCCCGCTGACACCTGAATAAGGGTGCCCACCATTATCCTCACCATATTATATAGAAATCCATTTCCTTCAAAGGTTAACCACAGACGATTTTCTTCCTCCTTCAGGTTGATGGCATGAACTGTTCGCACTGTGCTTTTAACACTGCTGCCACTGGACATGAATCCTCCAAAATCATGGGTTCCTATCAGTAGTGCTGCCCCTTCCTTCATTTTTTCCAAATCTAAGGAATAAATTACATGATGACAATAATTTCTTAATAAGGCACTTCTATTGGGTCCCCGATAAATTTGATAGCTGTAGCGCTTTCCTATAGCACTGTAGCGAGCATGAAAGTCCCCTGGCACCTCATGGGCTTTCTTAACGCTAATATCTGCCGGGAGAAGCCTGTTCATAGCCTGAGGAATTCTATCTGTGGGAATGCTGCTTACTAAGGTAAAGCTCGCAGTCTGACCCCGGGCATGGACCCGTGAATCGGTTCTGCCTGCTCCATGAACCGTAATGTCAGTTCCTGTTAGCTCCTTTAGTACAGAGACAATTTCTCCTTGAATCGTTCGGCCCTTAGGCTGAAGCTGCCAGCCATAATAGTTGGTTCCATCGTATTCTATTTCAATTAGAATATTTCTCATCTACTCACCTACATCAAAAACTTTATTATCTAAGGTAACTCATTTACATGATGACTCGAATGGATATGACAATCGCTAAAAGACCTGCCATGGCAGCAAGACTGCCGTAATCTCGTGAGGTCATCTTAAGCTGCTTCATCCTGGTACGATTATCTCCTCCACGATAGCAGCGGGCCTCCATGGCCATGGCCAGCTCATCAGCTCGTCTAAAGGCACTGATAAATAAGGGTACCAGCAGGGGTACCAACCCTTTGGCCCGATTAATAATGTTTCCGCTTTCAAAATCTGCTCCCCTTGCCATTTGAGCCTTCATAATTTTGTCTGTTTCCTCTAGTAGGGTGGGGATAAAACGTAGGGCGATGGTCATCATCATTGCCAGCTCATGGGCAGGAATTCCAATTTTCTTAAATGGCTTTAATAGATTTTCGATTCCATCAGTTAAGGCAATGGGCGATGTGGTCAAGGTCAGTATGGATGTACCCATTACTAAGAGGACCAATCTGATTGCCATAAATATCCCCTGGTATAGGCCTTCTGCGGTTACATTCAGGGGCCCAAGGCTTAAAATAATTTCTCCCTTTGTCATGAATATATTAATTAAAAAGGTAATTAATATGATAAACCGCAGGGGTTTAATCCCTTTGAGCATATATTTCACTGGTATTTTAGAAACTAGAATGCAAAGAAAGATAAAGGCGGTGATAAATCCATAGGCAATAAAGTTGCTGACGATAAACAGACCGACGATTAGAGCAAAGGTGCTGATAATTTTAGTTCTGGGATCAAGCTGATGTATAATAGATCCTGTTGGATAGTATTGTCCGATGGTTATATCTTTAAGCATGCTTATGACTCCTTACCCATTTCATTATTTCTTCCTTTGCTTCCTCTACAGTGAAAATATCTTCCCTAAGCTGAATCCCAGCTTCATTTAGTCGTTTTACCAGGTAGCTTATTTGGGGAATGCCCAGTCCTATTGATTCCAGGGTATCTACCTGTTGAAAAACGTGACCAGCGGTTCCTGTCAAGGCTACTTTGCCCCGATGCATTACGATAATGCGATCCACTAGCTTGGCAATATCCTCCATACTATGGGAGACTAAAATCACTGTATTTTTCATCTGCTGATGAAAGCTTTTTATCTGCTCTAGGATGTCATCACGACCCTTAGGGTCAAGCCCAGCGGTGGGTTCATCCAATATTAGCACCTCCGGCTTCATGGCTAACACTCCTGCAATGGCCACCCGCCTGCGCTGGCCCCCACTCAGCTCGAAGGGAGAGCGATCCTTTATTTCGTTAAAGGGTAGCTTAACCAGTTCCATTGCTTCCTTAACCCTATTCTCGACTTCTTTTTCCTTTAATCCCAGGTTAATGGGTCCAAAGGCAATGTCTTTGTACACGGTTTCCTCAAAGAGCTGATGCTCTGGATATTGAAATACTAATCCCACTTTTTTTCGTATATCTCCAAGCTTAATTCCTTTATCTGTTATATCTATGTTATTGACATAGATCTTCCCTGCATTGGGCTTTAATAGTCCGTTTAAATGCTGAGTCAGGGTGGATTTCCCCGAACCCGTATGACCGATTAATCCAATAAACTCCCCTTGCTGAATTTCTAGATTAATATTATCCAGGGCCTTGGTTTCAAAGGGGCTATTGGGATTATAAATGTGGGTTAAACCTTCTATTTTAATTGACATAATTTCATCACCATCTCATCTACAGTAAGGATATCTTTTGGTATATCTAAACCTGCCTCAATTAACCCATGGGCCAGATCCGTGATCTGGGGAACATCTAAGGATAATTCCTTTAGTTTCTTCACCTGGGAAAAAACCTCCTTGGGGGTTCCTTCTATCATGATCTTGCCGGCCTCCATAACGATAACACGATCTGCATCTACCGCTTCCTCCATAAAATGGGTAATATGAACTACAGTAATATTTTCTTCTTTATTTAGCTTTTTAATTGTGGCAATAACCTCTTTACGGCCCGATGGATCCAGCATGGCTGTAGGCTCATCTAAAATAATACAATCGGGCTTCATGGCAATGACCCCCGCAATGGCAATCCGCTGTTTTTGCCCTCCTGACAACAGGTGAGGCGCCTTATGTCGATAGCTTAGCATATCTACGCTCTGTAAGGATTCTTCCACCCGTCGAACAATTTCCTTAGGTGGTATACCAAGATTTTCAGGCCCAAAAGCCACATCCTCCTCAACAATGGTAGCAACAATTTGGTTATCAGGATTCTGAAATACCATACCTGCGGTCTGACGTATTTCCCATATTCGATCTTCGTCCTTCGTATTAATTCCCTTTACCATTACTTCCCCTTGGGAGGGAAGAAGCAAGGCATTCATATGCTTTGCCAGGGTGGATTTCCCCGAGCCATTATGACCTATAATGACAACAAATTCGCCCTGTTGAATCTGTAATTCAACCTCATCAAGGGCGATTACTTCTTTCTCATTATTTTGGTATTGATATTTAATTTGATTTATTTCAATCATATTTCCCATTTGTGATCCCTCTTCTATTTATTTCTAAGGTAAATGCTACCATTAAAAAGTTTAATAAATGGACATGTAATCCTGACAAATTCATAATTATTATAACTTATTTTTACCTAAAAGACCATGTTTTTATGAAAAAGATTTTCAATTATAGCAATGGTTTCATGGCTTTTCCCTGAAATAAAAAACAGGGACTAAGTGCCACACTTAATCCCCTCCCATCTATCTTAAGCTTAAACTAATTCTAAAATAACTGTTTCTGCTGCGTCGCCTCTTCTTGGTCCAAGCTTCATAATGCGGGTATATCCACCGTTTTTATCTTGGTATTTAGGCGCCACGTCCTCAAATAGGTTCTTTACCACTGTTTCATCAGTAATGAATGCTAACGCTTGTCTTCTGGCATGAAGATCTCCTCTTTTAGCGAGGGTAATCATCTTTTCTGCTAATCTTCTTGTTTCCTTAGCCTTTGCTTCTGTGGTGATGATTTTACCGCTTTTAAATAGGCTAGTGACTAAGTTTCTTAGCATTAAATTTCTATGTGCAGATTCACGTCCTAGTTTACGATACTGAGCCATGTTGATCCCTCCTTACCTCTTACTTGTTAATCGTCGCTTGGTCTTAAGCCTAGGCCTAACTCAGCAAGCTTCTTTTGCACCTCTTCAAGAGATTTCTTTCCGAGATTTCTTACCTTCATCATGTCTTCTTCAGACTTCTGGGTAAGCTCTTCTACTGTATTGATTCCTGCACGCTTTAAACAGTTGTAGGAGCGAACAGATAAATCAAGTTCTTCAATAGTCATTTCTAGTACTTTTTCTTTTTTATCTTCCTCTTTTTGAACCATGATCTCTACATCATTCACATGCTCTGTTAAGGTGATGAAAAGATTTAAGTGCTCATTCATAATCTTTGCCGCCAAGGATACTGCTTCATCTGGTTTAATACTGCCATCGGTAAATACATCAATAACCAGCTTATCATAGTCAGTGACCTGACCAACCCTTGTATTTTCAACAGCATAGCTTACCCTCTTTACAGGCGTAAAGATGGAATCAACAGGGATTACACCGATGGGCATACCTGCATGTTTATTATTCTCAGCAGAAATGTATCCTCTTCCATTGGCTATGTTAATTTCCATAACTAATTTCGCATCGGAATCAAGGGTGGCAATGTGCATATCGGGATTTAGAATTTCTACATCAGCATCGGCAATGATGTCCCCAGCAGTGACAACTCCTTCTCCCTCTGCTTCAATCCGAACGGTTTTGGGTTCGTTACTATGAAGCTTAACGGATAAATCCTTCATGTTTAAGATGATTTCTGTCACATCTTCCTTTACTCCCGGTACCGTAGAAAACTCATGAAGTACTCCGTCAATTTTAATAGAGGTGACGGCGGCCCCAGGTAAAGATGATAACATGATTCTTCTTAGGGAGTTCCCAAGTGTTGTTCCATATCCTCTCTCTAGAGGCTCCACCACAAATTTACCATAGGTGTTATCATCACTAACCTCTACAATCTCCACCTTAGGCTTTTCCATTTCTATCATATTATAAACCCTCCTTTAAGTCTCTTTACTATTATCTCGAGGGCAACTGATTCCAAAAAATCATTATCTAGAATATAACTCTACGATTAGATTTTCGGCAATTGGTAGGTCTATATCTTCTCTTGAAGGCAATGAAACAATTTTTCCCTCTAATTTTTCCATATCCACTGATAACCAGTTAGGTACTGAACCATTAAAGCTTTCTGCTAACCCTTTAAATTTATCAGAGCTCTTAGACTTTTCTTTAACAGTCACAACGTCACCCACTTTTACTAAGTAGGAAGGAATATCTACCTTAGTACCGTTTACTGTAAAGTGTCCATGAACCACCAATTGTCTTGCTTGGGCTCTAGAACTGGCAAAGCCTAGTCTATAGACCATATTATCTAAACGTGACTCTAGAATTCTCAATAGGTTTTCACCTGTAATTCCAGCTTGCTTATCAGCCATTTCAAAGTATTTTCTAAATTGGGATTCTAATACCCCGTAGAATCTCTTTGCTTTTTGCTTTTCTCTAAGCTGAATTCCGTAGTTTGACATTTTTTTTCTGCTTGCTCCATGTTGTCCTGGTGGCATATTTCTCTTGTTGATTGCACACTTGTCAGTGTAGCAACGCTCACCCTTCAGATATAATTTCATGCCCTCACGACGACATAATCTACATACTGCATCTGTATATCTAGCCATTTATTACACCTCCTAATCTCTACTAAACTCTTCTGCGTTTTGGTGGTCTACAACCGTTATGGGGGATTGGAGTAACATCCTTAATTAAATTTACTTCAATACCAGCTGCCTGTAATGCACGAATGGCAGCTTCTCTTCCGGCTCCAGGTCCTTTTACGTAAACTTCAACAGTTCTTAATCCATGTTCCATTGCTACTTTAGCAGCAGCCTCAGCAGCCATTTGGGCAGCGAAAGGAGTGGATTTTCTTGAACCCTTAAAGCCTAATTGACCAGCACTAGACCAAGCAATGGTATTTCCTTGCATATCGGTCAAGGTTACAATTGAATTGTTAAAAGTTGATTGAATATGTGCTTGACCTCGTTCTATATTTTTACGTTCTCTTCTTCTTGTACGAACGGTTTTCTTCTTTGCTACTTTTGCCATGCCAATTATCCCTCCTTACCTATTATTTTTTCTTCTTACGACCTACAGTTTTCTTTGGTCCCTTACGTGTACGAGCATTTGTTTTGGTTTTTTGTCCTCTTACAGGAAGCCCTTTAATATGACGAATTCCTCTGTAGCATCTGATTTCCTTTAGACGTTTGATGTTAAGGGAAACCTCTCTTCTAAGATCCCCTTCTACTTGGTAGCCAGCATCAATTTCCTTTCTTAAGGAATTAACCTCTTCCTCTGTTAAGTCCTTAACTCTAGTGTTAGGATTGATTCCTGCCTTCGCTAAAATATCATTGGAAGTTTTTCTGCCAATACCGTATATATAAGTTAAACCAATTTCTACTCGTTTGTCCCTTGGTAAATCTACCCCAGCTATTCTGGCCATTTACGCTTACACCTCCTAGTTCTTTATCCTACAACATACAATAAAACGATATAATGATGCTTTCATGAATTATCTTATTTATGATCTATTTATATAATAGTTAGTTCATAGGGTTATCAGATGCCTCTGATCAGCCGCTCCCCATGTAACTAATTATCACAATATTATATTATATCATCATTGATGACATAATACCAGTCTATTTTCTATCTATCCTTGTTTTTGTTTATGCTTAGGATTTTCGCAGATCACCATTACTCTGCCTTTTCTTTTAATAATTTTGCATTTTTCGCAAATTGGTTTTACTGATGGTCTCACCTTCATTACAAGTCCCTCCTCAACTACTTCTTTCTCCAGGTTATTCTACCACGGGTCAAATCATAAGGAGATAATTCAACCGTCACTGTATCTCCCGGTAAAATCCTTATAAAATTCATTCTTAACTTGCCTGATATGTGTGCCAAGATTTCATGCCCATTTTCAAGCTGAACAATAAACATTGCATTGGGTAGTGCTTCTTTTATTTTTCCCTCTACCTCAATCACGTCTTGCTTTGACATTTGGCAATCAAACCTCCAATCTTTCCAGCTCTTTCCTTACGAAAGCATTATTGATTTTTATTTGGTTTACAATACGGTCCCTCACTTCATGTGAAATAACATTAAACTTTGCCAGGTGTTTTACCTTTTTCTTTTTCGGCTTTTCAATTCTCCTAAGGTCCCCATCGGCAATCAGCACATGGTGCTCATCTACCTTACCAATCACAATAAATACGTGATTTTGATCTCTTCCCTTAGTTGAACGAACCACCTGCCCGATACTTAAATCATCATATTCCACACTGTCACCTCGTTTATCAACATCATAATACTGTTAAAATCTCAGGTTCATCCGTCGTTATTGCCACCGTATGCTCATAATGGGCGGAGTATTCACCATCGAGGGTGACCACTGTCCATCCGTCAGTTAATACCTTTACCTCAAAAGTACCTGCATTAATCATTGGTTCGATTGCTAAAACCATACCGGCCTTTAACCTTGGTCCCTTTCCTGGGGGGCCATAATTGGGAATCTGGGGCTCCTCATGCATTTGCGTACCAATTCCGTGACCAACATAATCCCTAACGACTGAAAAACCTTGGGCTTCAACATAGGTCTGTATTCTATTAGATATGTCTGAAAGACGATACCCTTCTCTGGCATATTGTAAGCCTTGATAGAAGCTTTCCCGAGTCACATCAATTAGCTGCTGCGCCCTTTGACTGATTTGTCCAACCCCGTGGGTTTTCGCCGAGTCTCCGTAATAGCCTTGAAGGAGTACACCAATATCTATACTTATAATATCGCCCTCTTCAAGCCTTTTTAATCCAGGTATTCCATGAACTACCTCATGGTTAATTGAGGCACATATACTGGCGGGAAAGCCACCGTATCCCTTAAAGGCAGGGATTCCCCCTCTTTTCAGTATATATTCTTCTGCCATTACATCCAAATCCTTTGTTGTAACCCCTGGTTTAATTGCCTGTCTGATTAATTCATGTGTCTCAGCAACGATTCTACCGGCCTCTCGCATAAGTTTGATTTCCTGTGGAGATTTAAGGGTAATCATTACACTTCTCTCCTCAACACTTTGACAATATCCTCATAGACCTTGTCAATATGCTGTTGTCCATCAATCACTGCAAGCTTGCCACGATTTTCATAGTATTCAATCAATGGCATTGTCTCATTCAAATATACATCTATCCGTTTGGTAACAGTTGCCTCGTTGTCATCATCCCTTTGATATAGGTTGCCGCCGCACTTTTGGCAGACATCACCAGTATTCGAAGGATTAAACTTTACATGATAGGTAGCACCACAGGATTTACATATTCTTCGTCCCACTGCCCTTTCCACAAGGACATGCTTGTCTACCTCAATATTGATCACTTTATTTAAGGCAACACCCATTTTCTCCATTACATTGTCCAGTGCCTCGGCTTGAACTACAGTCCGTGGGAAGCCATCTAAGAGGAAACCCCTATGGCAGTCCTGCTGCTTAAGACGATCCTCTACAATAGCAACCACCAATTCATCGGGAACCAATAGGCCTTGATCCATATAGGATTTGGCCTTTTTCCCAAGATCTGTACCCTCTTTGATGTTATAACGGAAAATGTCTCCTGTGGAGATATGGGGAATGCTAAATTCCTCAGCGATAGATGCTGCTTGAGTTCCTTTACCGGCTCCTGGGGGGCCGAGTAATATAATTCTCATGATACCATCTCCCAGTGTGAAGATTTAGACCCATGGGGGATTCCCCCATGACCCATAATTATTTTAAGAAGCCTTGATAATGTCTCATTAACATTTGTGCTTCTACTTGCTGCATTGTTTCAAGGGCTACCCCAACAGCTATTAATAATGCTGTACCTCCAAAGTTGGAGCTTATTCCTGTAATTTGCATAATTGCCACAGGTATTAATGCAATTATAGCTAAGAATACAGCCCCGGCTAAGGTAATTCTATTGGTTACCTTAGTGAGATAATCTGAGGTAGGCTTTCCAGGTCTGATTCCTGGAATAAATCCACCATATTTCTTCATATTTGACGCCACTTCAACGGGGTTGAAGGTAATGGCTGTATAGAAATAAGTGAAGAAAATAATTAATATCGCACTAACTAGAGTATACACAATTACTCCTGGAATAAATGTGCTATGTTGTGATAACCAAGTTGAAGTAAACCTAGCTAACCAACTATCTTGGCCCATGAACATTGCAATAGTCTGCGGAAAAGATAACAGCGACATTGCAAAGATTACGGGAATTACCCCTGCTTGATTCACCTTTAACGGAATATGAGAGCTTTGACCACCATACATTTTACGCCCTACTACTCTTTTAGCATATTGTACTGGTATTTTTCTTGTTCCTTCTGTAATTGCGACAACACCTGCGATAATTACTACGGAGAATAATAGGAAAACAATTAGTGATACGATTGATAATGTTCCTTGCCTTAATTGAAATATTGTCTGTTTTATGCTATAGGGAACCCTAGAAACAATACCTGCAAAGATTATCAATGAAATGCCATTGCCAATTCCGTTTTCTGTAATTTGCTCCCCAAGCCACATCAAAAATGCAGTACCGGCAGTTAATGTCAGTACAACAACGATTATACTAAAGGCATCTCTTTGGATTAAAGCATTGCCAAATAGACCAATACTAATGGCTGCTGCTTGAATCAAAGCCAGTACCACAGTCCCATATCGTGTGTACTGGGCAATTTTCTTTCTGCCCTCTTCACCTTCCTTAGCCATTTCTTCAAGGCTTGGAATAGCCACTGTCAAAAGCTGCATAATAATTGATGAAGTAATATAGGGTGTAATACTTAGGGCAAAAATAGTCATATTACCAAAGGCGCCACCAGAGAACAAATCAAAGAAAGAAAGTAATCCAGCATTATTAACCAGGTTTTTTACGACTTCCACGTCAATTCCTGGTACGGGGATTACTGATCCTAATCGAAATACAACCAACATCATGAGGGTGTACAGGATTTTGCTTCTTAATTCAGGAATTTTCCAAGCATTTCTTAAGGTCGATATCACCTTAGATCACCTCTGCCTTTCCTCCAGCAGCTTCAATTTTCTCAACGGCTGCTTTTGTAAATTTTTGAGCCTTGATCGTAATGCTCTTCTCTAAGTTGCCATCGCCTAAAATTTTAAGACCATCTTTCTCAATCTTCTTAATAATGCCTTTGGTTTTTAAAAGCTCAGCAGTTACTTCTGTACCATTTTCGAATATATTTAAAGTATCAACATTCACAATGTTGAATTGTTTCTTGAATATGTTCGTAAAACCTCGCTTAGGAATTCTTCTGATAAGAGGCATTTGTCCCCCTTCGAATCCTACCCTTACGCCACCACCGCTTCTGGCATTTTGTCCGTTGGCACCACGACCGGCAGTTTTACCAAGACCACTTCCTGTACCTCTACCTTTTCTCTTAGTACCTCTGACAGCACCTTTAGCAGGTTTTAGTTCATGTAACTTCATGTCTACACCTCCTTTAATTCAATTAGATTTCAGCCACTTCAACCAAGTGTTTGACGACTTCAACCATTCCTCTAGTTTGAGGATTATCTACGATTTCTACAGTATGGCCTATTTTCTTCAAGCCTAAAGCTTCAATAGTTTTTCTTTGTTTAGGCAGTGTTCCAATCGTACTTCTAACTAATTTGATTTTAAGTGCTTTCGCCATGGATTTTCCCTCCTAACCTAAGAGTTCTTCTACGGACTTACCTCTTAGTTTTGCAACTTCTTCAATTCTCTTTAATTGATTTAATCCATCTATCGTTGCATTAACCATGTTTCTAGAATTATTAGTACCTAGAGATTTGGCTCTTACATCCTTAAGTCCTGCCAGCTCCAATACAGCACGAACGGGACCGCCAGCGATAATACCAGTACCTTCCTTAGCAGGCATAATTAGAACATTTCCCGCTCCAAAGTGTCCGATAACTTCGTGGGGGATAGTTGTTCCAACGATTGGTACTTGGATCATATTCTTTTTCGCATCTTGGATTCCTTTTCGGATTGCATCTGGAATTTCCATTGCTTTCCCAGATCCAATTCCCACATGGCCGTTCTCGTCACCAACAACAACCAATGCAGCAAATCTAAAGTTTCTACCACCCTTTACAACCTTGGTTACACGTCTTATATCAATCACATGCTCTTTAACATCGAGTTGACTTGAATCGATCAGCTTATTACGTTGCATCTATTTCCCTCCTTCTTATTAAAACTTAAGTCCGGCTTCTCTGGCACCTTCAGCAAGGGCTTTCACTCTTCCGTGATAAATGTACCCGCCACGGTCAAAGGTAACAGTCTCAATTCCTTTTTCTAATGCCTTTTTAGCAACCATTTCGCCCACTAGCTTAGCAGCTTCTTGATTCCCATTGCCGCTTACCTTCCCTTTGATCTCATTATCTAAGCTGGAGGCAGCAACCAGGGTTTTTCCGTCGACATCATCTATAATTTGAGCGTAGATATTGGTTAAGCTTCGATACACATTTAATCTAGGACGTTGAGGAGTACCGAAGACTTTTCCACGAACTCTTGTATGTCTTTTCTTTCTTGTAAGGTTCTTGCTTACCTTTTTAAACACCTCGTATCACTCCTTTCAATTACTTTCCAGTTTTACCTTCTTTACGTCTGATAACTTCACCAGCGTAACGAACCCCTTTGCCTTTATATGGTTCAGGTTTTCTTTGTTCACGAATCTTAGCAGCGTAGTTTCCTACCCTTTGCTTATTGATTCCCTTTACAAGGACCTCTGTTTGGCTAGGTACTTCAATAGTGAGTCCCTCTGGATCCGCCATTTCAACTGGATGGGAGTAACCAAGGCTTAAAACAAGCTTATTACCTTGCTTATTGGCACGGTAACCTACCCCTACAAGCTCTAGCTTCTTCTCAAAGCCCTTTGTCACCCCTTGAACCATGTTGGCAACTAAAGTTCTTGAAAGGCCGTGTAATGATTTATGTTTTTTGTTCTCTGTCGGTCTAATGACAAATAACTGATTTTCTTCTGTCTTAAATTGAATGTCCTTATGAATCTGCTCAGATAAAACGCCCAATGGCCCTTTAACAGTCACTTTATTTTTTTCATCTATATTAATTTCCACACCCTGTGGTATTTCAATCGGCTTATTACCAATTCTTGACATGCGTGCACCTCCTTATCTATTGATTGCGACTACCAGATATAAGCGATTACTTCTCCGCCTACGCCTTCTTTTCTAGCAACCTTATCGGTTACGATTCCTTTAGAAGTAGAGATAATTGCTATCCCTAATCCTCCTAATACCCTTGGAATTTCGTCTTTCTTAGCATAAACCCTCAGGCCTGGCTTAGAAATTCTTTTAATTCCTGTTAAAACCTTCTCTTTTTCTTTACCATATTTAAGCTGTATTCTTAAGATGCCTTGTTTTCCGTCTTCTATTACATCAAAGCCCTTTACGAAACCCTCATTTAAAAGGATATTGGCAATCTCCTTCTTTAGGTTTGATGCAGGCACATCAACAGTTTCATGTTTTACAGCATTTGCGTTTCGAATACGGGTCAGCATATCTGCAATTGGATCTGTCATTGTCATTTTCTTTACCTCCTCCCCAATTCTACCAGCTTGCTTTTCTTACACCTGGTATTTGGCCTTTATAAGCTAGTTCTCTGAAACAAATACGGCATATACCGAACTTTCTCAATACAGAATGTGGTCTTCCGCAAATATTACATCTCGTATAAGCACGAGTCTTGTATTTCGGTTTTCTAGATTGCTTAACGATCATAGATTTCTTCGCCACTGGTTTTTTCCCTCCTTACTTTACTTTACAAAAGGCATTCCCATTAAACCTAATAGTTCTCGGCACTCTTCATCGGTTTTTGCTGTTGTTACAAAAACGATATCCATTCCACGAACCTTTTCTACCTTATCGTACTCAATTTCAGGGAAAATCAATTGATCTTTAATTCCTAAGGCGTAGTTTCCTCTGCCATCAAAGGAATTGATGCTGATACCTCTAAAGTCCCTAACCCTTGGTAAGGAAATGTTGATTAGCTTATCAGCAAATTCATACATTTGCTCACCTCTAAGGGTAACCTTTGTTCCGATAGGCATCCCTTCACGAATTTTAAAGTTAGAAACTGATTTTTTAGCCTTGGTAATAACTGGCTTTTGCCCTGTAATTGTGGCTAATTCCTTAACAGCAACTTCTAATGCCTTTGAGTTATCCTTTGCATCGCCGACACCCATATTTACGACAATCTTTTCTAGCTTAGGAATTTCCATTACGTTTTTATATCCAAATTTCTCCATTAGCGCTGGGCTAACTTCGCTCATATATTTTTCTTTTAATCTTGCCATGCTACAATGTACCTCCCTTCATTCAGGTTAATCTAAAACTTCTCCTGTCTTTTTGCTTACCCTTACCTTTTCTCCATTGCCTAGTACTTTATATCCTACTCGAACACCTTTGTTCGCTTTTTTATCAAATATCATTACATTAGACACATGAATAGGTGCTTCTCTATGGATAATACCGCCCTGTTGCATTTGTTGATTAGGTTTTTGGTGTTTTGTTGACATGTTAACCCCTTCAACAATTACGCGCTCCTTTTTAGGGAAGGCTTGAAGCACTTTGCCTTTTTTTCCTTTGTCTTTACCAGAAATGACAACTACTGTATCACCTTTTTTGACGTGCATTCAATGACACCTCCTTGATTATAATACTTCTGGAGCTAGTGAAACAATCTTCATGAAGTCTCTTTCTCTCAGCTCTCTTGTTACCGGTCCAAATATACGGGTTCCTACCGGTTGTTTATCGTCCTTAACAATTACTGCCGCATTCTCATCAAATTTAATATATGAACCGTCCTTACGTCGAATATCAGAAGTAGTTCTTACAACCACAGCCCTAACTACCTGGCCTTTTTTTACAACACCCCCTGGTGTTGCACTTTTAACTGCGCAAACGATCACGTCGCCTACTCTTGCATATCTTCTTCTTGTACCACCTAGTACGCGGATACAAAGTAACTCCTTCGCACCAGAGTTATCTGCAACTTTAAGTCTTGATTCCTGTTGAATCATTGTAGGACCTCCCTTCGCATCAAAAATTTATTTCGCTTTTTCAACAATTTTCTCTAGTCTCCATCTCTTATCCTTAGATAAAGGTCTGGTTTCCATGATTCTTACACGATCGCCGATACCACATTCATTTTGCTCGTCATGAGCCTTAAATTTAATTGTTCTTTTAACTGCTTTACCATAAAGCGGATGGCGTACAAAGTCTTCAACAAGAACAACGATAGTCTTATCCATCTTATCACTTACTACACGACCGACTCTGGTCTTTCTAAGCCCTCTTTCCATGTAATTGGCCTCCTTTCATACCCATCGAATTATTTATGCCTTCACCTGCTTAATTTCTCTTTCTCGGATAATTGTCTTAACCTTCGCAATATCCTTACGAACATTTCGAATTGTTAAAGGGTTTTCAAGCTGGCCTGTTGCTAACTGGAAACGCAGGTTAAATAGTTCACTTTTTAAATCGATTAACTTTTGATTCAATTCAACTTCTGTCATATCTCTTAAAGAATTAGCTTTCATCAGCTTCACCACCCTTTGCTTCTAATTCTTGACGCGAAACAAATTTACATTTGATTGGTAGTTTATGAATAGCAAGTCTCATCGCTTCTCTCGCCTTTTCTTCAGAAACCCCCGCAATTTCGAACATGATTCTACCTGGTTTAACCACTGCCACCCAGAATTCTGGTGAACCTTTACCGGCACCCATACGGGTTTCAGCAGGCTTCTTTGTTACTGGTTTATGAGGGAAAATTTTAATCCAAACTTTACCCCCTCTTTTAATCGATCTAGTCATGGCGATACGGGCAGCTTCTATTTGATTTGATGTAATCCAAGCTGGCTCTAATGCCATAATTCCATATTCTCCGTATGAAACTTTATTACCTTTATGGGCTTGACCCGCCATTTTGCCTCTATGCACTCTACGACGTTTAACTCTTTTAGGCATTAACATGCACTATTCCTCCTTTCTGTAAGGCCGATGTTTACTTCGTTTCTCTTTTTCTGCCCCTTTTGGCTCTATCCTCTGCCTTTGGAGCTGCCCCTGATTCTTCTACAGCTGCTACTCTTCCTCTAGTTGGCAGGATTTCACCTTTGTAGATCCAAACCTTAACACCAAGCTTTCCGTAGGTGGTGTCAGCCTCATGGAATCCATAATCAATATCCGCTCTTAATGTATGAAGTGGGACATTCCCTTGATTGTATCCTTCTCTTCGGGCCATTTCAGCACCGCCAAGTCTTCCGGATGTGGCAACTTTAATACCCTTCGCTCCGGCTCTCATGGCTCTTTGCATTGCTTGTTTCATGGCTCTTCTGAAGGATACCCGTCTTTCTAATTGGAAAGCAATACTTTCTGCAACCAGTTGTGCATCAACATCAGGGTTTCTCACTTCTACGACGTTCACTACAACTTGTTTGCCGGTTAATTTTTCAAGGTCTTTTCGAAGGTCTTCAACCCCTTGACCGCCTTTACCAATTACCATTCCTGGCTTTGCAGTATGAACATTTACCTTAACTCGATTATTAGCAGCTCTTTCGATCTCAGTCTTGGCAACACCAGATAAAAAAAGCTTTTGTTTGATATATTTACGGATCTTATGGTCTTCTAATAAAAAACCTGAAAAGTCTTTTTTATTGGCAAACCATTTCGTATCCCAGTCTTTTATAATTCCAACTCTTAACCCATGGGGATTAACTTTTTGGCCCATTCTTTTCCCTCCTTGATCTTATTTTTCTTTTACAACGACTCCAATATGGCTGGTTCTTTTGCGAATTGTCGTTGCACGACCTTGAGCCCTTGGTCTGAATCGTTTCATAGTCGGCCCTTGATTCGCATAGATTTCTGCAACAAACATTTTTTCACGGTCCATATTGTTGTTGTTTTCAGCATTTGCCACTGCTGATTGAATCAACTTATATACGATAGGCGCCGCAGCCTTAGGCGTAAATTTAAGAATTGCTAAAGCTTCGTCTACCTGTTTTCCTCTAACAATATCTACTACCTGTTGTGCTTTTCTTGGGGCGATTCTTATAAACCTAGCGATTGCTCTTGCTTCCACAATGACAACCTCCTTTCATAATGAAAAGTTTTTCTATTTTCTCTTGCTTGTTTTTTCGTTATCGTCATGACCTCTATAGGTCCTAGTTAGTGCAAATTCTCCAAGCTTATGTCCTACCATGTCTTCAGTTACATATACGGGTACATGCTTTCTTCCATCATGCACAGCCAGTGTATGTCCGATCATGTTTGGGAAAATTGTGGAGGCCCTTGACCAAGTTTTTATTACCTTCTTTTCCCCATTTTTATTCATTTCTTCGATTTTCTTATATAATCCTTTATGAATAAAAGGTCCTTTTTTCACTGATCTACTCATTACTTTTCCTCCCTTCAGAAACCTCATATGGCTCGTCTATATGGATTTATCCTATTTCTTTCTGCCAGAAACGATAAACTTGCTGGAAGCCTTTTTCTTGTTTCGAGTCTTGTATCCAAGGGCAGGCTTACCCCATGGTGTAACCGGTGATGGTCTACCGATTGGTGCTCTACCTTCACCACCACCGTGAGGATGGTCATTTGGATTCATGGCAGAACCTCTTACGGTTGGTCTAATACCCATGTTTCTTTTTCTACCTGCTTTACCGATTGTAATATTTTCGTGATCCAAGTTGCCCACTTGACCAACTGTGGCTTTACATTCGATTCTAATGTATCTGATTTCCCCGGATGGCAATCTTAATAGGGCATATTTACCTTCTTTAGCCATTAATTGAGCAGCATTTCCTGCCGCTCTGGCAATTTGTCCGCCTTTTCCAGGTTTCATTTCGATATTGTGAACCACTGTACCCACTGGAATATTGTTTAATGGTAGGGCGTTACCAACCTTAATGTCGGCATCTGGTCCAGATACAACCACATCATCTACCTTTAACCCATTAGGAGCAATGATGTATCTTTTTTCTCCATCGGCATAGTGTAATAATGCGATGTTAGCAGAACGGTTTGGGTCATACTCAACAGAAGCAACCTTCGCTTCAATACCGTCTTTATCTCTTTTAAAGTCTATAATTCTATATTTTCTTTTATTTCCACCGCCACGGTGACGAACGGTAATTCTACCATGTGCATTTCTACCACCAGATTTTGACAAGGTCTCTAGAAGAGACTTCTCTGGCTCCACCTTGGTGATTTCTTCGAAGGTAGACACCGTCATTTGTCTGATCGCTGGCGAAGTAGGATTAAACTTTTTAATACCCATTCTTAATTCCCTCCTTCTTATTTCCAGTCAATGGGTTACATGCCTTCAAAGAATTCGATTTCTTTGCTCTCTGGCTTTAATGTAACTACGGCCTTTTTCCAGTCAGCTCTTTTGCCGACGTGGGCACCCATTCGCTTATATTTTCCAAGCATATTACTTGTATTTACCTTTTCTACCTTTACACCAAAAACCTTTTCTACGGCTTTTTTAATCTCGGTTTTGTTGGCTTTCTTTTTTACCACAAATGTGTATTTCTTGTCAGCCATTTGGTCCATACTTTGTTCGCTGACTACCGGTCTAATAATGATATCATGTGGATTCGTCATTACGCGTACACCTCCTCCACTTTCTCAACAGCATCCTTCGTAATGATAAATTGATCGTACTTTAAGATATCATATACGTTTAAAGTGTTTACAAGAGTTGTTTCAACACCTGGGATGTTGTTGGCTGATTTAATTACCGCTTCATTCTTTTCGGCCATGACAATAAGTGCTTTTTTATCCACGTTTAGGTTCTTTAGGATATTGACCATATCCTTTGTCTTAGGTGCTGTTAATTGTAACTCATCTAATACGATTAGCTCGTTGCTATTTACCTTAGAAGTAAGGGCTGACTTCATGGCTAATCTTCTAACCTTTTTAGGTAAGGTATATCGATAATCCCTTGGCTTCGGTGCAAATACAACACCACCGCCAGACCATAATGGAGATCGGATTGTACCGTGTCTTGCTCTACCAGTTCCTTTTTGTCTCCATGGCTTTCTTCCTCCGCCCCTCACCTCTGATCTAGTTAGGGTAGATTGAGTTCCTTGTCTTTTATTGGCTAATTGGTTTTTTACAACCTCATAAAGTACATGTTCGTTAACTTTTACTCCGAATACACTATCGTTTAGTTCTATTTCACTGACTTGTTGTCCTGAAACATTAAAAACAGCTACTTTAGGCATGTTGAATCCTCCTTTCTGTAGTTAGATTATTTTCCTGACTTAATTGTCGCTTTAATTGTTAATAATCCACGCTTAGGACCCGGAACAGCACCTTTTACTAAAAGGGCATTTCTTTCTGGGTCTACCTTGACAACCTCAAGGTTTTGAATCGTGATTTGTACATTTCCCATATGACCTGGTAGCTTTTTACCTTTAAATACTCTACCAGGGAATGTAGCAGCACCCATTGAACCGGGTCTTCTGTGATATCTGGAACCATGGGCACTTGGACCACTACCTTGTCCATGTCTCTTAATAACCCCTTGGAAGCCTTTACCCTTAGATGTTCCAGTAATGTCAACCTTATCTCCAACTTGGAATAAGTCTGCTTTTAATTCTTGACCTACTGTAAACTCTGAGGCATTTTCAACTTTGAATTCTTTTAAGATACGTTTTGACTGTACCCCAGCCTTTTCAAAGTGTCCCTTTAATGGTTTGTTAACATTTTTTTCTTTAATGGCACCGAAGCCCACTTGAATTGAGCTGTAGCCTTCCTTTTCAATAGTTTTTACTTGAGTAATCACATTAGGCTCAACCTCTATTACTGTTACGGGAATAACCAATCCGTCTTGATTAAAGATTTGAGTCATTCCAACTTTTCTTCCTAAAATACCTTTCATATTTACACCTCCTATAATCTTACAGCGGATTACACGATCCGTATAATCATACTAAGACAGGATGAATCGAAACCATCTCTTTATCTTAGTGTCAGCAGCGGTATTACAGTTTAATTTCGATGTCAACACCCGCTGGCAAATCCAATCTCATTAATGAGTCAACAGTTTTTGGCGTTGGATTTAAAATGTCAATCAGTCTCTTGTGTGTTCTCATTTCAAATTGTTCTCTTGAGTCTTTGTACTTGTGAACCGCTCTTAAAATAGTGATTACTTGTTTTTCTGTAGGTAATGGTACTGGACCAGAAACCTCTGCACCACTTCTTTTTGCAGTTTCAACAATTTTTTCAGCAGATTGATCTAACACTTTGTGATCATACGCCTTTAATCTGATTCTAATTTTTTGCTTACCTTTGGCTTGAGCCATAGAATTCCCCTCCTTTGCATCGCACGTGATTTTCTTTTACGTACGACCGAGACCATTATACACTGTTCCGGGTGTGTTGAGATTTTTTTAAAATCTTTTTTCCCCTATCGTGTTTTTGGTCCTGTCGCCCGATTCATTGATCAAGACATTTCTCAGCGAAAATTTCCTGTTTAGCAACCTTCCGCTTCATCGCAGTCCTAACACACACTAGTATATTTTATAACATGGGAAGTAAAATATCAAGCTTAATTTCAAGTTTTATCAAGGTTTTTTTCAATTATTTCATGATTTTTTCTACCGATGGGGAACTTGACTCCACCCCCTAGGGAGATATGCTGTTCTGTAAAAGTTAAGTTCTTGAGATTTTAATCCATTATTACTTAGGTTATAAAAAAATCCTCCTGTTATTTTGTCTTAATTTAGGAAGATTATGCCTATCTATAAGGCAAATTTAGAAGAAGAGTAAACTCTTCTTCTAAATTTTTGCAGTCCTTATGCTGTATACAAGAATTTTATTATTCAATAATTGAAGCAACAACACCTGCTCCTACTGTTCTTCCACCTTCACGGATTGCAAATCTTAAGCCTTCTTCTGTTGCGATTGGGCTGATTAATTCGATTTCCATTGTGATGTTGTCTCCTGGCATTACCATTTCTACTCCTTCTGGTAACTTAATACTTCCTGTTACGTCTGTTGTTCTGAAGTAGAATTGGGGTCTGTATCCATCAAAGAATGGGGTATGTCTTCCTCCCTCTTCTTTCTTTAATACGTATACCTCTGCCTTAAACTTTGTATGGGGATTGATTGTTCCTGGCTTCGATAATACTTGCCCTCTTTCGATCTCTGTTCTTTGGATTCCTCTTAATAATACCCCTACGTTATCTCCTGCTTGGGCTTGATCAAGAAGCTTTCTGAACATTTCTACTCCTGTTACTACTAGCTTTCTCTTTTCTTCTGCCAGTCCTACTAATTCTACTTCGTCCTGTACCTTTACAATTCCTCTTTCTACTCTTCCTGTTGCCACTGTTCCTCTTCCTGTAATCGAGAATACGTCTTCCACTGGCATTAGGAATGGTTTGTCTGTATCTCTTTGAGGCTCTGGAATATACTCATCTATAATGTTAAATAATTCTACAATTTTGTCTCCCCATGGTCCGTCTGGATCGTTTAATGCTTGTAATGCTGATCCTCTTACGATTGGTGTGTCATCTCCTGGGAATTCATACATATTTAATAGATCTCTTACTTCCATTTCTACTAGCTCTAGTAATTCTTCGTCATCTACCATATCACATTTGTTTAGGAATACTACGATGTATGGTACCCCTACCTGTCTTGACAATAGGATATGCTCTCTTGTTTGGGGCATTGGTCCGTCTGCTGCTGAACATACCAGGATCGCTCCGTCCATTTGGGCCGCTCCTGTAATCATGTTCTTTACATAGTCAGCATGGCCTGGGCAGTCTACGTGGGCGTAGTGTCGGCTTTCTGTTTCGTATTCCACGTGGGATGTTGATATTGTAATTCCTCTTTCTTTTTCTTCTGGTGCCTTGTCGATTTGATCGAAGGCTACTGCTCCACCTGTACCGTATTTTTTGTTTAATGTAATGGTGATTGCTGCTGTTAATGTTGTTTTACCATGGTCTACGTGTCCGATTGTTCCTATGTTTACATGGGGCTTGTTTCTTTCAAATTTAGCTTTTGCCATTTCTTCTCCTCCTTAAATCATTAATTTGGTTTATTTTTATAGAATTTGGGTTTATGGTAATAGAAAAGCAGACTTGGTGAGTTCTGCTATTCTATTATAAACCATTACTTACCTGTCATTATCTTTTCAGCAATGCTGGCAGGTACTTGTTCAAAGTGATCAAAATGCATTGAGTAAACTGCACGACCTTGGGTTTTAGAACGAAGGTCTGTAGCATAACCAAACATTTCAGATAGGGGTACGTAGGCTTTAATAACCTGTACTCCGCCTTGCATTGGCTCCATTCCCTCAATACGGCCACGTCTTGAGTTTAAGTCACCAATAACATCACCCATATAATCCTCTGGTGTGGTAACCTCCACCTTAAAATATGGCTCAAGTAATACAGCCTTTGCTTTTCTCATACCTTCCTTGAAGGCCATTGAACCTGCAATTTTAAAGGCCATTTCTGAGGAGTCAACCTCATGGTATGATCCATCATAAAGCTCAACCTTAAAGTCAACTACTTCAAAGCCAGCAAGAACACCATTAGCCATGGCTTCTTGAATTCCTGCGTCAACAGCCGGAATGTACTCTCTAGGAATAGCACCACCAACTACTGAGTTTACAAAGCTATAGCCTTGACCAGGTTCTTGAGGTATCATTCTAATCTTAACATGCCCATATTGTCCACGACCACCAGACTGACGAGCATATTTTCCTTCCACCTCGCAGGCTTGAGTAATGGTTTCTTTGTAAGCAACCTGTGGCTTACCAACATTGGCCTCTACTTTAAATTCTCGTAGCAGTCGGTCAACAATAATTTCAAGGTGAAGCTCGCCCATCCCTGCAATAATTGTTTGACCAGTTTCTTCATCAGTATAGGTTTTGAATGTGGGGTCTTCTTCTGCAAGCTTTTGCAGGGCAATACCCATTTTTTCCTGGCCCGCTTTAGTCTTTGGTTCGATTGCCACCTTAATTACAGGCTCTGGAAACTCCATAGATTCAAGGATTACTGCATGATCTGGATCACATAGGGTATCTCCTGTAGTGGTATCCTTAAGTCCTACAGCTGCCGCAATATCACCAGAATATACTTCAGTAATTTCTTCACGGGTATTGGCATGCATTTGAAGAATACGACCGATTCTTTCCTTCTTATTCTTAGTTGAATTTAGTACATAGGAGCCTGAGCTTAACTTCCCTGAATACACTCTAAAAAAAGCTAGCTTTCCTACATAGGGGTCAGCCATAATTTTGAAGGCTAATGCAGAGAAGGGCTCATTATCATCGGCATGTCTTTCGATTTCTTCTTCTGTATCAACAGCCACACCTTTGATAGCAGGGATATCAGTTGGTGCTGGCATATAAGCCACCACAGCATCAATTAATCTTTGAACTCCCTTGTTCTTATAGGATGAACCACAAAGGACAGGCGTCATTTGTACATTAACTGTTCCGTTTCTGATTCCTGCAACAATTTCTTCCTCGGTTAAGGCTTCGCCTTCAAGGTACTTCATCATCAGTTCCTCATCGGTCTCAGCAACGGCTTCAATTAATTGTTCTCTATAAGTGTCAGCTAATTCCTTCATGTCTTCTGGAATTTCTCTTTCTTCTATATTTTGACCAAGGTCATCCATATAGTAGAAAGCTACATTCTTAACAAGATCAACGATCCCTTGAAATTTATCTTCTGCTCCAATGGGTAATTGAATTGGAATGGCATTGGCACCTAATCGATCCTTCATCATCTTAACAGCATTGAAAAAATTAGCACCAAGCATATCCATTTTATTAACGAAGGCCATTCTTGGAACATGATATTTGTCAGCCTGTCTCCATACGGTTTCAGATTGGGGCTCAACCCCTCCCTTTGCACAGAATACAGCAACAGAACCGTCAAGTACCCGTAAAGATCTTTCCACCTCCACGGTAAAGTCCACGTGACCTGGTGTATCTATAATGTTGATTCTATGGTCCTTCCATTCACAGGTTGTAGCAGCAGAAGTAATGGTAATTCCCCTTTCCTTCTCCTGTTCCATCCAGTCCATCTGAGAAGCACCTTCATGGGTTTCCCCTACCTTACGAATTCTTCCGGCATAAAACAATATTCTCTCTGTGGTTGTTGTTTTACCGGCATCTATATGGGCCATAATCCCAATATTTCTAGTTCTTTCTAGTGGAAACTGTCTAGGCACATTAATCCTCCTTCCAAACAAATTGCAGCACTTGCCTGGTGCTTACTAATATAGCATAACCATTTTATGCTATTTCAAACATTATTTTACCATCTGTAATGGGCAAATGCTTTGTTTGCTTCTGCCATTTTGTGAGTATCTTCTTTTTTCTTAACAGAAGCCCCTACACTGTTGGCTGCATCCATGATTTCCTTCGCCAGCTTTTCAGTCATTCCCTTTTCGCCTCTTGCTCTAGAATAGTTGATTAACCATCTCAAGCCTAGGGTCTGTCTTCTTTCAGGTCTAACCTCAACTGGCACCTGGTAGTTAGAACCACCAACACGTCTTGCTTTCACTTCAAGAACGGGCATGATATTGTTCATGGCTTTCTCGAATACTTCCAGAGGATCTTCACCTGTTTTTTCATTGATGATATTAAAGGCATCATAAACAATTTTCTGAGCTGTTCCCTTCTTGCCATCAAGCATAAGGTTGTTAATCAGCTTTGTTACTACCTTACTTCCATACATGGGATCAGGTAATACGAGTCTTTTAGGTACATTTCCTTTTCTTGGCACTTCGCTTCCCTCCTCAATTATTTGATTGTTCATAGGTACTCGACAACCCTCGGGCTGCCGTTTGTGCGCAGTCAATGCTATTTTAATTCAATTACCCTATTTTCCATAGCGGCATTTGATCTATATGCATTATCGCTCCGACAATCCTATTTTTTAGCAGCAGTTTTTCCTGCCTTAGGTCTTTTAGCACCGTACTTAGATCTAGCCTGCATTCTGTTGGCTACACCTGCAGTATCTAAGGTACCCCTTACAATATGGTATCTAACCCCTGGTAAGTCTTTTACCCTTCCACCTCTAATCAGAACAACGCTATGCTCTTGTAGATTGTGGCCAATACCAGGAATGTATGCAGTTACTTCAATACCGTTTGTAAGCTTAATTCTCGCAACCTTTCTTAAGGCAGAGTTAGGCTTCTTAGGTGTAACGGTTTTAACAGAAGTACAAACCCCTCTTTTTTGTGGCGCACTTAAATCAGTAGATTTTCTCCTTAAGGAGTTAAACCCTTTTTGTAGTGCTGGTGAATTTGATTGGTATTCTACTTCTTTTCTACCCTTACGTACTAACTGGCTTATTGTTGGCATCTATTGCACCTCCTTCCAAAATAATAAAGCTTTTTAAACATAGAAAAACATTTATCCCCTTAGGATAAATTGTCTTTTCCTAGTCGCAAATTAATCTGTTACCTCAAAGCTGCCGCTGCTGCCGCTCCTACTTCAATCTCACAGGCTTTGCCAAGCTTTCTCATGGAGTCGATTTTAATTACCTCCACACCCTTTTCCTTGGCAAGCTCCATCAATTGCTGTATTAGATGGGCCTCTGCATCTTCTGCAATATATAGGGTTTTTACCTTATCCTGCTTTAATGCTTTAGCGGTTTGCTTAATACCAATAATCTTCTTTTCGTGTTGTAGATTCTCTAACATTAAAGTGTCCTCCCTTTTTAATGACCTGGGAGATTATATAATCTCCCAGATTCTAAAAAAGTCAACTTTCAAGGTTGCCTCAACACACTATAATATTCTAACACTAGATAAAATAGGTGTCAACTGTTTATTTGTTAATTAAAGGATTTCACGGGTTTCCTCTTCATCCATTTGAGCTTCAACATCGATAGCGATATTTTTGTATCGCTTCATTCCTGTTCCCGCCGGGATGAGCTTTCCAATAATTACATTTTCCTTTAGCCCAATTAGATGATCTTCTTTACCCTTAATAGCTGCTTCTGTCAACACTCTTGTGGTCTCCTGGAATGATGCCGCTGACAGGAAGGATTCTGTAGCCAAGGATGCCTTAGTGATTCCCAGCAGCACACCCTTATAGGTGGCGGGCTCAAGCCCTTGCTCTAATATATTGCTGTTGGCATCATTTACGGTAAAGATGCTTTCCAGGGCTCCAGGCAGAAGTTCTGTATCTCCTGGTTCTTCCACCTTAACACGGTTTAACATCTGACGAACAATCACTTCAACATGCTTGTCATTGATGTCAACACCCTGTAGACGATACACCCGTTGCACTTCCTTAATAATATAGGTTTGAACTCCACGAACGCCCTTAATTCTCAGAATGTCATGGGGGTTCACTGAACCCTCAGTAATTTCGTCTCCAGCTTCAATGACTTGACCGGGCTTTACTTTGATTCTTGAGCTGTAGGGAATGGCATAGGTTGTGGTTTCTCCGTCATCTGCCTTTACGGTTACTTCACGTTTTTTTCTTGATTCACCAATTTCTACAGTACCGCCAATTTCACTAATGATGGCAAGCCCCTTGGGCTTACGGGCTTCAAATAGCTCCTCAACCCGAGGAAGACCTTGGGTAATATCGGCTCCCGCTACTCCTCCAGTATGGAAGGTTCGCATGGTTAACTGAGTTCCAGGCTCACCGATGGATTGGGCTGCAATTATTCCCACTGCCTCTCCTACCTTTACGGCTTCTCCGGTGGCCAGGTTTCGACCATAACAGGTTCCACATACCCCATGTCTGGTATTACAGGTCAATACAGACCGAATTTTAACTTGTTCTATCCCTGCAGCAATGATGGCCTCAGCAGCTTCTTCCATAATCTGTTCTCCTGCTGCCACCAGGACTGCTCCGGTCTTAGGATCCTTAACATCCTCAAGGGCATGTCGACCTACTAATCGATCATACAATTCCTCAATTACTTCATTTCCATCCTTAAAAGCCCTTGCCCAAATTCCTTCAGTTGTTCCGCAATCCAGTTCCCTGACGATGACATCCTGGCTGACGTCCACCAGACGTCTTGTCAAGTATCCTGAGTCGGCTGTTCTAAGGGCAGTATCGGCTAATCCCTTTCGGGCCCCATGGGTGGAGGTAAAGTACTCTAGTACGGTTAAGCCTTCCCGGAAGTTGGATTTGATTGGGATTTCTACGGTTCTACCGGTGGCGTTGGCCATCAGGCCCCGCATACCCCCCAGCTGACGAATTTGGTTTTTACTACCACGGGCACCGGAATGGGCCATGATAAACACGTTATTTAATTTATCCAGGCCTGCCATTAGGGCTTCGGTCACCTTTTCAGTCGTTTCTGTCCAGGTTTCAATTACCTTTTCGTATCGCTCTTCATCGGAAATTAATCCTCTTCTAAAGGCCTTTTCGTATTTATCAACCTTTTCCTCTGCCAAGGAAATTAACTCTGCCTTTTCCTTTGGTATATCCATATCAGATACGGCAATGGTCACAGCCCCCCGGGTGGAGAACTGGAAGCCTGTTTGCTTAATATAATCAAGCATAATTGAAGTTAAGGTGTTCCCATGCTTTCTAAAGCATTTATCAATTACCTTTCCCAGGGCTTTTTTATCACATAGGAAGTCTACCTCTAGGCTGTATAAATCCTTTGACCGATCAATGAAGCCTAGATTTTGAGGCATTTTTTCATTGAAGATAAATCGACCTACGGTGCTTTCTACTAATTTACCAGTATCCTCGGCATTTAATCGCATTCTTACTTTTACCCTGGCATGAAGATCTACTGCCCCTGTATTATAGGCCATTAGCATTTCTTCAAAATCCTTAAAGATCATTCCTTCTCCCTTTGCCCCAGGCACCTCAATAGTTAAATAGTAGCTTCCTAAAACCATATCCTGGGTTGGCGTTGTGATCGGCTGACCATCCTTAGGTGCCAAAATGTTATTGGGAGATAGCATCAAGAACCTTGCTTCCGCCTGGGCCTCTACTGACAGGGGAACGTGAACCGCCATTTGGTCACCGTCAAAGTCAGCATTGTAGGCTGTACAAACCAATGGATGTAGCTTTATTGCCTTTCCTTCCACTAGAATTGGCTCAAAGGCTTGAATTCCCAGTCTATGAAGAGTAGGGGCACGGTTTAAGAGTACCGGATGTTCACTGATTACTTCCTCCAGTACGTCCCACACCTCGGGCTTCACCTTTTCAACCATTCGCTTTGCACTTTTAATGTTGTGGGCAAAATTTTCTTCCACAAGCTTTTTCATAACAAAGGGTTTAAATAGCTCTAAGGCCATTTTCTTTGGCAAACCACATTGATAGAATTTCAACTCGGGTCCAACCACGATAACGGAACGGCCTGAGTAGTCCACCCGTTTTCCCAACAGGTTTTGTCTAAATCGTCCCTGTTTACCCTTTAGCATATCTGAAAGGGATTTTAACGGTCTGTTTCCTGGGCCCGTAACTGGCTTACCCCGTCTTCCATTATCAATTAGGGCATCAACTGCCTCTTGCAGCATTCTCTTTTCATTCCGAACGATAATGTCAGGAGCTCCCAGATCAAGGAGACGCTTAAGCCGATTGTTACGGTTAATCACCCTTCTATATAGATCGTTCAGGTCTGAGGTGGCAAAGCGGCCGCCATCCAACTGCACCATAGGTCGCAGGTCTGGAGGAATTACCGGTACCACATCTAATATCATCCATTCGGGAAGATTTCCAGACATTCTAAAGGCCTCAACTACCTCAAGTCGTCGAATGGTACGGACTCTTTTTTGGCCTGTGCTTTCCTTAAGCTTATATTTTAATTCCTTACTAAGGCCTTCCAAATCAATCTTTTGCAGAAGCTCCTTTATTGATTCGGCTCCCATGCCGGCTTTAAAGCGGTGTCCATATTTTTCAATAGCTTCACTATATTCCTTCTCAGTTAAAATCTGCTTTTCTGATAGGGGAGTTTCCCCTGGATCGATGACAATATAGGCTGCAAAGTAAAGCACCTTTTCCAATGAGCGGGGAGACATGTCCAATAACAATCCCATCCTGGAGGGAATTCCTTTAAAATACCAGATGTGAGAAACGGGGGCTGCCAGCTCAATGTGCCCCATTCTTTCTCTTCTCACCTTGGATTTCGTTACTTCAACTCCACAACGATCACAGATTACACCCTTATATCTTACACGTTTATATTTACCGCAATGACACTCCCAATCCTTTTGGGGGCCAAAGATCTTCTCGCAGAACAGGCCTTCCTTTTCTGGTTTTAGGGTTCTATAGTTTATAGTCTCGGGTTTTTTTACCTCACCCTTTGACCATTGTCTGATCTTTTCTGGAGAAGCCAGAGAAATTTGAATCGATTCAAAGTTATTTAATTCGTACAAGGAGTCTCTCTCCCTTCCTATAGTCTACCAAGCTTTCACCTAAGCTTAAATAACTATTGATTATAGTCATCATCGTCATAGCTATCCACATCATCATCGTCTAAGAAATCTTCACGGAAATCTGATGTTTCAAAGTCATCCTCTGTCATATATTCAATGTCTGCATCCACTTCGTCTTCTTCTTCCTGATCAGTGTCTTCCTCTTCCATGTCGTCCATTGCAACACCCTGAGCGAGCTCACTGTGTTCCATAGTCAGATCACTGGCGTCATCGTCTATAGATTCTTTAATTTCTATTTCTGTATCCTCTTCCGTCAAGACCTTAACATCCAAGCATAGACTTTGAAGCTCCTTAATTAGAACCTTGAAGGATTCTGGCACCCCTGGTTCAGGGATGTTTTCACCCTTTACAATACATTCATAGGTCTTAACCCGTCCTACAACATCATCGGATTTTACCGTTAGAAGTTCCTGTAGGGTATGGGCTGCACCATAGGCCTCCAGGGCCCAAACCTCCATTTCACCAAAACGCTGTCCGCCGAATTGGGCTTTACCACCCAGGGGCTGCTGTGTAACAAGAGAATAAGGACCAGTGCTTCGAGCATGGATCTTATCGTCTACTAAATGGTGAAGCTTCAGCATGTACATGTAGCCTACCGTTACCGAATTATCAAAGGGCACTCCTGTTCTACCATCATACAGGGTTAGCTTTCCTGATCTCGGATACCCTGCGTCCTCAAGGGCGTCCATAATATCCCATTCGTTGGCCCCATCAAATACCGGGGTTGCCACCTTCCATCCCATGGCCTTTGCCGCCAGACCTAAGTGAACCTCCAGCACCTGCCCAATATTCATCCGAGAAGGTACGCCCAATGGGTTTAATACAATTTCAAGGGGAGTTCCGTCGGCCAGGAAAGGCATATCTTCTTCCGGCAATACCCTAGAGATAACCCCTTTGTTTCCATGACGTCCAGCCATTTTATCCCCTACATTGATTTTACGCTTTTTAGCAATGTAGACCCGGACCATCTCATTGACCCCCGGTGGAAGCTCATCGCCATTTTCCCTTGTAAATACCTTAATGTCTACAATAATACCAGATTCGCCATGGGGTACCTTTAGGGAAGTATCTCGAACCTCTCGGGCTTTTTCACCAAAAATGGCTCTTAACAATCTTTCCTCTGCTGTCAGTTCTGTTTCTCCCTTTGGTGTTACCTTACCCACAAGGATATCTCCAGATTGTACCTCGGCTCCGATTCTGATGATTCCTCTTTCATCAAGATCCCGCAGGGCTTCCTCACCAACGTTAGGAATATCCCTAGTGATTTCCTCAGGTCCCAGTTTAGTATCTCTGGCCTCTGCTTCATATTCCTCTATGTGAATTGATGTTAACGCGTCTTCCTTAACCAGCTTTTCATTAATCAGAATAGCATCCTCATAGTTATAGCCTTCCCAAGTCATAAAGCCTATGAGGCAGTTTCTGCCCAAGGCGATTTCTCCTTGATCCGTTGAAGGGCCATCGGCAATTACATCCCCTGTCTGAATCGCTTCCCCTCTGTTGACGATAGGCCGTTGATTAATACAGGTTCCCTGATTGGAGCGTTTAAACTTTAATAACTTATAGATATCTTTTTGGCCATCTTCTCTTTTGATGATAATTTGTTTTGCGGTGGCCTTTTCTACAACTCCGCTGTTTCTGGCAACAACCACAACGCCTGAATCCTTGGCCGCTTTATATTCCATTCCGGTTCCAATAATAGGTGCATCGGTTTTTAGTAATGGAACCGCCTGACGCTGCATGTTTGAACCCATAAGGGCACGGTTAGCATCATCATTTTCCAGGAAGGGAATCATGGCTGTAGCAACTGAGACCACTTGTTTAGGAGAAACGTCCATAAAATCCACCTCTTCCGCAGGGACAATATCAATCCCTCCGAAGCGGGTTCTGGAGGTAACACGCTTATTGGAAAATTTTCCTTCTTCATCCAGGGGCTCGTTGGCCTGGGCTACGATGAACAGGTCCTCTTCATCAGCAGTCAGATATTCAATGTTTTTCGTTACAACCATTCTCTTTTTATCTACCTTCCGATAGGGTGACTCAATAAAGCCATATTCATTAACCCTCGCAAAGGTACTCAAGGAGTTGATCAATCCGATGTTAGGACCTTCAGGGGTCTCAATTGGACACATACGACCATAATGGGATTGATGCACGTCACGGACCTCAAAGCCGGCCCTTTCTCTGGATAATCCCCCTGGCCCCAGGGCAGAGAGCCTTCTTTTATGGGTCAGTTCAGCCAAGGGGTTGGTTTGATCCATAAATTGAGATAATTGCGAGCTACCAAAGAACTCTTTGATGGCCGCCGCAACGGGTCGAATATTAATTAGGGCCTGGGGAGTTACTAAATCAACATCCTGAATGGTCATTCTTTCCTTCACTACCCGTTCCATACGGGATAAACCAATTCTGAATTGGTTTTGCAGCAGTTCTCCCACTGAACGAAGTCGACGATTCCCTAAATGATCGATGTCATCCACATTTCCAACTTCATGGGATAAATTAAACACGTAATTAATGGATGCAATAATATCAGCAACAATAATATTTTTAGGAATTAATTCTCTAATCCTTTCCTTAATGGCTTCTTTAATTTCTGCCTCATTGTCAAAGGACTCAAGAATCTCCTTTAAAACAGGATAATATACCCTTTCCTTTACCCTTAGATCATCAATATTAAAGGTAATATGTTTATGAATATCTACAAAATGATTTCCAATCACTTTAATGGGTTTATTGTCCTCAGAATAGACCAGCACTTCGTTAATTCCTGTACCTTGAATTAACTGGGAAGTTTCACGGTCAATTTTTTGCCCTTCTTCTGCCAAAATCTCACCAGTAGCCTTGTCAACTACATTTTCTGCCACTCTTTTTCCCATAATACGATTGGCCAGGGAGAGCTTTTTATTAAATTTATAGCGTCCTACCTTGGCTAAATCATATCGCTTGGGATCAAAAAATAGCGTATTTAATAGAGAACGGGCATTTTCTACGGTTGGCGGCTCACCGGGTCGTAATCGCTTATAGATTTCTAACAGGCCTTCCTCTACGCTTTTGGTGTTATCTTTTTCAAGGGTTGCCAATAATCTTTCATCTTCCCCCAACAGATTTTTTATCTGTTGATCGGACCCATAGCCCAGGGCTCTTAATAAAACTGTAACCGGCTGTTTACGAGTTCGGTCAATACGTACCGAGACAATATCGTTGGAGTCCGTTTCATACTCTAACCAGGCTCCTCGATTTGGAATAACCGTAGCTGAAAACAGAGATTTTCCAGTCTTATCAATTTCTTTTCCATAGTAGACTCCAGGGGATCTAACCAACTGGCTAACAATAACCCGTTCAGCACCGTTAATTATAAAGGTACCTGTATCGGTCATCAGGGGAAAATCTCCCATAAATACTTCCTGTTCCTTTACCTCTCCGGTTTCCTTGTTAATTAATCGTACCTTTGCCTTTAAGGGCGCTGCATAGGTAACGTCCCGTTCCTTTGATTCTGCTACATCGTATTTAGGGCTACTTTCTAAATAATAATCAACAAATTCTAAGATTAAGTTTCCAGTATAATCTTCTATTGGTGAGATGTCACTGAATACTTCCCTTAGTCCTTCTTCTAAGAACCAGTCATAGGATTCTTTTTGAAGCTCAATTAAATTTGGTATTTCTTGAACTTCATCGATTTGAGAATAACTCATTCTAATCTTTTTACCAACTTGTACAGGATGTGGCATTTTAAATTCACTCCTTGATATAAAGGTAATAGACAATAACCCTTTTTATAATACATGGAAATGATAAGTTGCAACTACATAGCATGCACCTTGATTTTCCTTATGTATTCAACAAAGTCTCTCTGTCTTATCTGTCCTTAAGGAGAAGACTTTGTTTTTAATGAAAATATCCAAAAGCAAAATCTTACTTTTGGTTTTTTACATATTTTACATAGTGCCGTATTTTATACTATTGACACCATAATCTAGAATTATACATTGTTTTAGAAATGGGGTTATTAAATAGTTTGATGCAATATATAATTATATCATAGTAATTTTTTGCTTGTCAATAATTTGTATCCTTGCTAAGCATTACTAAAATATGATCATTAATAAAGTATTTCTGGAAATTTGTATATATTTGTAGTATAATGAATTTAGCAGATAGGTTTTATAGCCCCCC
>SWCA01004099.1_pt1 | contig 33653 bp, 16 predicted proteins | sample 4692961 | NCBI WGS metagenome assembly SWCA01 (sample SAMN10267275, study PRJNA491770) | bioreactor metagenome | isolation source: DHS bioreactor inoculated with | place: Japan: off Shimokita Peninsula
CCCCCCCAGCCGATTACCCGCCAGATTCGCTTTCGCTTCTGATCTTTAATCATACGGAACATGGGAAACATCAGGGCAAAACCAATTAACGTCAACCATTGCAAGTCGTACCCCTGGATTTGTTGTCCCAACAGGTCAAACGAAAGCAGGCCTTCTCCAATGGCATGAGGTAAAATATGCGCGATGTAAATTGCAAAAAACACCAGGAAAAAAAAGCGGCTGACCATGGATTTAGCAAGGTTCAAATCCCCTTCGCCATTCTCCAGCTTTTTTGTTAAAGCCAAAGGAATCGCTGCTCCCATACAAAAAATAAACACCGGTAAAACCAGGTCAACCCAGGTTATTCCTGCCACCTGAGGATTGAAAGCATGCGATGGCGGGGGACACTGGGCATGATACATCCATGACGGCAGAGCCCCTCCAAAGGGAATCGTACCAGAAAGCACCATCCCAAAAATCGAAAGTCCACGCAACACATCCAACGATAAAGCTCTTTTCATTCAGTGGTTTGTTAGTCCAGGTCTAGTTTGTAGTTTTTGCCGAAGCGGTCAATAACCTCGATCGCAAATTCTGAAGTGGCGATCTCGGGCTTGGCGCGAAACATATGATTTGATTTTCGGGCTGTTATCCATTTGTAGTTGAGCTTTTGCTTGTCGGAATAAACATTGGCTGTCTCGGGATCAACGCCGCTATAACGCTCCATTTCTCCCATCCGTTTGCCGTTCTCATACCAATAAACTTTCCATCTCGGATCCCAGTTCCAAACATTGACGGTCAAATATTCAGGCTGTTCAGGGTTACTGCCAACACCATAGGCACGAAACTGATAGTCCTTATCGTAGCCGAAACTTTTAAAGTACCAAATGAGATCCGATCCCCTGGCTTCAAAAACGGCATAACCTTTGGGCGTTCCATCTTCGGCATATGGCCCTTGCCACCAAGCCCCGCAAACAGAGGAAATGTTGTGCTCAAACAGGGTTGGTGATATGAGCACGTTATTGGACACATGCATGTGTCCGGAAATAATATGTGTTTGATAAGGCTCCAGTAGTTGATACAATGCATGTTTATTTGCAAGCGACTGAGAAATGGTGGAATAGGCAAACTGATCGATATCCTGTTCGCTCAAAGCCGTTGGAATGTGCGTTGTAACTACCACGGTAGATCCCCGGTCAACCTGTGCTAAATCCTGCTCAAGCCAAGCCAGCTGCCGTTCCTGCAAATACCCGATATAGAAATAATCCCTGCCGATATAAAAAACATCGTTTAAAACCACATAATGGATATCACCGCGGTTAAAGGAATAGTAAGCTGGACCGAAATGAGATTCATAAACATCGCTTGAAGCTTCGTTTGATCTTCCGTTATAGGACAAGTCATGATTGCCGATAGCTTGATAAAAAGGGATATTGAGCGGTGCAAGCATATTTTTTATACTATCATAAAGTGCAGGATTATCTCCTACAATATCGCCGCAGCCCTGCCCATGAAAGGGAATATCATCGTATCGCTCCAGCCACAGGCTCAATTCTTCCGCCACTTGCCTCGCTTGCCAAGCTTCTTCATTGCTTTTTACTTGTGGATCGGCCCACACCACAAATCCGTGGTTGGTATCGTCAAAGGGCTGTTTCACGAGCTGAAAATCAATTGAATTTGTCTTTTCTTCACAAACGCGATGGAAAAATTGGGGAACCGAATTCTGCACCGGCACTTGATAGCCCGCTGGAGACGAGATATATACAAAATCACTCGTTGAACTTCCCGCCAGTGCGTACTTTCCCATTTTGTCGGTAACGCAAACAGAGAGACCATCCGTTACCACAACTCCGGCAACGCCTTTCCCTTCGCACGTTACCTTTCCTTTGTAACGTACCAGATCTCCCGATTTGTCAGCCAGCGATCCAAACGCCAGACCAAGCAGCAAAAGAGTTAATCCAATATTTAGTCTCATGGTCGTATGATTGAGATCTCAGTCAGATATCAGTTTTTGAGATATATCTTGTTCTCCTCTTTCTTGAAGTAATCCGGATCAGCTGCCATTTGGAAACCAGCCTCCACTTCTTTCCACATGTTTTCGCGGATGATGTGGACAATGTCAAAAACCATTAAACCATCGGAAGCCTGGAAATTCATGGCTATGGAGCGTGAAAGCTGGTGACGATTCTCGTAAAATTGATCCACCAGGATACCGCCATAAAATGGACGACCATTTAAAATACCTTTGATTTTTTCGCAGGAACCTTCCACGCAATACCAGGTACCGCGAGCGGCTTTACTATCGGTTTCATTCCTTACCAGGTTGTTGTTTTTCAGATACTCTTCCATGGTCACATTGGTATAGTAGTTTCCAACGGTGAACAGATCTAGTACTTCGGCATAGCCGTAGTTTTTATAATTAGCGCTGGCCCAGTCAAAATCCTGAGCAGGATCGTACTGATTACTGGCCCAGTTTACACCCACTTCAAAATAAGAGGGATACCAGGCCCCAGTGTATGTTCCGAACGAAATATTTGGGTTGATCTCTTTTACTGTTCGGGCAGCCAAGGCCATAAAGTCGTGGACGTTTTTGGCACGCCATTCGATCCACTTTTCAAAATACTGACCACGCACATAATTACTTTTCCCATTTTCATCTTTTTTCCACTCATAAATATCAGTGGGAAATTCTTTAACCTCTTCTCCCAGGTATTCTTCGAATTTCTGTTTTGAGAACTCTGAGAAGTCAGCCATGATGCCATCGTAGCGTACGCGGTCCAGAATAATTCCATCCAGTTCAGGATATTTTTCCGTTACCTCTGTAAAAACATTCAAAATATGCTTCTGAAAATCAGGATTAATCGGGTTGATCATGGCTGAATATTTTTTCTTTTGGGTCATGATATTCACGATACCCTCATCCGGAGTATAAACCATGGTAGCCCACTCTGGATGGTTCATGTATGTTTGTCCGCGATCGAAAAAATTGTGACCACCCACAAAGGTGTTCATCGAAGCATGTACTTTCAATCCGAGTTCGTGAGCCTTTTTAATAAAATGACCCAGGTAATCAAAATCCGGACGTTCAAAGCCATCCCACTCAGTCATTTGAGGGGCGTAATCGCTTTTATAGAGTACTTCTCCAGTAATCGGCCGGATATCCACAACAGCGTCGGTAAAGCCTATTTCTTTAATCTTCTCCAAGTAAAAATCGATGGAATCAGGATAACTGAAACGTTCAAAGTTTGCTTCGGCATCGAACCACATCAATGCCGGTTTATCGACTGAATTTCCTACTTCTGATTTAAGAGTTTTCTGACTACATGCAGAAAATATGATGACTGAACACAGCAGTCCGAACACAATTGAATTTCTCATTTTGTCTCAATTAAAAAAAATACTTAAATGCTGTTTTACTTTCCCTCGCCGATTACCGCGTCTATTCCTTGTTTGACGTACTTCCACTGATCTTTTTGTTTCAGGTGAATCATATCAAACAGAAAATATCCATCACAGGAATTCATGGCTGCATCCACAGATTGGACAATGGCCTGATTAGTCACCTCATTGCTACTGGTTGCCCAATCGCCATTTCCTACATCAGGCCCCCCAATGACAATAGCCTCATCTTTTATCTTGTCTGCTGCACGGGAGCAAAATCCTTGAATGGTCCATTCGGTGGTTCCAAAGACTCTTGTTGGCGCGGCATAAGCCCCTATGAGGATGATATCCATGTGATCAGCATAGCCATAATTTTTGTATGTGGCCGTAGCCCATTTCGGGTAGTCTGATGCCGTGTTGTAATTCGGGCTGGCCCAGTTGACCCCAACACCATAATATGAAGAATACCAGCCTCCGACATACACTCCAAAGTCGATATCAGGATTGACCGATTTCACCCTAATTTGAGCCTTTTCCATAAAATCGTGAATGACCTTAACCCGGAATTCAAGCCACTGTTTAAAATATGTTGGCAAACTTGATGGAAGTCCCCCGCTTGTCATTGAATACTCCATGACATCAGCAGGAAAATTCTGCACAGAATAACCCAAAAAGTCTTCAAACTTTTTCTTGGTGTAATCGGAAAAGTCGCTATCGAATCCATCAAAGCGTCCACGATCAAGGATAATACCGTCTAAATCCTGATAGGCAGCTAGATCTTCCAGCATATTGCAAAGGTAGTCCTGGACTTCTTCATTCGCCGGATTAAAGAATTTTGCACCGCTGCCTCCCAAATCCAAGGTACTTACAATTCCTGATTCTGTCAGCAATTGAGTAGCCCATGCCTTTTTGTCTGACTCTCTGAAAAGCATCCCCTCAGAACCTGTACTGGTGGTATTACCTCCCGAGAAGGTGTTGACTCCTGCATAGACTTTCAGGCCCAGACGATGGCCGGCATCAATAAATGCCTGCAAATAATCCCAAGTAGCTGTTCGTTCAATTTTAGTGTATCCTGAAGGCAGCCACGCGCCCAACCATTGCACTTGTTCAACAACGTCAGTTTGAAACAATACATCTCCGGTGGTTGGTCTCACATCAACGACCACGTCGGTGAAACCCGCTTCTTTAGCCAAAGTCAAGTCACGCACAATATTCTCCTTACTATTGGCGAAATCGGGAAAGTTGGCGGCAGCATCCACCCAGATTACCCGGGATTTTTCTGAATTATCCTTTTCTTCTTCCCATTCCCACTCCAATTCATCGTCTTCTTGACCGCCACACGAAACCAACGTTCCGGCAAATGCCAAATACATCATGGTCAGGAACAAAAATCGATTCAGTTTACTATTCATAAATATTGAGAATATAGATACTGGCACCAATTTTATGATGCCAGTATCTGATTAATAAAATCACATATCAATGCAGTCAAATTGGTATCCTACCACATAACCATTGGTAAACATGAAATAGAGGTACATATAATAACCATCTTCCGATACACGCAATGCAACATCGCCTGTCCCATTAGCATTTACTACCGGTGGATCAATTGACTTACCGCCATAGACATTGCGTTCAGCTTCCCAAACAACAGCATCGCAAGTTCCTGTTTCCAGATTGCCTGAGAAGTTGGCATCATTGCTTACATCCAACAACCAAACAGCGTCTGATGATCCCCAAGAGAAGCTGTTTACCCAGTTGAGTACCGCATAGCCGGCATTATTGAACATCGTATAATCCACAGCATTCTGAATATAGTTTGCGCTTATGGGTTCAAGAGACTTGCTGACTGTGTTACTTGCACCATCTACCCATGCGAAAGTATTGTCAGAGTATGAAGCCACAAAATAATCAGCCGTTAAATCCGTGTTTGAAGTTGAAACCACATCAGCATTGGTGGTCCATCCTTTTGTCAGACCGCTCATGGATACAATTTCAGGTGTTTGTGAGTTCAAGACACCACCAACGACTGTCCAACGGGCAATTTGTTGTCCGGCAGCAAGTATCGGTGCGGTAATAATTGCGTCACCGTCAATACTTCCCTGAATAGAGAATTTGCGGCCGATGGGCACGCCTCCATCCCATTCAATCATCAGCTCCGGAGTAGAAGTTAAAGATGTCAGTTTCCACATCTTGAATGACCCCGCGTTTGGAGCCAGGTTGCAAATCAAAACATTACCATCAACATCTGCCGTACTATAGAAGTTGGTTAATGACCCTGTGATCGCCCCCAAGTCAATTTCACCTAATTTTTCCCCCGTCTTCGCATCAATATAAACGCTGCTGGCATTACGTGTATTCAACACAACGTGATCGCCAGTAGCCGCTATTCCACCGGTTAAGTGATCCACCGTGATTCCAAGGTCTGCTTTCAGTTTTTTCGCAAACATCAACTTAGCACTTCCGGTGCGGATACCATAAGCCAATTTCTCTGGCACTTCTTTTTTCACAGTGTACACATTTTGCGTAACACCATCATGCGCAGTTACAGTTAGCTCCACATCGCTATTGTAGTCCAATTCTGTTGTTCTCGGATCAGGTGAAATTGATGCATGATAAGATAACGTCACATTGCCCATAGCAGGTTCTAAATCACCAATCGCTACCAATGAAATCGTTTTGGCAGCTTCGTTGATCACCCCTGAAAGGCCCAGCGAAGGAAGTGAAAAGTCTTTAATCAGGCTTTCCGAACTTTTACGAATTTCGCCTTTGACAATGATCTGCCTTTGCGCCTTCACCTGATCCGTAATCGTGATCGTATTTTCCTGAGTCAAGTCCAGGTATAATAGTGCCGGACTAACCACAACATTATCGTCCAAATTAGCCGTTACACGCATCCGTTTCAGCATTTCTTCCGTTACTTGGTTATCACTACTCTCTGGAAAGAAATAAGGAATTGGGATAACAATCTCATCATTGTCTTCTGACAAATAGCCCGTAAATTGTCCAGTACCGTCTTCAAAAGTAGCCGTGATGCTGTTTATACCATCCCTTGAAACAGAAGGCAATAATTCATCTGGTTCGTGGCAACCGCCCAAAAATGTGAGCAGAACCAACATGATCGCTATAAACTTATTATTTCTCATAATTCTATGTTTTATTTCCATTCATCATACTGTTCGATCGCCGAATTATTTGCCAACTCACTGTAGGGAATTGGAAATACGTAGGTCTTATTCAAAAACTTACGATCCTGCAAATCGCAGTCAACATACTCGTACAAATATCCGGCAGCATCTTTTGATATTCTCAAGCCGTGCACGCGATAGTTATTATACTCGTCATCAGCAAGTTTCCACCGACGCATATCCCAGTACAAGTGACCTTCGTAAGCTAATTCGATTTTGCGTTCCTTACGGATGGCGGCAAACAGATCATCCCCAGTGATTCCGCTAAGTGCTGGTAATCCAACTCCGGCACGTGTACGCACTGCATTGATATCAGCAAGGGCTGGACCAGTATTCCCCAGACGATAATTTGCTTCAGCACGATTCAGATAAACCTCTGCCAGGCGAATTTCAACCCAGGTTTGCGTACTCAAATAGGTGACCAGGTCGGTATGCGCTTCATCTCTGAACTTTCGAAGGTAATAACCTGTAACCGTGCGGCCTTTTGTGTAGGTATCTTCTCGGTATCCCATGTATTTTCCATTGGTTCCGTCAACGCTATTTTCCATGGTTTTTCCCATCCAGTCTGAACCATTGTAAATCACTGTTGCATGAAAACGGGGATCCAGTTGATCATATGGAGGAGTTACTGTGGTGCCGCCCTCAACATGCCAGGGACTCCAATCAACAACAGTTCCGTCTTTACTCTCGTATGACTCTACCATCTCCTGAGTTGGCACGCCGCTACCTCCTTGGTTTTCAATCTCACCAAACGTTGAGTAATCTTTATCGAAGGTATGATTCGGCCCTGTGATCAGGTAATTGTATTCCAAAATGGATTCTGAGCTGCCACCTTTCCACGCATCCTCGTAATTGTCAACCAAAGCGTAGGTATCCAGTTCCAGAACGGCATCAGCCGCATCTTTGGCAGCTTGCCAGCGCTCAGCATAAAGCATTGCGCGGGATTTCATCGCTAAAGCAGCTCCCTTAGTTACTCTTCCGGCGTTATCTTCAGACCAAACAACTGGTAAGGTTTCTGCTGCAAAATCCAAATCATCTGCTATCAGGTTCCAGGTCTCTTCGGCTGAAGAACGGTTTTTATTTTTCTCCAGGTTCATATCGGTATAAAGAATGACTCCCCCGTGTCGTTTGGCTAATTGGAAATAAAGGAAGGCACGGAAAAAGCGAGCCTGTCCTTCAAAAAGTTTGTTCTCCTCTTCATCGAGTTTGGAGTAGGTTTCCAATCCAACAAGGAATTCATTGACCCGCCGGATCCGTTCATAGGTCGTTCCCCAAGTATTTAAAAGGTTACCGGTGGAAGACATCACTTCCGGAGTAAATACATAGTTATTCGCATCTCCCGCTTTTGATCCGGGAACATAGGACCCGTATTTTAGCGTCTCCGTCAAGCCTTCGGTTAAACTCCCACTGAATTGAGAATTTCCAAAATTTCCATAACGATCAATATAAGGGTAAAAGCCGTTGATGTACAGGGTTACATTTTCTGCATTTTCCCATACGACTTTATCAGAGATTCTGTCTGTCGGAGTTGTTTCGAGTAAATCATCACATCCGAGTAAACTGACAATCCCGAGTAATAAGACTATTTTAAATATTTTATTCATAACAACAATTGTTTATTTTTAAAATATCAGTTTAAGACCCATAGAAATAACGCGTTGTTGCGGATAGTAGCCGTTCGAAACTCCAGGTTGTTCCGGGTCGATATTGTATTTGGACAGTTGACTAACTGTGAAAAGATTCTGGCCTTCAGCATAAACCCGAAGATTATCCATTCCAATACCTTGAGTCCATCGCTGGGGAAACGTATAACCTAACTGCAAGCTTTTAAGTCTCAGGTAATCTCCATTGCGATACCAGAAACTTGACGAATAAGCATTATTTGAACTTGCCGTAACAAGTGCAAGCCGAGGAAATTCACCATCAGGATTATCTTCTCTCCATGAATTTTCAACGAGATACTTCGGTGAATTCCCCCCGTGATAAAAGGGTTTTGTCATGGATGTATTATCCATTACACCACCACTATACACCCCAGTCAATGCCACTTCACGGCCTAAACCACCCTGAATGAGTGCCGACAGGTCGATTCCTTTCCAAGCTCCACTGAACGTCAAACCTCCAACAAATTTAGGGTAAGCTGATTTACCGATGTAGCCACGATCCTGCTCATAAGAAATCACACCGTCTCCGTTGCGGTCCATGTACTTTATGTCACCAACGCGTACTGCCTTGCCTACAATCGTTGGTGAGTTATCAATCTCTTCCTGACTTTGAAACAAGCCGAGAGCAATAAACCCAATTTGTGATCCGACTTCCTTACCTGTAAGTTTTAGCCAGTCAGGTGTATTTTCGGAGTCCCCAAAACGCAGCCACCGACGCTCAGTATAGGTTCCATTCAACCCGAAGCTGTATCGGAAATCACCTACCTGATTTCGGTGTGTCAAAGAGAATTCAAAACCTTTGTGATCTTGTTTGTTATTATTCTCATAGCCGTAAACATATCCACCATATGAATCAGGATAAGTAGCGCTGGCTGAACTCAACATATCGAAAATATACTTGTAGAATATGTCAAACTCGACTCCCAATTTCCCTTTCCATAGCATCGCATCAAATCCAAGGTTGTATTGTAGCGCCTTTGCCCAGGTCAGATCGATATTCGCTGGCTTGGATGTAATCAACCCACTTTGTGATGTTCCCCCCAGGATGACAGCAGGATCATTCAAGAATGATAAGGTGTTCAGGTAGTAATACGGACTGATCTCGGTTGTCCCTGTCAAACCAAGACTCGCCCTCAACTTAAGATTATCAACATAGCTAAACCGGTCCTTAAACCATCCTTCTTCTGAAACACGCCATCCCAGAGAACCTGCGGGAAATGGACTCCAACGCTTACCTTTGACCATTCCTCCAAAAACATAGCTACCATCATACCGCAAGGAAAATTCGGCTAGATACTTTTGGGCATAATCATAGGTTACCCGGCCTAAATAACCAGCTTGCCTTTGCTCCGAACTACTCCCTGAAACTTTGGTTTTATCGTCCATGGTAGCATAATTCAATTCATCGAGCTCTAAAATGTCAAACCCATAACCATAGGCACCAAACAAATTACCATCTCGGTTAATAGTTTCCATTAAGGCAAGCAGAGAAAGACTATGCTCTCCAAACTGATTCTCGTAGGAAATGCTTGAGTTGGTTGTTAATCGTGAATAATGAGACAATCCTTCCACCAGGCTTGTGGTCGTTCCACGGGCATCATACGTATAGGAATAACCAATATCTCCGGTTGTTGCGGTAGGAGCCGTCGCAACGTAGGTGTAATAAGGAGTTGAAAAAGCTTTGGATGTTTGGTAGGAAATATCATATCCTGACATAAATTTGAGGCTAAGTCCTTCGACGAAAGGCACCCGGTACCTTAAAGCCAGGTTCGTTTGAATAATACTACTTTTAACCTTACTGTAACCGGTTAAATCAGAAGCAGCCAGCGGGTTAACATACGAGCTTGCCGTTCTTGTAGAAACAGGTGCCCCTTCCTTTTCCATTGGCACATATGGGTGTGCTCTCATCGCTTGCTGGGGAATATTATTCCAATCTCCCGGCGATGCTGAATATCCAGGACGTTTACGATCTTCTATTCTCCCGGAAATATCAAAAGTCAAATCCAGGTTGTCAGCAATAACCGCATCAATATTTGATCGGAGGTTCAGACGATCATAATCGAATCCCTCAACGTTACCTTTTTGTTTGTAATTCCCTAATGATACAAAGTATTTAATTTTATCGGTACCACCTGTGGCATTCACGTTCACATTCATTGTTCTTCCCAACCCGAATGTTTCCTCATACCAATCGGTATTTCCCCAACCATCAGTTGGATCATCATTGAGCATTTTTTCCACATGAGTAGACGAAAACACAGGAGCATCTCCATCCATCTCACGAGCTTTATTGTACCAATATGCATATTCAGGGCCATCCAACATATCCAACATGGTGGCGTTGGAACTAACACCATAAGAGCCTGAAAATGAAATTTTAGAAGGTCCAGTTTTCCCACGTTTGGTGGTTACAATAACCACTGCATTGGCATCAAGTCCATAAACCGAAGCGGACGAAGCGTCCTTCAATACGGAAATAGAAGCGATCTCGTTGGGATCAATTTCCGAAATACTACGCTCAATACCATCAACAATATATTTAGCCCCGGTACCCCGTATGATAATGCTAGCACCATCTGATCCAGGTTGGCCTGATTGCTGTAATGAAACTACGCCGGAAATCAAGCCACCCAGCATATTATTGATATTCCCAACCGGTTTTTTCAAGAGTTCATCACCCGAAATCTGCGAGACAGCGCCTGTTACAGTCTGTCGTTTCTGGGTACCGTAACCGACAACCACGATCTCATCGAGTCCTTCATTTTTTTCAGAAAGAACTACGTTGATTCGCGTACGGTTGGCTATTGGCTCTTCTTTGGTTTCGTAACCAATAAACGAAAAAACCAGAATGGCATTATTATCAGCCACCGACAGGGAGTAATTTCCATCGACGTCGGTGGTTGTTCCACTCAATTCGCCTTTAATTGTAACGGAAGCTCCAATCAATGGATCTCCATTTCCCTCCGACACACTCCCCTTAATGATAACTTGAGCCGAGGCATATTGTATGAACAATAGAAAAAACAGAGTCAGCGTATAACCTAATAGGTTAGATTTTTTTTTCATCATGTGGATTAACATTAATTGACAGTTAAAAATGATTTAACTTTTTAAGTAATTTTTTAAGATATCTGCCATATCTTTACAAGAAGCATGATATTGAAAAACTGATGTGACGAATATCTAATGGTATGATATTTCCATATTTTCCAATAAAATGCAGTAGTTGAGTACAAGTTTATAGCAAATTGAAAATTCGCTTTAAACGAAATCTGTAAAATTTTGATATTGAAGTAAATTTGTCGTGTACTAATTTACTCTTGCCTGTCCTTGTGCCCCCAAGCCTCGTGGCAGGCATTTTTTTGTTGTCATCTCGTTTTCATTATTTCATATTGTTTTAGTTTAGTTGTTAGTACTTCTTAATTAAGTTATATGAGTTGCAAAGAACGAAGGACGATCGCCGCAGCTCCTTTTGACGCAGCGTCCGCTCCGATCGAGGAAAATATTAGTTTACATGAACGAAGAGGTAGTTGAAGGCCGGTGTGGGTCATCCCCGACTTTATTGAATCTATCAGAATGTCTTTTGCTGATACAAACTCTCCGCCTATAATTATTACTCCGGGATTGAGTAGATTGATCATATTTCCCAAAGCCTTTCCTAGTTTAAAACCTAAATTATGGGTTAACGAAATCGAGAGCGAATCTCCACCTGAAGCCGCTTTTAATATATCTACATACTTAATCTGACTGGATTCACGACCTGTGAGCAACAAAGATATTTCGCCGGCTTCAACTTGTTGCTGAAAATTTTGCTCCAGCGCGTACCCTGAAACTTCAGTTCCAAGGCAACCTCGCTTCCCACACAAACAAAGCCTATCTGACTCCGCGAATTGGATGTGTCCAAACTCACCGGAAAATCCCTGTTCTCCAACAACCAATTCTCCATTTGCGATTATAGCTAACCCCATCCCACGACTCAAATTCAATACAAATGCGTTCTTTATATCCTTTGCTTTGCCGAAATACTGTTCCGCTAAACCCAACACGTGTGTATCATTGTCAATATGTACCGGAAATGAAAATTTTGCGGAAAAGAAATCGATTAACGACCCTTCCAAAAAATTGAAGTAATTATGCGAATATCCTGTCTTTGAATTCACTCGTCCAGTGATTCCCATTCCCATTCCTAAAACCCGGCTGGCATTAATACCCGACGTGGAAATGGCTTTCTGAATAAAAGCGACGACACGATCCAAACAACCAGGGGTGTTCTCAAGAACAAAATTCTCTTCTTGAAACTCGAAAACCTTTTGCATATCCAGGTTATACACCGAAAATGAAATGCCTTTTAGTAAAACTACAACACCTATACAATAGGCAAAATCCGGATCAACTTTGTACAAGGAAGGGCGTCGTCCATTGTTGAGTCCTTTTTTCCCAGACTCAACAATGACTTTATCATCAATCAGCTCATTTATGAGCTTTGTGCCGGTAGGAACGCTCAACTTCACCTTTTTACAGATACCGGGAATGGTTAGCGGCTTCTCGGATTTATTGAGCAACCCAACAATCTTTCTCTTTTGAGCATATTGTCGGTTCTCATTATTAACATCTTCTATGTTTTTCAAAAATATCTCCACCTGTATCCCAATTAGAATTATTTTTATTTACCGCATGCAAGTTTGTAAATATTTTTATTAACACAAAAGCTTTTTTCAAATATTTTTATCTGGATGATTTTAGTTGTTTTTTCAGTCCGAGTACGACCGAATGGTAGAAGACATGGAATTACAATGGCACAGCCCCTCCAAAGCAATAATCAAGGCACTATCAAAATTCAGGAGGGAACAATTAAATCAAACTGAGATTCTGCAAGAACTCCAGATTTCGTACTGGTTTTTGGGGATGACAATTTAAATAGTGGCAACAAAATTCATACAGTAAGGCTCCCAACGGAAGTCTGTGCCAAATAATCTTCCATTTTTAAAATCGCTACTGCTTGTTCAAGGTTTGAAAAATTGGCCAGAATTTCCTTTCCATTGCGCCCAAAAAGGCTAACATTGCCTATGGAATCTCAACATCTGATCGATACCGTAATGTTCCCGAAGTTCATGGAAATCCCAAAAATACCTTTTCAGGACCTCCAGACTCACGACATCTATTTTATTGCCACAATATCATCGACACGAACAAGGCAACCCCATCCAATCTCTATAGCCTCCGAACAAAATAGCAGATATAAAATAAATCGAATTTAGTGGATTGATCTTTTTCATCGCTAAGCTAGTGATCACAATTCAACATCGACTTTGTTTAGCGTGCCGAATTGTTGCAGTACCCCGTTGGCGTGACGGAAATAGTGTCCGCGCAAATCTTTGGAATACTCCAGCAGAATTTGATTTCCTAAGCCATTATAATCTCCGCATTTATAGAGCGCACGGCCTAAAATGAGTTCCCGCAGAGAGTTGTTTCTGGTACTGGTATCGGTTCGGCTGGGAGGTGTTTGCCGGATTGCTTCCTGTATATCGGTCATGGCATGGCCAGTAACACCTGGAAGCCGAAGCAGGTCATACAAAGCTTTGGTGGCTTGCTCATCATTAATGGTTTCCAAAGCGAGCGCAATCGCTCTGAAATGAGAAAAATGGCTCTCGGGGGTCAGCATTTTTGCCATGCGGATGATTGCCGGAATGCTTTCTGGCTTTTTACAGTTTCCAAGCCCAATAATCAGCGTGTCGACATAGCTCATACTTCGGCCGAACTGTCCCATCCCGCGGAAGTTCCATCCATCATCCCAGTCGTCCAGCTCCTGAACGGCCTGGAGTAGATCTGCATAACCATCAGCATATCCTAGCATGCCGAGGATTCGGGCATAAACCAATTTATGCGTGGGATCTGTGCTGATCAGGTAGTGGATGCTTATAGCCGAAACACCCCGTTCTTGATCCCATAGAAGAATTTCAAGTCCCTCCAAATCCAAAACGACGGTTTTCGCAGCCGTTTGTATTTGTGCGTCTGTTGGCGGAAAGTTATCCTGATGTATTAGCACTTCGGGTGTTAAACTGCCAATTTCAACCAGTTTTTGTTGAAGCTTCTTAATGTTGACATCGCGTATTTGTTGCTCATTTTTGGCAACCATTGCCGCTGCCATTCCAACAGCGAAACCTTGGTTTTGCAGGCAAGGTTGCATCCGGATTACAGGCATGGCATCGCGGTGTGCACTGGCTCCTAATCCGGTTACGATGATCCCTTCCAGACCTTTGGGCAGCAGGGCGCGGTACGGGACATAGGCCAGAACATCGACTCCTGAATCGGCTGGCGGCTTCAATGAAAAGTACGGGTCGATTGTAAATCCGTGGGTATCGAAAGAGCTTTCATGAATTGAAATGGTATCCGGGTACGTTCGATGGTTATAAACATCCAAAACTCCCACTGTGAAGTCACCAATCATTCGTCTTCGTTCGCGGGTTTGCGGAAGTTTGCCAATATCATATTGATCTTTAAACTTATTCTTTCCAACAATGAAAGTCCGCCACACATCCAGCATATCGGTGTCGTTGGTGAAAGTCCAGTCGGTATTGTTATAAAAGTCGTCCGGATTTTTAGGCGGAAGCCCGGCGCCCTGAACCGCTACATTTACACCATCAGTGTAACTGTACTCAGCGCCTGCGGCAATCGCCATGTCGGCACTGCCTGTTGAATCGATCACCGTGTGAGCCAGCACAATGCCTTTCCCCTGCGGTGTGGCTACCACCACGCCTTTCACGCGGCCGTTTTCTACATAAGCTCCGCAACCCAATACGCCAAACCAAATGGTTCCTCCTGTTTCTCTGATCTCTCTTCGGTACCATTCCGTTTTCCAGTCAAATACCCATTCATCCAGCCGTTCTTTTTGCCTGAGGTTGTCACCACCAATGGCTTTCACACCATCATCCACTTCGTTGGTAAAGCCTTCGCGGTATCCGGCCCAATAGCGACCAATCATTCCCATGGTTCCGATTCCTCCCAATCCGTGCAGGTATTCCAATACCAAGGTTGAAGCACCGCTACGCGCCGCTCCAATTCCGGCAGGGGCGCCGGCTGTTCCGCCACCCATCACCACAGCATCATAATATCCAAGCACCGGCAGGCTGGTTTCCTCTGTGATCAAGTGCCCTTGGGTAAGTGTGGGACGTAGTCCACTTAATAATTCGTGCACATCACCAGCTTCAACAAGATTTGCCTGGTTGCCTTTTACCCTTGGGTTTTCTGCAAATGCCAACTGCGATGCGAGGACTGCTGCCTGTGTGCCAATTCGTTCACCGATCGCAATAAATCTGCCAGGTTGAAGAAGGCTTGTTGCAGCTTCATCGCTCAAGTCGGCACAGCCACTCAAGACAAACAGCCGTTCCACTTTTCTGGGTTGAAAGACTTTTAAATTGATTTTGCTGTTGTCGACATCGGCTTTGTTCCATCGCTTTTGTCCGTTCATGCGGTCGGGGGGAACCTGAAAAAGCAGATCGCTATTTTCTACTTGATCAGGATCCCAGGTGAGGTCACGAATCTGTTGTTCTGCTTCAGCAAACGAAGCCCAACTACCATCTTTCATTTTAACAGGTATGGTGTATTCAATCGCTTGGTAATGTTTTTCCTGAATTTGAACATCAACCGGCTGAATCTTGTAGGATACACCATCTATGTTTTTGGGTTGATTCCCAACCACTGTATAGTTAAAATGCTGCGTTCCATCTGGATATTGACCAAACTGGGCATCTGTCATTCGTGCAACCATGGCACGGGGAGTGGTGTCGATAATAACTTTCCCAATGACCGCCTGTCGTCCCGATCGGTTCGAAAGAATGACCCCTGCTGGCTGGTTGTTTTCATCCGTAATTATATCGGTCACATAGCTTGAATACAGGTAGTTGACTTTGTTATCGATCAATTGCTGATCAAGTGTGCGCTTTACATGCATGGGGCTTGGCAGACCATTGGAAAAGAGCTGTTCTTCCAGATCGGTGGTGTAGTTTTGGTCCTTGCGCCAAAAGCGGTAGGTTCCACAAATGTCTTCACCCAGATAGGGTTCCTGTGCGGCCAGAAAAACCTGGGCACCATTTTGAGCAGCCGCTACAGCCGCTGCCACACCGGCTGTGGCTCCACCTACAACAATTATATCCACATGGTAAACGATTGGCAGCTTTCGTTCGGATTGAAAGCCAAAATCAGGTGTGTTTTTTGTTTCCTTTTGCGAGAATGCTTTGAGCCCGCCCAGGCCCAGAAAGGCAGTACCAGCAGCGGAATGGTATATAAAATCTCTACGTTTCATTGGTTTAGTTTTAAGGTTTAATATTGAATGGATTGATTAACGTTGAAGGCTTTCAGTCTCTGACGGAAAGCCTGACTAATTCCCTTGTAAAATAATTTTTTCGGTAGAAAAAGAAGGCCACTAGAGCCAGAACAGCCGTTGCTATTCCGAGGGTGTAGGAGATTTCTTTTGACCGTGTAAATCCTTCCGGGGCAAAGAGCAGGTAGGTGACAATTACCGCGGTCATAAACGCTGCTGGTATTAATGTTACCCAGTAGAATTTTCGTTCTTGCGCCAGGTAAACGGTGATGGTCCATAAAACAACCATCGCCAGGGTTTGATTGGCCCAGGCAAAATAGCGCCAAATGACGCTGAAGTCGATCTGAGTGAGCAAAAAGCCAGCTAAAAACAGCGGAATGCTAATAAACAGCCGGTTTTTAATCGGCCCTTGTTTGAATTTCATGAAATCGGCAACGATCAAACGTGCGCTTCTGAAGGCAGTATCCCCCGAGGTGATTGGAGCCGCCACGACACCAAGTAAGGCCAAAAATCCACCAAAGGTTCCCAGCAAGGAGTTCGAAATTTCATTGACAATAAACGCCGCATTGCCACTGTTTGCTGTCATCATCTCATTGAGTTCGCGGATTCCTCCGAAAAAGCTCATACTGATAGCCGCCCAAATCAGGGCAACCACTCCTTCTGTGATCATGGCCCCGTAAAACACTCTACGCCCGTATTTCTCGTTGGTCAGACACCGTGCCATTAAGGGCGATTGGGTGGCATGAAAGCCGGAGATCGCTCCGCAGGCAATGGTGATAAACAACATCGGGAATATGGGAAAGTCGGCTGTGTTTACATGGAAGTTTTGCATGTTGGACAAATTCAGCTCAGGAATGTGATATCCTTTTACAAAAAGGGCAACGATCAGTCCAACAGCCATAAAGACCAGGGCAAAGCCAAAAACGGGATAGATTCGACCGATCACTTTGTCGATAGGGAGCATGGTTGCCAACAGGTAATAGGCGAAGACGACCCATACCCAGAAGGTTGTGGAAGCAAAATCTGGAGTAAGCCCCGAAAGAATTTTTGCCGGCCCCATAATGAAGACGGCTCCGACGATGACCATTAGCAGCACGGTAAAGGCCCGCATAAATTGTTTGGTACCCACACCCATGTATATGCCCACAATTTCGGTTATGCTCAATCCCCTGTGTTTAATGGAAAGCATCCCGGAGAAATAATCATGTACAGCGCCGGCAAACACGGAGCCCAGGACAATCCAGATAAAGGCAACCGGTCCCCACATGGCTCCGGCAACCGCACCAAAGATGGGCCCCAATCCGGCGATATTCAAAAATTGGATTAGAAAGATTCGCCACCACGGCAACGGCATGTAATCTACGCCGTCTGTCATGGAGTAGGCTGGCGTTTCCCGGGTGGGATCAATCCCCGCAATCCGTTCGATTATTTTGGAGTAAAAAAAATAGCCGAGCAACAAAATCAGGATTGAAACAAAAAAAGTAATCATAAGTAGTCATTAATTTAGTGGTCGAAAATTAACTCGGACTAATTTAGTAAAACAGAAATAAGTGTCTTTCGAAAGGGAGATGATTAATTTCCTCCCGCTTTTTTCAAATTTAGTTGGTTGAGGCGATCTTTCGATCAATTATTTTTGTTCAGGCCTTAGTTTTTGCCCTTTGCTCATAAGGATACTCTCCAATTCGTTGTAGGGTACTTGCTGCACAGCGAGGTCTTTTTCGATTGCCATGACAGCTGCCGCTGCCGCTGATTGCCCTAAAATCATAAACACAGGTTCCATCCGGATTGATCCGTAAGCGATATGGCTTGATGATATGGCCACGGGGACCAATAAATTGGTGCATTCTTCCTTTTTGGGCACAATTGAACCATAGGCAATTTGGTAGGGGGCATGCGGATGGACGCCGATATCACCCTCGTTTTGTACAAAACCTTCATCGGTTACATAGCGCTGCACATTATGCGAATCCATGGTGTAAGAGCCCATTCCAATGGGATTAGGCACCTGTCGTTTGCCCAAAACATCATTCTCTGTCGTCACATATTCGCCAATCATCCGGCGGGCTTCCCGGATGTAAAGCTGGTGCGGCCAGTTTCCATTATCGGTAAATTCATCTTTAGCCAGGCCCCACTCTTGCATTTGGCTGCGGATTTCTTCTGGCACCCGTTCATCATTCGACACAAAATACAACAGCCCTTTTTGATAGTCTTCATGTTCTTTGATGATCTCTTTCCGGCGATGATACGAAGCTTCCGGATAGTCATAGTTCATTCCTATAAAATCGCTGCTGAAAGGGCCGTGGTTGTTGGTGTCGGTTTTCCGGTTAGGAATCATATCGAATTTGTTGAACCACCCGCGCCACCCGGCTTCGAACACACGTGCCAGTAGTTCGTAATTTTTTGGGTCGTAATTGTCAGGCTTTGGAAAAGGTACCCGGTTCTCAGGATGATTGCTCATGCACAACCGGAAACAATAAGCTTGCAGTTTTTTGTCGCCACTGCAATTTTCACCCGGTTTTTCAGAGGAAATGCCGAAAAGTAATCCGCTTACGGCGTTGCCAGGTTCCACATAGGGATCAATATTATCCTCAAAATAATGCCCGTGATGGAAGACTCCAGCCTGCACGCCATTCCACTCTTCATTATAAACTAAACAAGCTTCGCGGCCCACATGGAAACTCACCCCGGCGGCTGCCATCAGGTCGCCTTCGTACGTGGCATCAATGAAGATGTTCGCTGTAAATGTTTTTCCTGAAAGGGTTTTGATGGAAACAATTTTCCCGTCTTCAACAGTCACGCCATTCTCGCGGTCAAGCCACTCATCCCTTAAAACATTTATGTTATTTTCTGAAATGAAATCTTCAAAAACCTGTTCGGCCACATGAGGCTCAAAAATCCACATGGTACGGTTGGCTCCATCCATTGCAACTGTACCTTGGCCTTGGTTGCCGTACTCCGAATGTTTTTCCCATTCCCAGGCCGACGAATCGTTGTAGTGTTGCCACACCCGATGATAAAATTCACGAGAGAGCCCGCCAATGGTTGATTTATTGCCAGTGTCGGTAAAACCAAGCCCGCCAGAAGAGAGCCCACCCAAGTGTTTGTCAGGTGAAACAACAATGACTGATTTGCCCGATTGAACCACTTCAACGGCAGCGGTCGCAGCAGCCGAGGTTCCTCCGTAGATGATGACGTCGGCTTTGAAATCGGTTTTGGGTTCAGAGGGGGATTGACAACTGAAAAGGACGATTATTGCTAGAAATAGGAATAGACAATTTTTCATTTTGGGTTCTATTTAAGAATTTGCAAGTGAAATGTTTGGTTCAATATTGTAAAAAATGTTAAGAGAAATAGGCTCACGTCGTTTTATCGATCTTTATTTTACCTGATGGTGCAAAACTTGCTTATCATTTTGCAAGGTTGCTTTAAGCTTAGCGTAGTCGATATTCTGAATGCTACACTGGCTGTCGATAGCTAAGGAGGCAGCCGTAGCTGCAGATTGTCCGAGTACCATAAATACTGGTTCCATTCGAATTGAACCAAAAGCAATATGCGTTGCACTTACACAAACCGGGGCCAAAAGATTATTGCACTCGTTCATTTTCGGTATTATGGAGTGGTAGCTGATCGGATATGGGCCGGGAACAGAAGCTTCAACATTGCCTTCGTTTTGGACAAAGCCGTTGGCATCAACGTAACGCTGTACTTGGTGTGAATCCATTCCATAAGCCCCCAAACCTACCGGATCATCGACAATTTCAATTCCTTCACAGTGTTTTTGTGTCATAACCAAATCACTGATCATTCGCCGGGCTTCCCGAACATATAATTGTTGCTGCCATCCGTCTTCTCTTTCGTACTCATCTTTGCAAGTTCCCCATTGAGAAACTGCATCTCTCACTTTTTTTGGAATGCGAGGATGATAAGCGAGTGTCCACATCAACCCCTTCTGATAAGACCTGTGACGTTCAACAATTTGTTCTCTCTCCTCGTAAGATGCCTCTGGATAATCAAAATTTTGCCCAATAAAATCGGTTGAAAAACCTTTCTGGTTGTTGGTGTCTGTCTTTCGGTTGGGCATTTTTGAATTAATCCACGGAACCAGCGGATCTCCATAAGCATACATTTCTTCGATTGGTCCGTCGGTTGCTTCGTAATTCCGAAAGAGAAGTTCATATTCCAATTCACTATAACCTTCCGGTTTTTCAAAAGGAATCCGGTTATCCGGATGATCTGTGAGTGTCATTCGAAAACAATAGGCCTGAATACCTTTATCTCCATGGCCGTCTATTCCAGGACCACCTTTTACAATAAAAGGCAACAAACCGCTTGACGGATCACCCTTTGCAATGTAAGGATCAACACCATCAATAAAGTTATGATGAATGCTGTTTCTGGAAATGGTTCGGCGCAGTGTAATACTATAATCGTTGGCCTGCACTCCATTTAGGGTTTCGCCATATTGTTTATTTGATTCGCGGCCTACCGTGTAACTCACTCCGGCTGCTGCCAATAAATCGCCTTCGTAAGTAGCATCGATAAACATTTTTCCCAAATACGAATTTCCATTCTCCATCTCTATTTCAGTGATTTTGGCGCCCTTTTTCAACACTCCGTTTTTACGGTTTAGTCGTTCACCATATACCAGTTTGATTTTTTCAGCATCAATCATTTTTTGATAAACCTTCAACGCGGCGGATGGCTCAAAGGTCCACATGGCATCTTCCCCTTCTTTTGTGCGGGTTTGACCACTATCCCGGTATTCTGTTTTTGTTTCCCACTTCCAGCTTTTATCATCTTCATAATATTTTTTGATATTCTGATAAAACTCGCGTGAAATACCTCCGATAGCTTGTTTATTTCCAATGTCAGTCTGGCCTAAACCACCTGTTGTTAATCCGCCAATGCGGGAAGTTGGTTCAATCAGCAAAACCGATTTTCCCATCCTCGAACTTTGAATGGCTGCGGCTACACCAGCAGAAGTTCCACCATAGATGACGATATCGTATTGCTTCGGATCTTTAAATCCGTTGGAAAGGAAGAATACGCAGAATAACATTAACCAGCATAGGCAGTTAGATCCGATATGTTTCATAATTCTCATGTGTTTTGTTTTAGCTTAATTACATTAAGATTTAATTTTCAAGTTGCCCAGGAGGTCGCCGATTTTTTCCTTCCTTATCCGTTAAATCATCTCCCAGATCTTCGCGGGCTTCGTTAGCAATCTGTAATAAGCGTTCAACCACTTCCGGGTTCGATTCGCTGATGTCATAACGTTCTCCCGGATCGCGGCGAAGGTCGTATAAGGCTCCCGGATGATCAAAGTTTTGATTTAGCGGGCCCGGCTCTCCATCATTTCCGGGTTTAAAACCTGTATAGGTCCGTCCCGGATGGGGAAACACCAACTTCCATTGGTCGCTTCGCACAGCCTCAAGACTGTTGCGCCGGTAATAGTAATAGAACGAGGTCCGCGGATTTGCATCGAAATTTCCATGAAGCAGTGGAAGCAAACTGACGCCGTCAATTTTGTTTTTGGGCAGAGGTGCATTGGCAATGGAAGCTATGGTTGGTAAAATATCAATGCCAGCTACCAGCTTGTTACAGACGATTCCTTCAGGAATCACTCCTTTCCACCGCATAAGACAGGGAACCCGTTGTCCTCCTTCGAAAGTGACACCTTTGCCTTCTCTTAAACCACCCGTGCTTCCAGCATGATTTCCGTAATTCAACCAAGGACCGTTGTCTGAGGTGAAAATTAGTAAGGTATTCTCATCCAAGTTTGTTTCCTCCAGTGTTTTCAATATTTGTCCGACACTCCAGTCGATTTCCATGAGCACATCACCAAATAAACCTTGTTGTGATTTACCCTTGAATTTTTCGGATACGAAAAGTGGCACATGTGGCATAGGATGCGCTAAATACACGAAAAAAGGAGTCTCCTGATTTTGACGGATAAAAGACACGGTCCGTTCGGTAAACTGAGTCGTGAATTCAGCTTGATCCTTCGGGCTGATTGACGGATTGACTACTGATTCGTTTTCATACAACGGTAGATCCGGGTATGCACCAGGCCCGTTTGGATGAAGCGGCCACATATCATTGGAATAAGGAATTCCATAGAATTCATCAAATCCATGGTTGGTTGGCAGGAACTGATTCTGGTGCCCCAAATGCCATTTCCCAAAAATAGCTGTTACATAACCTTGCTTCTGGAGGATTTCTCCAATTGTTTCTTCTTGTTCAGAGATTCCGTGAGTTGATTTATGGCTCAAAGCGCCGGTAATGCCTATTCGATTTGGATAGCAGCCGGTCAATAACCCGGCACGAGATGCGCTGCATACTGCCTGCGGCGAATAGTAGTGGGAAAAGAAAACACCTTCTTTGGCGAGTCGGTCAATATTTGGGGTAGTGTAGCCTGTAGCTCCGGTAAGTGTAATATCTCCGTATCCCATGTCATCCAGGTAAATCAAGACCACATTTGGTAATTTTCCTGCATCATTTTCACGTTGGGGTGAACACGAAAATGTTATTGCGGTCATCGAAATACAAATGCTGATTATTCGTTTCATTTTCATTTCAGGAGGATTATTTTCTTAATACATTAGAGGCGTGCCTTGCCAGAAGACCCTGCAGATCATTTTGATAGTTTTCCAATATTGTTTTTCCAATTTCATTGTGGTCACCACATTTATAAAGAGCCCTTGCCAATATAATTTCACGTAGCGCTTTGGTGCGTTTCTTCAAGGGGGCTTTCCCGCCAGGTACTCTGCCATCATTTTCCAAGTCGGTCATTGCATCTTCAAATTTTAACATGGTATGACCCTGCATTCCTGGTTTTTTCAGAAGTTTGGCCAAAGCTTCAGCCGCTGAAGGATCCGCCAACTTTTCCAGCGCTAATGCCAGCGAGCGATGGTGTGAAAGGGTAACTGTGGTGTCTAGCTGATCAACCAGGCTGATTAATGCCGGCAAGGCGGATGGATCCCCACTGTTTCCTAAGGCCAGGATTACAGCGTCGACAGGCGTTGGTAAATGGGCGTAATCAGCCATATATCCCTGAAAAATTTTCTCATCCCATCCGGTGAAATTTTCCAATTCTGCCAGTAGTATTTGAACGCTTTCTTTGTTTCCACACATTCCCAGCACTTTTGCATATTGCAATTTAATTTCTCCGGTTGATCGTCTGAAAGCTTTTACGATTAATGGAAGAGCTGTCTTTTTGTGTGTTAAAATAATGGCCAGCGGCCTGCCTGCTTCAGTTGGATTGGTCGCTTTACCGTAATCCTCGACAGCTTGTTGAACTTCTTTATTTGACAGTGGAAAGGAGTCATCATACGCGAGTATGGAGTCGGGAAGGTTGCCTTTGTCAATTAAAAGCTGTTGGAGTTCGCGGATATCAATCTTACGAAGTTCTTTGTCTGAGGTAATTGCCACTGACGCTGCGATCCCGGCGGCATAGCCTTGGTTGGCCAAATCGAGCTGCATTCTTACCATCGCCGATGCATCACGTTCCATGCTGATTCCAAGTCCGGTGACTAGAATTCCGTTCAGATTTTTGGGCAGCAGACATCGATAAGGCGTGTAAGAAGTTCCGCCCGGCGCCGGATGGTTTTGTTTTCTGGAAGTTTCATCATGAGGCAATAATGCAAAATAAGGAGAGCTCGGGTAGCCATGGGAATCATAGTCACTTCCGGAAAAGACAATGACGTCCGGGAATGTCCGGCCAACCACCTGATCCAGGTAGCTCAATACAAAATCACCCACGATTCGGTGGCGCTCCCGGCTTTGGATCAGGGGGCCAACATCGTAAAAATTTTCATCGTGCTTTGTTTGTTGTACGCTGACCAAAGTCCGCCAGACATCGACCATATCTGTTTCATCTACCAGTAAATAATCGGTATTCAGATAGTTGCCTGTTAATTGCCGCGAAGGCAGCCCGGTGCCCTGTAAGGCGATATGACCATTCTCGATTTCTCCGTACATATATTCCGCACCTGCTGCAATGGCAATATCTGCATTGCCGGTAGCATCAATAACGACATCAGCCAAGACCACCCCTCGTTGTTCGGCAGTTGCAATGACTGCTCCTTTTATATGATCTCCTTCAACGTAAGCACCACAGCCCAAAACCCCAAGCCAGATATCACCACCGCCCTTGGCAATTTCCGATCGGTACCACTCCATTTTAGGTTCAATATTATCTTTAGGGAAAGGAACTTCTGCAGCAAAGCCAACGTCTCTGCCGTGCCATGGTTTTCCAATAAATCCGAGTGTTCCAACTCCGCCTAGTCCTTCCTGGTATTCAACCACCAACACTTTCAGTCCCATACGGGCAGCGGCAATTGCCGCCGGCGCACCTGATGTACCTCCGCCAACAACAATAACGTCGTATTTGGCAATAACCGGCACGTTTGAAGCCGGAATTTTTACTGACTGAAGGTTACTGTCGGTTGGTCGCAGGCCTCTTAGTAGTTCTTTTACATCTCCTTTTTTCTGCGAGGAAAACGGGTTGTGTTTAATCTGCGAATTTTTAATCGGGCCTCTGTTTTGAGCTTTTTCAGCAGCAACTCGCCCCACCATACCGCCAATCTCGCTGAATGCAGCGGGGTTTAACAACGAATCTGCAACAGCACGCGGAACCCCTGCACTTCCGCTCAACACATATAAATGATCGAAGCCTTCCGGTTGAAAAAAATCAATGTCATTTCGGTTTTTGTGATTCCAGTCTGTGTTGTTTTTTTTACAAATGACCGGGTCAGGCGGGACATGAAAAAGTGACTCTGATGCACGGATCTGTCCATCGGTGTAAGTCTCCTCCCGAGCTAACTGTTCGGCCCGGGCAAAGGATGGAAAGTGGAGGTCTGCCATTGGAATTTTGAGTTTATCCGTTTTATATACTGGCTCATCTTTTGAGCTACCAGTAAAGACGGTGGTTCTTTGAAAGTCAATTGTTTTTCCATGCCATTCTTTTGATTTGGCTCCTGCCATCCGGCAAATCCATCCGCGATCGGTTGCATCAATAATTGTTTTGGCAATAATCACTTGGCGTCCAGCCCGGTTGGTCATGATGATTCCTGCAAGTTCTTCATTGTCATCCCAAAGCAGGTCAGTTACAAATGAGCCGAACACAAATTCAACATTTGCTTTCAGCAAAGCCTCGTTTAAGGTTGCCTTCACTTTGAGCGGTGTTGCCTGGAGCAGATTGTCAAACAACTGATTTTCAAGGCTTGTCCGAAGAATGCGTTGTTCGTCAATTTCCAGGCGAAGTGTACCGCACATATCTTCTCCGAGGTATGGCCGGGGTGCAACCAGAAAAACACTTGCTCCATCCTTTGCAGCTCCAACTGCAGCAGCAACCGCAGGTACGGTTCCACCTATTATTACAACATCAACTGTTTTTACTATAGGTATTTCTCTTTCAGATTGAAGTACGAATTTTTGCTTTAAATCTTCCGCTTTTATCCGAATACTATTCCCCAATAGAGATATAAACAAAAAGCACAGAATGATTTTCCATCGCAGACCATGAAAATTATTTCTTGTATAATTCATATTGTTTATAGATTATTTTTCTTGTATTTCTCAATGTCTCTCACTGTTTTTTTGTCCGGATTATCTATGTTTTCTAGATACTTAAAGGCCTGTTTGGCAATATATCGATTATCATCTTTAAGCAATTCAGAAACATTCTCCGTAACCATTTCGTCTTCAACGTTGTGAATGGTGAACATCTCCAGTATAGTTTTTACGAGTACTCCATTTAAGCCATTTAATTCAGAAGAAAACTTTTTAATTACATAATTATCCAAATTTGGAGAATCTTCTAATTTTTGAATAATTAGCCTTTTTTGTAAAAACCCGACCTTAATGAAAGTATTGATCAATTCTATTTGAATTTCACTGGTTAAATTTTCTGGTTTCAAGGTATGTAAAGACTGCTCAGCCAGGTAAATATCATTTCCTGAAATTATTTCCATCAATTTGTCTTGAAGTGAAACCGAAATTTCCACTTTCCCTGATATGTGATTAAGTGTCCAAATCTGGTCGTCCTTATTTTGGCTGTTCAGCAATTCTAAGGCTATTTCGGTAGATAACCTTTCAGAAGTTATTTTTTCGATTTCCTGTTTGGTTGGCCCATATACATAGTGCCAAAGCGTATAAGTTGTATAAACTGCCCCAGGAACAATATAATCGAGAACAGCAGCAATTGTAGCTGACGATACTGCATCTACCTTATATTTAGTTGTATCTTCCTCAGGAACAAGCTCTTTAAGTGAATAGTTTGCCAGTTCAGAAAGAGGATTGGCCAACAGATGGTTCAACATGTCATATTCATTTGAATTGAACTTTACGTGTTCAGTTTTACTGAGAAACTCTCCTTCCGGTAATTTGAATCCCAAATAACGGCCAGTAATATTCCAAAAAAGTTCAATGTTTAACATTCTGCACTTTCCGTCGATACAGACACCTGTTAGGAATTTTCGTGAATACATAACCGGAATCTGTTCCTCACTAAGGTATTCTACAAGTGTATCATTCGATAAAGTATCTTTAAAATCGATAATGATGGGAACTTCCGCATGAATTTCTTTTGAAATTGAAAATTCATTAAACCGTACTATATTTTCATCTTTTAATTGATAAGAAGTAAATATTAGTCCCGAAATTAATATGAATAATACTTTCTTTTTCATTGATACAATAACCAGGCAAATTCATTTTTACTAAAAAAGATTTTACACTCTTGTCATTTCTTTTGATAACTCCTTTTGAGGAAGTTGAGCTCCTTCTGTTCTCAAGGTAGATATTAGAGTTTCAGTATTTAAGTCGTTTGCAGGTTGTCCGGTTTTTATAGATTGAACTGCTGCTGTTCCTGCTGCCTGACCCATCATACTTGCAGCCGGCTGTACACGGATTGAGCCATGCACTTTTACATCGCTTGAATTACATCTACCCGCAACCCAAAGGTTTTTCCAACCTTTAGGGACTAAAATTGAATAAGGAATGCCAAAATATTCTCCTTGCTTCAATCTTCCAGTTTCGTTATATTCTTTTTTAAAACGACTGAATTCTTTCAAAGAATCATCGTACGCATGAATATCAACGGATTTATTAAATATCCCGATTTGATCCGGAAATTCGCGTTTGGAGATATAATCATCGAAATTCAATTCATACTCTCCAAGAATTCTCCGTGATTCACGAACACCCATAACAGAAGCGGTAGTAGCATGTTCTACATTTTCGAAACCAGGAACATAGTTTTTATAAAAAGACAGATATTCCTTTGCTACTTTTCTTCCCAACATCATTCCTTTTGTCAAACTTTCACACCTTAATGAATTAAGGTTATAGACATGTCCTCCATTCAGATAACCAATTGTATTACCGACCTGCGACAAACCTGGTAAATGCCTGTCGGTATGCGTAAAATGCCCATCCGCAATTGCTTTTAACAAAATTGGGTGTTCTGTTCCTACTTTTACACTGTCTTTAAAGTCAATATTAACAAAATAGGAACAAAGCGTTGCCGGCATAATATTGGGAGTGTCTATTCCTGCTTCTCTACAAGTTGCTCCACATAGATTAGCGACGACAGCATCTCCGGTACAATCAATAAAAGTTTTTGAGGGAATAAATTCATATCCTTCAATATTATTAATTATCACACCTTCGATCTTACCATTTTTGCTGTCTACTTCGGCATCGATTACTTTGGTAAAAAATCGTACTTCAACATTAGCTTCAACCACTTTTTCGTCTAAAAGTAATTTATAACCTTCAGCGTTGAAAGGAGTCCAGTGATGATACGCTTTTGTAAATACTTCCGGTTTTTCCTGAGGGCCAAGAAATCCACGTTTGTACATGTCTAAAAGTACTTCTTTCATAAAACCCCCGACCAGCAATTCTTCTCCGTTTGCCATAGGGTCAAAAGCTGTAACCAGCCCCGAAGTCCCCATGCCCCCCAGGCATCCTGTGCTTTCGATCAGTAGTACTTTTGCACCGAGTCGTGAACTGCAAACAGCAGCGGCAACTCCTGCCGGACCTCCACCCGCTACAACAACATCGTATTTCTTCGAAACAGGAATTTCTCTTTTTAACAAATAGGTATGCTTTAAGGCTTTTCTTTCAGAACTCTGTGCAGATTTTGGCAGATCCGAGAATAATGTTGCACCGGTTGTAGCAATTAAAGCTTTTTCTATTGCTTTTCTACGTGAAACCTTCATTGTAGTAGCTTTTAAAATGAACAAAAAGGGAGACAAAAATCCCGGTAGAATTTCTACCGGGATTTAATCTCTAACTGAACTAATAACCCGGATTTTGATCTGCCTGATTAATTGCAGGATTGTTATTTAGCTCATCTTCAGGAATTGGCCATAAAAAGCGCTCATCCAAAATAGTCTTTCCGACAGCTGCAAAAGCTTCTTTTACTTTGCCAGTGCGCTTCAGGTCAAACCAACGCCGGCGTTCGATCATGAATTCGTAAGCCCTTTCCTGTAAAACTGTTTCAATAAACTCTTCTTTACTCATACCTGAGGGATAATCGACAGGAGAAGCAACTGCAGGATCATATCCATATGCCCTTCTTTTAACCATGTTCAAGCGTTCCAGTGCTAAAGCTGATGGGCTCCCTGCTGCTTGACACGCGGCTTCAGCGTAAAATAAATAAGCTTCGGTAAAGCGGTAAATGGGAACACTATAAATGCTCAATCCATCTGCATTGTTAATGAACTTTTTCATCAAAACAGGAACAGTTGAAGGAAGTGATACCCAATTGCCATCAGCATCTTGATACTCCGTATAGAAATTAAATTGTTTACGCAAGTCGTTTGTATCCCAGCTATCTCCGATCCACGAATTCATATCCGGTAACCATGCAAAGAAACCTGTACTACTGTTGTTGTACGGATAAGCGCTTCCACGGTGCAAATAAGTTGGAATAGTGGAAGTGCTGGTTTCGGAATGATGAATCGACATAATGTCTTCAGAACTGGTTTCAGCAGCAAAGATTTTGTAGAAATCATTTGCTGTAGCTACCGGAACCATCGAATATTTTCCACTCTTAATCACGTCGTCAGCTTTTGTTGCTGCTTGTGTCCAATCTCCTAAGGTCAGGTAAACGTGGGACAACAGCATTTTAGCAGCCCATTTGGAGGCTTTCCCGGTTTCTGCTCCAACATCTTCAGGAAGATCATTTTCCGCAATAGTCAAGTCATCAATGATCAAATCATATACATCACTTTCCGGCATTCTAGGAGCTTCCAACTCACTTAAATCCGTGCTTTCTTTTGTTTTTATGGGTACCGGTCCCCAGCCACGCACCAACTCAAAATAAGCCATGGCGCGCAGGAAATAAGCTTCTGCCATAATCCGCGACCTTGCTTCATCAGAAATATCAACAATATCTGGAACATTATTTAATACAGCGTTTGCCCGGTTGACGGCCCTGTATAGCGTCAACCAGTTTGAGGCCACCCGACCAATGTTCTGTTGATTCAATACCTGGTCCATGATTGAAATAGGCGCTTGTGATCCACGACCGTTCAGGTAGTCACCATGAAGTTCGACCATCAAATAATAAGTGATTCCGTAAAAATCAGGCCCTGTGGCCGCGTAAGCACCATTTAATGCTCCTTGGGCGTCCGTTTCGTTTTGATAATAATTGGCCCTTGAAACGAAGTCTTTTGGAACTTCATCCAACATGTTTTCGCATGATGAAAAAAGTAAGACAGTTAAAATATATAATGTTATTTTTTTCATAATATCGGCTTTTTAAAAATTAAGTTTTAAACCAACAGCATAGGTTTTCGCATTGGGATAACCACTTTGGTCATGCCCCATGTTTAGACGATTGGCAATATTTTGGCCATCAACACCCTTCGTATTTACTTCAGGATCCAGTCCTTCATATTTTGTAAAAGTAAATAAATTGGTTCCTGATAAATAAATTTGTGCAAAGTCGAAGAATGGTACACCAAGTTGTCTTACAGGTAAGTTGTATGCTAGTCGCAAGGATTTGACTCTTAGGTAACTCCCATCTTCAATGAAACGATCTGAAATGTCAATTTGAGTAGCCGAACTGATTTTCGGATATTTGGCGTTTGGATCAGGATTTTCAGCCGTCCAATAGTTTCCAATAATATCTTTAAATTGGTTATTCCCACGTTGGAATGAATTCAGATGTGTACCGTTGGTCGCATTAAAAATTTCATTTCCATAGGCACCTTCCAAAATTACGTTTAACTCAAAGGCTTTATAAGCAAGGTTGGAATTAAAACTATAAAAGAAATCGGGGCTAGGATTTCCAAGAATTACCCGGTCCAAAGCATTGACTGTTCCGTCAGGTGTCCCATCAGGGCCGCTGACATCTTTATATTGTATAAATCCATTATCGGTCAATCCATCTTCCAAATAACCGTAAAAGCTACCTAAAGGTTCCCCTTCGCGTGCAATATTGGTGTTTGACCAGGCTGCTCCTTGTCCGGAGGCAAATATGTCGCTTCCTCCCGCAATCTCAATTACTTTGTTTTTGTTTGTGGAGAAGTTTGCGGTGACATCCCAGCTAAGTTCAGTGGTTCTCAGCAAATCAGCACTCAATGTGAACTCAAAACCTTGGTTTTCAATTTCACCAATATTTTGCAAAGTTGAACCAAAGCCCACCGATGGAGGAAGTGGTACTGATGCCAACAGATCATTGGTATTCTTTTTATAGTAATCTGCAGTAAGACGTAGCCGGTTATTCAAAAAACTAACATCAAAACCAATGTCAACCTGCGCTGTTGATTCCCATTTTAAATCACTGTTTGAAATACCAGTTGGCACAAAACCTACTTCATCAGTTTGATTGGCAAAAATTACTTTCACTGAGCCCAACTGATCAAGTGATTGGTAGGGATTCAGGGCTGTATTACCAGTTATTCCGTAACTTGCCCTGAGTTTGAAATCGCTCATGACTGTAACATCACTCATAAAAGGTTCTTCTGACACCCGCCAGGCAATAGCGGCTGATGGAAAAGTACCCCATTTATTGTTGGCTCCAAAACGTGATGAGCCATCCGCACGAATACTCCCTGTAATCAAATATTTATCGGCAAAAGAATAGTTTACACGAGCCAACCACGATGCCAGCACCCATTCTGAAATCCCTGAAGATGGCGGATTGACAACTTCTGCAGCCCCAAGGTCATAATTTTCAGTAGTATTATTGGAAAATCCACTAACACTTGCTCCCAGGTTTCTATAAAGGCTTGTTTGGTAGGTATAGCCGCCAATGGCCGTTACCCTGTGTTGACCTTCAAACTCTTTATTAAATGTTAATACGTTTTCATTCAGGAACGAATTGCTGTATGATGTACTTTGCGACGCACTACCTCTGTCATTTTCATAAATTAAAGGGGTGAAACCATCGGTCCATGCATAGTTGTACTCCAAACCTAAAAGTGTTTTAAAACTCAGATTATTGGTCAACTTCATATCAAAACTAGCATTACCAACAATCGTGTTCGCCAATGTTGTCGTTTGGCGGCTGGCAAATACCAAAGGGTTTCTCATATCGGCTGAACCAAAGTTGTAGAACTTTTCAATCTGAGTTGGCAGACCATCTTCATCGTACACTGGCAGAGTTGGTGGTGCAGAAGCAGCTGCTGACAAAGTTGAAGTTCCACGATACCCATTATCAACAGGGATACGGGTATTGGATCTTCTTGAAAGATTTAGGTTAACAGCCATTTTTAACCAGTCATTCATATCATGATCAAGGTTTAGTCGAGCGGAACCTCTTTTGACACCGGAATTAATGATGATCCCTTCTTGGTCATAGTAGTTTCCCGAGAGGGAATAACGCGTCTTTTCCGAGCTACCTGTAAAGGTAATAGTATGGTTATGGATGGGGGCTGTGCGTAAAATAGCATCCTGCCAGTCAGTACCTTCGCCGAGATTATTAATTTCAGCAGCAGTAAAGAAAGGATCTAATCCTCCGTTTTTCAGCCATTCATTAGCTATGATTGCATACTCTTTGGCATTTAGCAAATCGTAACGTTTGGTCTCCTCCTGATAGCCAACGAAACTGTTAATCTCGATCTTGCTTTTCTGACCGATTTTACCTCGTTTGGAGGTAATGATAACAACCCCATTGGCACCACGAGCACCATAAATGGCAGTTGCCGATGCATCTTTTAAAATATCAACCGATTCAATATCTGAGGGATTTAAATAATTGATACTGCCGGTTACAGGAAAGCCATCAACAACATACAATGGTTGGTTGTCCCCAATCATGGAGTTCCCGCCGCGAATACGGACCTCAACCCTTGATCCAGGTTGTCCTGAGTTTTGACTGACTCTTACTCCCGAAGCACCAGCTTTTAACGCTTGCTCCATATTGTAAACCGGCACCGCTTCCAAATCTTCACTTCTGACGGAAGAAACAGACCCCGTCAGGTCACTCTTTTTCATGGTGCCGTAACCAATCGCCACAACTTCTTCCAAGCCAATCGTACTCTCTCTTAATGTAATAGATAGGATGGATTGGTTGCCTGCGGTAATTTCCTGAGTTTGCATTCCAACAAACGAAACCACCAGGGTTTGTCCAAGTTCGACATTGGGCAAAACAAACTTTCCGTCGGCATCGGTAATTGTTCCTGCAGAGGTTCCTTTAACAACAACAGTAGCTCCCGGAATTGGCTCACCCGAATCATTAACAACAGATCCAGTCACCGTCCTTTTTTGTTGAAAACCATTGTTCTCAATGTTTTTTGGAGTCAGAAGAATCTGGCGATCCATAAGTTTATAACTGACATTTGTATTCCCAAATAACTGGTCAAGTACTTTTTCAACCTTTTCCTGGCTGACTTTGACATCGACTCTGCGCTCGACATCAACTAATTTTTGATTGAAAAGGAAAAAGAAATCAGTCTCATTTTCAATCTCATTCAAAACATCAATTACTTTCGCGTCCGACATATTCATCGTAATGCGCATCTGCTGCGAGTAAGAATCAATTGCCCACGATTGAGCAACAAACAATAGCACAAAGAATAAACTAAGGCGCATGATTTTCCAAATTTTCATCAGTGCACAGAGAGACTCTGCCACACAGATTCGTTTTTTTTTCATAAATTTGAA